>Ga0157365_10000954_pt1 | contig 12118 bp, 15 predicted proteins | sample AttsexASBM3_FD_111478 | JGI IMG/M metagenome (GOLD analysis project Ga0157365, IMG submission 111478) | Fungus gardens microbial communities from leaf cutter ant in Ribeirão Preto, State of São Paulo, Brazil - Atta sexdens ASBM3 | ecosystem: Host-associated > Fungi > Mycelium > Unclassified ... | reverse complement strand
GCGACGATCTGCACATCCGGGTTGACCTGCTTGATCGCGTCCACCGCATTCAGCACGCCGCGCGAATGGCCGTGGGCGGTGTCGACGACCAGCACGTCGACACCTGCTGCCATCAGCGCGCGGGCCCGGGCCATGCCATCCTCTCCCACGCCCACGGCTGCTGCACAACGCAGACGGCCCATGCTGTCCTTGATGGCAAGCGGGTGCGCGACGGCCTTGTCCATGTCCTTGACCGTGATGATGCCGACGCAGCGGTCGGAATCATCGACGACCAGCAGTTTCTCGATCCGGTGGCGATGCAGCAGATGACGGGCTTCTTCCGCGTCCGCACCATGGCGGACGGTTACCAGGTTCTCATGCGTCATCATGTCACGCACCAGACGGTTCGGGTCGGTCGCGAATCGTACATCGCGGTTGGTCAGGATACCGACCAGACGCTGCGATCCGGGCTCGACCACCGGCAGGCCGCTGATGCCGTGATGGGCCATGATCATCTTCACTTCGGCGAAGGTCTGATCCGGCCCGATGGTCACGGGATTCACGACCATGCCCGATTCGAAACGCTTGACGCGGCGAACGTGCTCGGCCTGATCTTCCAGCGACAGATTTTTGTGGATCACCCCGAGGCCGCCCTGCTGGGCCATCGCAATCGCCATGCCGTCTTCGGTGACGGTATCCATCGCGGCGGAAATCAGGGGAATATTAAGTTCGATCGTGCGCGTAAGGCGCGTGCGGGTCGATGTCTCACCCGGAAGCACATTGGATTCAGCCGGCACGACCAGCACGTCGTCGAAGGCAAGGGCCTCGCGGATACGGCTGGAGTTGGACAGTGCGACCTGGGAGCTTGACGAGCCAGACATGAACGGGAACCTCTTCGCAAACGAGACGGGGTCCCATGCCAAGGGTTCCCGACCGATGGCGTTTCCCCATAGGCGGAGACGCCCGCGAAGGCAAGCAAAACACGAACGCGTCGCGCATATCTGGGCCGCGTCAACACAACAGGAGGTGAAATGTCCCCACCGCGCATCTATCTGGCCGGAGATCTGGTGTTCCGGCCACAGGCAGAGGCGATCTTTGCCGAACTCAAGGCGATCTGCGCGGACTACGGCCTTGAAGGGATGGCCCCGTTTGACGGGCAGGACGCCGTCAAAGGCCTGCTGCCGGGGTTCGAGACGATCATGCAGATCGTCAGAGCCGACAAGGCACTGATGGATCTGTGCGACGCGGGCATCTTCTGCATCGATCCTTTCCGCCGCAGCGCGGACATGGACCCGGGCACCGCTGTCGAGATCGGTTATATGATGGCGCGCGGCGTGCCGCTGGAGGGATATACCGTGGACGGGCGCGATTACCCGACCAAGGTTTCCGCTTACTGGCGCGCGGCCTGGGGATCGGAATTGCGCCAGCGAGCCGGTGCGTCTGAAATCGGATCAGGGTCGCTGGAAGATACCGACGGGATTCTCGCCCATTCCGAAGGGATGGCGCAGAATGGCATGGTCGAAGGGTTCATTCGCCTGTCTGGCGGCGACATTGCCGTCGATGCTGACTTCTTCACCGCGTTCCGACGCGCAGCACTGGCGATGTCGCGGCGTCTTGTCGGCGGGTGATCGGATCAATGTGCCGTGGCGCAGGCCGTCACGGCACGCATGATGACCCCTGCGCGGAGCGATTCCAAATCCGTATTGCTCAGCGGTTTTTGCCGCAACAGATGCACTTCCGCTGCGGTGTAAGGCGCAGCACCTGTGGGCGTGCTTTTACCGCCAAGGTCGAACACGACGAAGTTCAGCACCTTTGCCAGAAGCGCGTCGTCGCGAATCAGGGACATCGACACGTTCGGCACGCGCACGACATACGCGCGCCCTTCCGCCGAGCAGAGAAATGCGCCGACCTGATCGCGCAGAACGGGGATGAAGGTCTGCTCCGAATGTCCTTCGACGCCGTGGCAACCTCCGCACTTCATCAGATACGTCGATCGCACCTTGTCGAGTGCAAGCGCTGCATGGCCAGACAGGAACAGCACCCATGCCCCAACCAGCCATGCCGTACGGTGCCCTGAACCCCAGACCTTACGGAATGAGCGCACCAAGGCCCTTCCGTTCTGCTGCCACGGCCGAACCCGGCATCGGCTTGGCGCGCGACTCAGCCAGATCCGAGGCCGCAAAGGTGGGCGCAGGCTTCGTGTCACCCAGGCTCGCGACATACGTCAGGATGGCGGCAATCTGATCATCCGGCAGTGCCTTGAAGGACGGCATGTATCCCACATAGGTCGTGCCGCCCGCCTGAATCGAACCCGAAAGCCCGTTAATCAGCACATGCGTGAGATAGGCCTTGCCCGTCGGACTGGACGCGATCTTGTCCACACGGCCCTTGAGCGGCGGAAACTGCCCGGGGACGCCAATGGCGCCAGCCTGATGGCAGATACCGCAATTCGAACCGTACAGCGCGGCGCCATCCGGGGCGGCGAAAGCCGTGGGACCGGCAACCAGCGTCAGGGCGGCGGCGAGGGTAAGCAATTTCATTCAGCAGTTCCTACGATTACGGCGGTGGAGCAATTATACATCGCCGATGTGGTGCCAAAGCACCAGATAATGTCGTTATTCGCTTGCGGACGATAAGACGGAAGATCCCCATCGGTGTTGAGGCAGGTATTGCCACTGTTGCAGGCGTCCTGGCCACAGCAGTCACGATAGGCGATGAGATAGGATTTGGTGTCCTGTGGGTTGAAGCAGGTCCCGATCCATGATGTCGGCGACGGTGCTGTGCCCGGTGGGCAACTATGCACGCCGCCACCGCAGGTGGAGCACAGATTGCCGTCGATGGCGCAATACCGCCAATAATCGCAGGCATTTTCATCGCGCGTCTGGGCCGTCGCCGCGAAAGGCGAAGGCGGCTTGACCGTCGCGCCGCGCGCCCGGCTGACCGGCAGCAGCGGAAAGGCCGGTGCCGTGGCCAGCAGTGCGCCGGCCCATGCCAGCACACCACGCCGCGGGGCACTGCGCGCAAAGCCACGCGACATGGCCTCAGTCAGCGCATCAACGGAGAAACGCGGCTTTGCAGCGGCCGGAGTAGCAGGTTCAGACGGCCGCATGAGCGCTCTCCAGCGTAGGAAGAAATACAGAAGTGTCAGACGCTTCGGTCGGCGCCGCGGCCAGCATCTGTTCCAGATGCGCCCGGGTGTTGACCAGCCCCTTGGCGCGGAGCGTGCCACGATCATCAACAACAGCCGCGAATGGGAGGCGGCTGACCTGCAGCACAAGGCCAAGCTCGGGGCCGGAGACGAACGGCGTCTGTCCCATGCCATACCGCGCCTGCATCTCGTGCATTTCAGGCGGCGTGCCGTCACCGACCAGCACCAGTTCCATCTTGCCTTCAGCCGCCATGCCGAGGGCCAACGGAATGACCCGACGGCAGACGGGGCAATCGGTCGTTACGAACAGGATCAACTGACGCGCACCACGCTGGAGCTGTTCGCCAATCGGGAAAGCGCCACCTTCGAGTGTCCGCATCACGATCCGCGGCATGGCGCTGCCGGGTTCAAGGCCCGGCTGGGTCTGGGTCGCGCCGATGGGTGCCAGACGCTCATGCAGGATTCCAATCTGTCGCGCGAGCGCGAAGATGACGACGCTGAGGGCCGCAATCGCCAGAAAGCTCAGTATCTGGCTGGCGATCAGGATGGAGATCATACGGCCTCGCTCGGTGCCGGGGTGAACAGGAGAGTGGCCGTCATGCCCAGGACGAACAGGCAGACACCGGACGCAACCGCCTCCAGCCGGACTGCCCCGACCAGGGTGCCCGGCATCCCTGCAAGCCACGAAAGCCCGGCAAATTCCACCGCGCGCGCAACGCTGCCCCAGGACAGGCGCGCATGCTCCAGCCCCGGCAGACATCCGCAGGACAGTTCAGTGCGTCCGCGCATCAGGTTAACGATCATCGCGGCTGCAAAGAGCCCGAACAGCCCGGTCGACATGATACTCGCGGTCGATGGTGCCACATGCAGCAGCATCGCCGCGCCGATCGCCGTCTCGAGCACGCCCAGCGCCCATGCCGCGCCCTCCACCCCCCAGTCGGGCAACAGGCGATAGGCAGCCAGCGTGCCGAGGAAATCATCGTGGCGACGCAGCTTGTCGATGCCGGAAAACAGCATCATCGCGCCGAGCAATCCGGACCCTACCCCGCTGACGATCGACAGGATCATTGGCATGGCCGCTTATTCCCCGGCCGCAGCGCTGAGAAACAGTGAATCGCCCAGATGTTTCATGGTCCGCACCACCTTCCCGGTGCCCGCGTCCATGATCACCAGATCGCCTGCGTCATCAGTGGTAAACAGCAGCGGCTTCGCATCCTGCGTGACGGCCAGAAAGCCGCTCGGCTGGGCAAGTTTGATCCGCTTGAGCAGCGCATGCGTGGACGTGTCCAGAACCCAGATCTCGGTGCCCGCGACCTTGTGCGTCCAGAACGTGCCCTTGTGCATCAGCACAAACAGGCGGTGATCGATGGGGTGCAGCGCGGCAAGCTGCCAGCCACCGGGGCGCCACGTCACATCGAACGGCGCACGCGCGTCGGACGCTTCCTTCAGGCCAGCAGCCTTTTCGATCGACCACGGCGCGGCAACCTTTGCATTCGGCCCCAGCGCTGCCTGATACACAAGACCGCTATAGCTGATGAACGGCACCTGCCCGTCCGCACCGACTTCCGGGCTGTGTTCGAACACCGGGTCACGGTCGGGCGCGAAGAACGACGGTGTGTGGCTGACAACAGGTTTGTGAATGTCGGACGTGTCCACGTTCAGCAATGACCCGTCGGCGCATACCGACGAAAATCCGGTCTGACCCCACGGGAAAATCAGCGCGCAGCCGGGAATGTCCACCGTGCCGAGCGTCTTGGCCGTCTTGACGTCAATCACGTGGACCGCGTTCGTCGGGCTCATGTCCCCGACATAGATACGGGCGTCGTTCGCGCCGAGGGACATGTCGGTCTTTTTTGACGTGACCAGCGCACGCCCCGGCAGTTCAAGGTCCGACGTGAGAGTCAGCTTTACCGGATCATAACTGGCCAGCAGATCATATCGCGTGCCGCGGTTGCCGTGTGCCCACGTCGTCTCCGCCACATGCAGCGCACCGGTGTTGCGTTCGGCCACGAAATTGGCGTTATAGGCGGCCTGCACCGTGCCCAGCAGACGGCCCGCATCGGCATCCACGATATAGACCCGACCGTCTTTGGCGTGACGGAAAACCGCGTCCTCGATGAAGATCGTGTGCGGGGTGAGCGGCGGCAGTGTCGCGATGTCGCTATCTTCGGTCTGCGTGATCGGCTCTGCCGCGCCAGCCGTCAACGGGGCGGCGCACAGCAATCCGAAGGGCAGTGCCAAAGTGTAAAGCGTGCGGTAAACGGGAGCAGCGGCACTTTTCCAACAACGACTGGCCAGCATGAATGATCCCGTTCTTCGATCTGATTGAATGGGGCGATATTGTCGCGATCTGGAAACGAAATCAAGGGCGACCCGGCGATGATCCACCCCCTCTGATCGGGCGCCGGGTGCAACATAACGATGCCGCTGCCGTTACAGGAACATGACGGGCCTTTTGCGGAAATAGCAGGACGAATGGAGCGTTTTGCCCAGACGCTTTGGCACTTGAAGACATGTCCGCGTCGGCGACAGCGCAGCGTCCGATCGCTGGACTTTCAATGGAGATACGCATGACGGACGCAACACGCATCGTTCTGGCTTCGAGGCCAACTGACGCGCCAGTGGACGCGAATTTTCGCTCCGAGCACTTCACGATCGGCGCACCTAGAGACGACGAGGTCCTGCTGCGTGTGCGGTATCTGTCCCTCGATCCATACATGCGCGGCCGCATGAGCGACGCAAAATCCTATGCGCCCGGTATCCCGATTGGCGGGACACTGGTCGGCGGTACCGTGGGCGAAGTGCTTGAGAGTCGTGCGGACGGGTTTTCCAGGGGCGACTGGGTCCTGTCCTATTCCGGTTGGCAGACGCACGCGATCGCAAAGGCCGAGACGCTTCGGCGCCTCGATCCACAACGCGCGCCGGTTTCGACCGCGCTGGGCGTGCTCGGGATGCCGGGGTTCACGGCCTGGTCCGGGCTTGCCGAAATTGGTCGACCGAAAGCGGGCGAAACCCTTGTTGTCGCAGCCGCGACCGGCCCCGTCGGATCGGCAGTCGGGCAGATCGCCAAACTTCAGGGCGCGCGGGTCATCGGCATCGCTGGGGGAGAGAAAAAATGCACGCTGCTGAAGGAGATGTTCGGTTTCGATGTTGCACTGGATCACCGCGATCCCGCGCTGAAGCAGAAGCTGGCGGAAGCCTGCCCTCACGGTGTGGATGTTTATTTCGAAAATGTCGGTGGCGCGGTGTGGGACGCTGTGTTCCCGCTTTTTAACGAGTTCGCGCGTGTCCCGGTCTGCGGTCTGGTCGCGGACTATAACAAGAGTGTCTATCACGGCGGCGCGGCCCCCGAAGGCCCCGACCGTCTGCCGTTCATGATGCGCGAGGTTTTGGCGAAAAGCCTGACCGTGCGGGGCTTCATCCAGCGCGAATTCATCGCGCGTGAAGGTGAATTCCTCCACGAAATGGCAGGGTGGATCGAGGACGGAAAAATCCGATACCTTGAAGATTTTGTCGATGGACTTGAAAATGCGCCATCTGCTTTGACCGGACTTCTGGAAGGCAGGAATGTCGGCAAGGTCATCGTTCGGGTCTAGTCATCGCCGGGGGCGCAGCAACCACTCCGTAACATCAGAATGTCACGGTCAGGCGCGGCTGTCCGGCTGTCGTCGAGCGTGTGATCGTTGGCATTTCCAGCGGGATAGCCGACAAGCGCCCGGCGTGCCCGGTTCCCGCAGCGCATGACAGCAAGGGAGTTTGCGTCGGCTGTGCTGCGTTGAAGGCCGCACGGCATGTCTGGGTCACCGTGGCCCGGATCGACAGGCTGGCGGTCGCGTAAGCAGCATGGGTTTTTCGGGGCCACACGCCCGCGCATACAAACAAAACCGCCAAACCCGCGCGACCAAGCATCTGCACACATCCGTCCCCGATCAATTGAAGGACACAGACTTAGCGGGCAGACGCTAATGCAGCGTTAAGCGCGGAGCGCTGGATTTTCTGATGTATGGTGTGTTCTGCAAAAAGTGGCTGGGGAACCTGGATTCGAACCAAGGCTGTCCGAGTCAGAGTCGGAAGTTCTACCGCTAAACTATTCCCCAAGCGGGTGGACCGGCGAGCCAGTCCTGCTGAACGAGGCGGGTGATAGCATCGCCTTTTGGGCCTTGCAAGCGTGTTGATGCAAAAAGATTGAAATATGTCGGCACCTTCCAAGCCACAGAATTTGCTTGCTCATGCGCGCGCCCCTCTTCAACATTAGTGTGAGGGGGATTAGCCCATGCAAACAAGAACAGTCTGGTCCAAGCGCCAGTCCCAGTCAGGCAGAGCACGCAGCAGCGCCGCTCACCATGCAGCGCATCCCCCGCTTTTTGCCGCACTCGATCTCGGAACCAATAACTGCCGCCTGATGATTGCAGCCCGTACCGAATCGGGTTTCCGGGTGGTCGACAGTCTGAACCGCTCGGTGCGTCTGGGCGAAGGATTGCAGCAGTCGGGTTATCTGTCCGAAGCGGCGATGGAACGCACGATCGACGTTCTGCACGACTGCATGGCACGTATCCGCCGGCGCAACCCGGGCCGTGTGCGCGCCATCGCGACCGAGGCCTGCCGCCGCGCCACCAACGGCCGAGCCTTTCTGGACCGCGTCGCGCGGGAGACGGGCCTGGGCATCAACGTGATCTCCGGCCGGGAAGAGGCGGAACTGGCGCTCGAAAGCTGCACTCCGCTGCTGGAAAGTGGCGGTCCGCAGTCCCGTGCGCTGCTGTTTGACATTGGCGGTGGCTCCACCGAAGTCGCGTGGGTCCGGCTTGAAGCCGACGTGCCGCGCCTGATCAGCTATGTCAGCGCGCCGGTAGGCGTCGTCACGCTGGCCGAGCAGTATGGGGACAGCATTCATACCTTTGACGGCTACGAAGCGATGGTCGCGCAAGTTCTCACCCAGTTGCAGGGGTTCGAGCAGGTGCACTGCATCAGGCGCGAAATCGCACAGGACAACGTGCGTCTGCTGGGCACCAGCGGCACCGTGACGACCCTTGCCGGGATCGCATCGGGGCTGGAGCGCTATTCCCGCGCCGCGATCGACGGCATGACCATGACTCGCGCCCAGACGAACGGGGCCATCGACCTGCTGCGCTCTCTTGACCCGGACGGGCTTCGCGCGCATCCCTGCGTCGGCCGCGACCGGGCGGATTACGTGATGCCCGGCTGCGCGATTTTCGACGCGATCCGCCGCACCTGGCCGGTGGGCGATGTGACCGTGGCCGACCGTGGCCTGCGCGATGGCATGCTGATCCGCATGATCCGGGATGCAGGCGCAAACCCTGCATCGCAGCACAGCCCGGCCCGACAGGCCTGGCCACGCGGCGCTGTACCCCTGCTTGGAGCCTTGCCGACTTGACCCGCCGACCGACCCCGACACGAGGACAGAAAACCACCCCCCGCGTTCCCGGCAAAGCCCTGTCCAGCAGCCTGACCCCCGGCACCAAAGAATCCAGCGGCGATGCCGCAGCGGCCCGGACAAGCCGCACCAAATCGGTGTCCCTGAAGACCGCGATGGGCCGCACCACAGCGCAGCAGCGCTGGCTCGCGCGGCAGCTTAACGACCCGTACGTTCAGGCAGCCCGCAAGCAGGGTTGGCGGTCGCGTGCCGCCTTCAAGCTGATCGAACTCGACGACCGCTTCAAATTGATCCGTCCGGGCATGCGGATTATCGATCTGGGCGCAGCACCTGGCGGCTGGACGCAGGTCGCGGTCAAGCGCGGGGCCCGTCACATTGTCGGCCTCGACCTGTTGCCGGTCGATCCGGTGCCGGGCGCGAAGATGGTAGAGGGGGACTTCAACGATCCCGACATGCCGCAGCGTCTGATGGATATGCTTGGCGGTCCCGCCGATCTGGTGATGTCGGACATGGCTCCGAACACGACTGGCCACGCCGCGACCGATCACATGCGGATCATGGGGCTGGCTGAAGGTGCACTGGACTTCGCACTGCGTGTGCTGGGCGAAGGCGGGACATTCGTCGCAAAGGTGTTTCAGGGCGGTTCTGAACAGCACCTGCTGGTGCCGATGAAGCAGGCTTTTGCCACCGTGAAGCACGCCAAGCCCCCTGCGAGCCGCAAGGATTCGAGCGAGCTTTACGTGATCGCCACAGGCTTCCGCCCGGGCCGGATCGTGCCGCCAGAAGTGTAAGCCGGGTTTCGACTCTGCCGTGGCGGTCGGTTGACCGCCACGGACGGGTCATCAGGTCTCGTCAGCGCCCCACAACCATGCAGCGCCGCGTACGCCGGAACTGTCTCCGTGCACGTTGCGTATGATTGGCGTGTTGCAGGTGGGCGTGATGACGTTGCGTTTCACCAGCGCTGGTACCCGGTCATAGATCGAACCGATGTTCGACGCACCGCCACCCATGACGATCACGTCGGGGTCGACCACGTTGATGATCATCGCGCAAGCCCGCGCCATGCGGTCCATATAGCGGTCCAGCGCCGCGATGGCCGCAACGTCGCCTTCGGCAGCAGCCTGCTCGATACCGGCTGTGTTGTGATGGCCCTGGCCCTTCCAGTCACGCGCCAGCGACGGCCCGGCGAGGAATCGTTCCAGGCAGCCTTCGTTGCCGCAGAAGCACTTTGGCATCGGGAATTCCTCGATACGCGGCCACGGCAGCGGAATGTGGCCCCATTCCCCGGCAATGTGATGCAGCCCGGTGATCAGCTTGCCATTCACCACGATACCAGCACCCATGCCGGTGCCGATGATCACGCCGAAAACCACGCTCTTGCCCTGACCCGCACCGTCCACGGCTTCGGACAGAGCAAAGCAGTTCGCGTCGTTTTCAACGCGCACGCCGCGTCCGATGGCCTTGTTGAGATCTTCACCGAAGGGCTGGTTATTGAGCCATGTGGCGTTGGCGTTCTTGATCAGTCCGGTGTCCGGGCTGATCGCGCCGGGAATACCCACGCCCAGCGTGGTCGATCCGCCAAGGCGGGACTCGACGCCCTGCACCATGTCGCGAATCGCCTCGACCGCACCGTCATAGAAACCGGGATTGGGCATGCGCTCACGCAGGACCATGTCGCCGTCCCGCCCGAGAACCGCAATTTCGATCTTTGTACCGCCGAAATCGATGCCGATGCGATAATCTGCCATGTAATTCTCTTGTCGCTGGACGGGCAGATGTCGCGACCGGCATGCGGCGCGCCCTGCCCTGTTGTTCCTCACCCCACTGTTCTATGGTGCCTCCTTCGTCAGGGCCAGAGCCATGGCGGCCCCATTTGTGTCATTTTGCGGCCTTGATGGCTGAACATGTCGGATTTCTGCGATGAGCGAGACAGTGCTGGATGTCAAAGGGCTGTCATGCCCCCTGCCGGTTCTCAAGGCCAACCGTGCCCTGCGCGCGCTTCAGGGTGGCGACCGCCTGCGCGTCATTGCGACCGACCGCGCGTCGGTCGCGGATTTTCAGGCGTTCTGCCGCGAGACCGGACACGCCCTGATCGCGTTCGGGGAGGAGGCCGGGGTCCTGTCCTTCGTCATCCGGCGTCGCGAGGATCATACCTAAGGTGGGATACGGTGTGTTTCCCTCCAGTCACTATTGTTTTCACGCCATGACGGGTCTGCGGGGTTGGCAGCAGGGGGCACGGCGGAGTAAGCCCGATCCCCTTATGATCATCACCCCCAAGATGCCGCAGCAGGTGAACGTCAGATGACCGACCCGATCACCACCCTGTCATTCGAGGACGCGCTGAGCGAACTCGAAAGAATTGTGCGCGACCTCGAGAGCGGTCAGCAGAAGCTCGAGGACGCGATTGCGTCTTACGAACGCGGGGCTGCGTTGCGGCAGCATTGCGAAGCCAAGCTGAACGAGGCGGACAGCCGCGTTCAGGCAATCGTGCAACAGGCTGATGGCACGCTTGCGACGAAAGCCATGGATCAGTGACAGAGATGAACCAGACCGAACTCAGCCGCCACGCGTCGGATGCCGCCGCTCAGGCCCTGCGTGTGTCCCTCGCCGAGCGGGCCCATGCGATCGAATCCACGATCGACAGCCTGATCCCAGCCCTGTCCAGTGGTGGCGAGGCCCGCGTGGTCGATGCCATGCGCTACGCGACGCTGGGTGGTGGCAAGCGTTTGCGCGGTTATCTCGCAACCGAGGTTGCTAGCCTGTTCGGTGTCGCACCTGCGGGCCCGCTACGCGTCGCGGCTTCGGTCGAGATGCTGCACGCCTATTCGCTGGTGCATGACGATCTGCCGTCGATGGACAATGACGATCTGCGACGCGGCCAGCCCTCAACCCATCGCAAATTCGACGAAGCGACGGCCATTCTGGCGGGCGATGCGCTGCAGACGATGGCGTTCGAAATCCTTGCCGACGAAGCGACCCACCCCGATGCAACGGCGCGGATCGCGCTGGTCCGTGCGCTGGCCGTGGCGTCCGGCGCTGCCGGCATGGTCGGCGGCCAGATGATCGACATGGAAGGCGAAGGCCGCGCGCTGGGCCTGGACGAGGTGCGTCGCCTCCACGCGCTCAAGACCGGTGCCCTGATCCGCTATTCGGCAGAAGCCGGGGCTATTCTCGGTCAGGCCGACGCTGCGGTGCAGGCCAAGATCGCGGCATACGGCCGCGATATCGGGACGGCGTTTCAGGTGGCCGACGATGTGCTGGACGCCACTGCCAGCGCCGAGGAACTCGGCAAGACCGCTGGCAAAGACGCAGCTTCGGGCAAGTCCACCTTCGTCGCCCTGATGAGTATCGACGGCGCGCGGGCCGAAGCGCGGATGCTGGTCGAACGCGCGATTGCCAGCCTCGATGGCTTTGGCAGCGAAGCCGACACTCTCCGCGCACTGGCGCATTACATGGTCGAGCGCAGGAGCTGAACATGAACGAGACCCCCTCTATTCCGACGTATGGCCGTTTTTCTGTTCTGGACCGTGTGAACGTGCCTGTGGACATGCGGAACCTGTCGGTGGATCAGCTGCGCCAGCTGGCTGATGAGTTGCGGG
>Ga0157365_10000953_pt1 | contig 12120 bp, 19 predicted proteins | sample AttsexASBM3_FD_111478 | JGI IMG/M metagenome (GOLD analysis project Ga0157365, IMG submission 111478) | Fungus gardens microbial communities from leaf cutter ant in Ribeirão Preto, State of São Paulo, Brazil - Atta sexdens ASBM3 | ecosystem: Host-associated > Fungi > Mycelium > Unclassified ... | reverse complement strand
TTAAGTTGTCTATCCCATCCAGAATTCCATAAGTCTTGGATGATACCTGTTACTTCAGGAATTAGACAAAAATTTCTATCTCCAGATTTATTTGGGAAAGTCCACATTTTAGACTCTTTTTCTGGCCCCATCTTACCGATAAAGGTATCAGCTTCATAAATCGCAGGAACAATTATTTCCTGAAAGCCAGCTTCAATGAACGGACCTCCGTAGAATATCTACAACATCATTATACAGCTTTACCTCTTCACCGATCATAACTCTTGTACCACGTAACATAATTTTAACTCCTTGAATGCATATCAATTTTGATATGTCATTAAGTATAATAGCAGATAACTTTTAAAATATCAATCTTTTTTTGAGATTCTTTTTATAATATAAGGGAGGACACATTGGTCTTCTGGTTAATGGTTTAAGATTATACTTGACTATATTAGATGTGTTTGATATATTGCGACCTTATGATAACAGAATTAAAAATTCATAATATTGGGAACTCTCTGATGAACACAGAAATAAACTATATGAAAAATATAGCTTATTTTAAAAAACATAATACTATTAAATTTTCTCCTGGTGTTAATATTATTGTAGGACCGAATGGGTCTGGAAAAAGTTCTATTCTATTTTTATTAGGTTTAGCAACAGCCAGTATGCAAGGCGGGCGTTCAAAAATAACTAAAAAATGGTTATCAGATATTCTTCATTATGAAACAGATATCTTTGAAGTTATTCATGATAGTCAATCATCTTTATTTGTTGATAGTAAAAAACAAGTAGGGGTTATTGATGGCTACTTAGATGATGATTTTACTATTGATGGTATATTCGAAATTCAATCAAAAAAATCTTCAGGACAATTAGCTCTGCAAAGATTAAATGAATCTATTATGATTCTAAATGGGAAAAAAGAATTCCCTATATTTGATTCAACTGGTTTCTTTTCAGATAGAAATATATGGACTTCGATTGAAAATATAAAAGAGGCTTCGATACTATTAAAGGCATCTATCCCTAAGTCTCAGCCTACAATTATTTTTGATGAGCCTGAATATGGACTAGAATATAAATATCAATTAAATTTATTAAAAAATATTGTGACCCAAGCAAATAAAAATAATATTCAGGTTATTATGTCATCCCATTCGATGTTTGCATTAGGATATCCAGATGTTAACTATATTGAACTAGAAGAGGGATATATAGAATCCTCAATAAATTGTTTGCAAGAGTTTATGAATTTTATAAATCAATAATCTTGACTTTAATATGTAAAAAGATTAATATCATTTTATGAAACAGATATTTATTGGCGATGTCCATGGAAAATTTGGACGTTATAAAACTCTTATGAAACAGTACAAGAACACCATACAACTGGGTGATATGGGTGTTGGGTTTTATAAATATACAATGAATCAAGATATTAAGGCCGATGCTAATCCTCCTCATTATAAAATGCTTGAAGGGGGCCATCGTTTTATTCGTGGTAATCATGATAATCCTTCTATATGTCGTCAACAATCTCAATACATCGAAGATGGGCATACTGAAAATGGAATAATGTTCATTGGAAGTGCCGCATCCGTTGATATTGATAAAAGAACCAAACATATGGATTGGTGGCCAGATGAGGAACTGTCTCAAAAAGAACTTGATATTCTAACAGAGAAATATCTGGATTATAAACCCATTTTGATGGCCACACATGATTGTCCTGAGTCTATTGCTCAAACAATGCGTAGATATGAAAAAAAGAAAACAGGAAGCAATCGTATTCGTCTGGCATTCCAAAATATGTTTGAATTATATCAGCCCAAAATATGGATATTTGGACATTGGCATCAAAGTTATGATAGATTATATCAAGGGACAAGATTTATATGCTTAAATGAGTTAGAATTAAGGGAAATAGAATTCTAATTCATTTAATTCTATGCTCGTTATTATTCGATAGAAGGAACAACATATGTATAATAGTCTTACTAATAATCTAGAGAATAAAAGTCCATATTATAGGATACAAATGGCATATGCTTTAATATTGATTTTTTGTTCAATATTATTATATATTTTTATTCCTGATAGTATAATGTACGGGCAAAATCATTTGTTAATAACAATAGTTAATTTTACCACCAGCATTAACTATTGTTATTGTATGGGCCTTTTCATATACTATATATGGCAAATACATAATATCCAAAATGTAGAAAGAAAAACATACTTGCCCTTATTAATTGTAAATAGTGCCTCATGTTTTGTTCTTTCGAATCTATCAATTGAGGTTGCTTCAAAAATTATAGGATAAAAATTTTCATCTCATGCAGAAACTCCAGTTAGGATACTCTTACCTGGAGTTTTATATGAAAGCTTATCATCAAACTAATGAAAAGAATATACCCTCTATTATGGAAAGAGGATTATTAATTAATCAAGACAATTGTATGACAGAAGGTGGTTATTGGTCCTTTGATTATTATGGATGCAGACCACTTTTTGTGAGCTTCGACAGAGAATTTATTTATCCAGAGGACTATATAGGTGAGTCGGAGGATGATAAGCTTGTCTCATTAGAAGTTGATATCACAGGAATGGAATTATTGCCTGATTTGCCATCCTTAATTGATGAAGGCGGAATTATTGATAGTCATAATCATGTTATTTGGTGGAAAGAGGGAGAAGAACCTGAATCATTATTGGGTTATATTAATGACGATGGTGAAATTAATATCCATGATTTATTAATACCTAACTCAGAGGTAGGAATGGCCGTTATGAGTTTGACGAAGACAGCGATCATAAAAGAAAATATTACAGTCGATAAAATTAAGGTTGTTGAGCCTATTATCCATAAGCTTCGAATGACCAATAAATTTGTGATATAATTTATTGGTCATTGGGAAATAATTATGATGGAAAATATTTCTAATAATAAAAAAAACTCTTTTAATCTGTATTTATCTTTATATATAACATTTTTCTTGTTCTTATTATTAATTGTGAGTATCCTTTATAGTAGCCATGACACTTTATATGCATGTAATTATGGTTCAACATTGGGATTATGTGGTGAAGGTTAAACCATAATTACAAAATTATAATTCAAAGGATTCTTTTCTCGTTTTTTCTAAGACATCTAATGTTGTGGTTTTTGCGGGTTCAAACTCACTTTCTAAATCATCAGAGAATTCTCCAAATCTATCCTGCCAGCTTGCACTTAAATGTGTATCTCCATTTTCTTCTTCATCATATACAGCATCAGGAAACTTTTCATCAAAGATATCAGAAATAATTTCTAGACGCATTGAATCCAAATCAGATTTATTGTTAGCAATAATGATAATTTCTCTTCCATCATTTAACAGAATTTCTGACATTAATGGTTTTTGCAAATCTATATCTACATAAGCTGGAGTTATAGCCTCAATAGGCTCATGTAAAATTTTGCCTTTAATAGATGTCATCTTTTCATGTAATGATGCCAATGTCTCTGACACTAAAATATGTTTGTTACTATCTTCTTGATAAGATACTGCGTATATGTTCATATATAATATATCCTTTTATCTTAAAAAAGATTATATATGATAAAACACATAAGAAGGAATGACATTATCCTTCTATATGATTTAAAGTATTAATAATTTTTGCATTAGGAACTTCTTTTCTTATCATTTCTACCAGACATGGATCACATATATCTGCGGTAATTCTTGTCATATCATGTTCTGTGCCATATCCACATGTGTAGTCCAAGGAAAAATTATCTGTTCTCAAGAATTTGGATTCACAAGTGATTTCTGTGCCACACTTATCGCATTTAAATCCGATTACTTCTTTTTTTGTTTCAGTGACTTCTTTTAAAATTTTTACCATAATACGGTATTCCTTTTATACTAGAATAATTATTTGGAGCTCCATGAGGGACTCGAACCCCCGGCCAAAAGTGTAGAAAACTCTTGCTCTTCCAACTGAGCTAATGAAGCATAAAAAAGTATTTTGGTACTCCGAGAGGGACTCGAACCCCCAACCTAACCGTTATGAGCGGTCAGCTCTAACCATTGAGCTACCGGAGTATTTTGGTCCCGAGGGAGAGGATTTGCACCTTCGACGCAGTGTGGTTCAGACACCCGCTCTACTAAAGAAGTTTGCTTGCAAACTTCACTGAGCTACCTCGGATCAAGTTTTTATCAAAGTTGTTCTGCTCTGATGAAGATACTTATAGAATAACTTTCTTTAAATGTCAATAACTTTTTTTAAAATAATTGTTTTTTATCGCCAATATTATATGTTATAATCTTCTTTAGTCATTGGCCAAGCCAATCAAATATATCTCAAAGGAGAAACAATATGATATATATAATATGTGAAAAAAATTCCCTTGCAAGCAACATTTATGATATTTTAAGCAAGAATGGGATTAAAGATATATGTTGCTTTAGTGCTATCTCACCATTTATTTGGTCTAACGAAACTGATGAATATGGACCATACTGGGTTAATATCCCCAAGAATATGACATTTCAAGATATCCCATATTATAAAAAGCCAGAACTTGTTTTAAAAAAGAAGTATAATAGTCGTTTAATTAATGAAAATGGCGTCATAAAAAATTGTCTGGATATTGATTTTAATAATAATGAAGTCGTTTATCTAGATGATGATAAAGGAACTAATTTAAGTTTTGTATTTACCCTGTTCTGTAAATATAAAGGAGTCCCAAAGAATGTATCATTGATGCAACTATCATCTTTAATTGAACAAGATGTAATTACTTCTTTCAACAAGAGAGAAGCATTTGATATTAATAAAACAAATTATATGCTCTCATATACCAATAACATGTATGATGCCTCTTTCTTCTTGAATAGCATGGTCTTATTTGAATCTTTTAAAAGAAAGAATTCTTTAAAACTTTCAAAAGAGCATATTTATTGTTTATTTGCTGTACAAAAAAAAGAGTTATCATACAGAGATAATTTAAATCATATCCATAATGATTTGTTAATTAAAGGGACTGGGAAATATCCTCCATGCTCTCTTCCTATTATCTATAACTACGACCTGTATAATAATATTGAACAAAAACAATGTTTTATAAATTCCATTATAAATGATTTAGTTTCATGTGATTTATTATCTATTCATGGTGAATCTACAGAATTAACAGAACGAGGAGAGTTTTTCTTAAATTCCTTACATCCTGATTGCTATGACCCAGATATATTTGGAAGAATTATAGAATGGAGTAAACTATCCCTTGATGAAATTGATATAAAGATATCACAATACATTAAGAGATACTTTGGTAAACAAAAACGCTTCCAATCAAGTCAATGGTCTAAAAATAACTCATGATTGTTGACAACAACTTTTTAATATAGTATATACATCTCCAGGGAGATAAACAATGTCTAATCGCAAACCTACTCAACCTGAAGATGTTGTCGATACTATTCTTGATGCTATTGAAAATGTTGCATATGAAGGCGCAAAGTTCACAGAGCGGACTGGTATCAAGATGATTAAAAAGACAGAAAATGTTTTTGACAGGATACTTGGTTTTAAATAACTTCTATTGAGTTATTCTATATCCTATACACCAAAGGTCAACTCTAAAGAAAAGTTGACCTTTATTTTTCCCAAATCCAATTCTTAACATCCTATTATCTTTATCTAATACAATTTTTGTAATTTTCATTTATTTATTCTTTCATCTAAAATGATAGCTTCTATTATATCTATAAAAAAACAAAAAACAAATTAATTATAGTAACATCCTATATATGAAAAAAATTATATTTCAAAACATTCCATTCGGTCCTGAAGAGTCGCTTGTATCACTACATTGTAGGAATGCAGACATTCCATATGAGTGCTTATCTATAAAAGAAATTATTAAGCAAAAATTAGTATCACCAGATATTCTTCTTGTCGGAAATATCCCATTTATCAAACAAACTTTGCAATCGGTTCAAATCAAGATAATCGAGGATTCATATCCTGAAGAGTTTGCATCTCTCTTAAATCGTAAAATATATAAAACTATTATTAAAAAAATATCATTAGGAAGACCTCTCTTTATAAAACCATCTAAAAATCTTAAGAAATTTACAGGAAAGATCATTTACTCAAAGGATGATTTATATGGTTTACCATTAAATGAAGAAATATATGTCTCAGAATTAATAGATATTAAAGCAGAATACAGGTTATACATTTCTAATAAACAAATTGTGCATATAAGTCAATATGAAGGAGATATCCAGGATATCTGTGTAACAAATATTCAAGAACTGATTGATAGTCAAAATAAATATCACAATTTTATTATGGATATTTCCATCGACCATCAAAACAAAATATCATTATTAGAAATTAATGATGCTTTTTCAATAGGTGCGTATAAGGATATATCACCAGAAACCTATACTACTTTGTTAGACAACAGATGGAAAGAGTTTTTCACTCCCTTGTCACATCTGTAAGAAAATTAGAAAGGTTAAATCTAATCTCCGTAGTCTGCTTGTAATTCATATAACAGTCATAATCCATGACCGCCTCAATGATTTGAATACAATTGCATAGAATATTGTCTATCTGTTCCTGATTGAGTTCAGGCTTCATCTGTTTGATAACAGATGCTATATAAGGAGTAATATCAGGAAGTGCGTCTTCGTCTCCAAAGTGTTCTTCTTCAATTTCTACGCTGTTTTCATAATAACTTTGACCATATGATGATCGAATAAGAACCGAGAGAATATATACTCTGTCAGATGATACTGTGCTATCATCATATATCCCGGTATATTCTAGATAATCATTGTTATATCGGGAAGTGTTATCTTCTTCAAACCTTTTTAATGACTCTAAAACGAGTAATGTAATTTTTTCGGTGTTCATAAATATCTCCTTAGATAAACTTCCAATTGTCGATATGAAGGATCATACCTTTACGATAGATAACTTCTACTCTATTCTTCAGATGTTCTCTTGCCTGATAAACCTCTTTAGTAATAGAATATTTGCACTGCTCTTTGTGTACAACAAACTTTACTTCATAATAGTCAGGAACATGTCTCAAAGACGTTGTAATCGTCCCATCAGAATTATTCTGGATATGTGTAACACCATGTGCTGGCGTAAACACCAGTTCTGCATCTGTCACACATTCCATCTGTTTTAGATTGCGGTCCTTGATACATGCAAAGATATAAAAAATACCATAAGCGATACATCCCAAGATAATGAGATATACAAAGGCAAAGCCTAATGCAAAGAGACAGCCCAATACAAAACTTATGCCATCAAGTTGCGTGACGACTGTATTAAAAAATGCCATTGGGAAGGTCAGGACAGATTCTACAAGATTCATCATGGATATATATATACATTATCTTTTATTGGGTGTCAAGTTGAAAAAATATCTTATCCTTATTATGCCTCTTATTAAAAAGAAAAAATACTATGCGCTATAAAGCTTATGATTATTCATAATAATTCCCTTTAAATAAATTAGTTGCTATTATAAGAATAGCGGACTTTATATAATGATGGTAGGAAGTATAATAGGAATAACTACTTCTTCATTATTCGTAGTTGTTTTCACAGAATACTCCTTTTTATCTGAATTTCGTCCTTTAATGCACATAAAGATAGAATAAAAACCTATAATGATGAATCCAAGAGTAAATAAATAAGATAAAAACACTCCTAAAATAAGAATGCATCCAAAGATAAAAAATAAACCATGTGATTGCATTACTATATCTATAAAAGATACGTTTAAAATCAGGAAAAATTTTATAAAATTAATCATTTTTTATATATACATTAATTTTCATTAAATGTCAACTTTGATGATAGATTATTTAAAAACTATCTTATTAAGTTGATATGATATACTTATCCTTGTTATACCTCTTATTAAAAAGGAAAAATACTATGCACTATAAAGATTATTTTCAAAAATTAGCTCGTGATTTAGAATTTGATAGGTTATTAAAAGAGGAGGGGAAACCACCATATGATGTTAATGAAATAATTCCTATTCCAGCACGAGAAGTCTTTTTGACAAATATTAATTTACCAGGTCCATTAGATTTTGTTGAAATGGGAAGTCAATATTTTGATTCCTGTATGGTTGTTAATAAGAAACACGAAGTTGTTGCAGGATATGTTAAAAAAGACCAGTTTTATCAATCAGAAACTGGAGAATGTATCCCAGAATATTATGCATTTAATATCCCTGAGTCTTTTTTTAAGCCCGATAAAGTTACCATGGTTAAAGATATAGATACTTTAGAAAAAATATCTGTTATCCTACACAATAATAGTGATGTCCCTTCAGATTTACTTTCTGATAAGTCATCAGATAAAAAACACACAAGTTTTGAAATATAAAATTATTTCAAAAAATGGAATGGAGGCATGTCTTTTATTCCATTTTTTAGATTACCATATTTAGAAAATAAAGGAATAAGATATGACTAACATCAATGTAACACAGAATATAGGTAATTTAAAGCACTCTATTGATTTTGATATTTCTCAACAAATACAGAAATCTGATTCTAAAGATATTGCTCATTTAATGGCATATGTCGTTGATTTAAAAAAGACAGAAAATTCTACTAGGTTTCTATATTTAGATAAAAGAGATAAACCTCTGTTTGATATTGTAGAACAGCGTATTATTTCTGAAATATTCCACAGAACACCTAAACCAAAAATGACTGTAACATATGGTGATAAAGTAGATGTTGAATTTCAGAAAATTGATATTAATTTGGATTTCCCTGAAATTTCTATTGATAATAGAAAAATGGCTTCTATCCTTGAAAAGTATAAAAGTGTAGAATTTGTTTCAGAAGTAGAAAATCATTTAAATGTCATAGGCAATCAAATAATTGAAAATGAAAATTTGAGCGTTTCAGATGTTACTAAAAAGATAGCACAAATAATTGCATCGATTAGTACAGAATATCCTGGATATACAATAGGGGCAAAAGTATTTACAGATTCAGAATCTGGATTAGAGACTGAGACCGTTAACATTTTACCAGCTCTTTTAAATGCTGAAAAAGACGATATTATGATATTTTTATCAGAAATTAGAGATTATGTAAATATTAATAATTCTAATGAAAACGTTTCTTTATTCGATAGTCGTAATACCTTATTAGGATTAGTCCAACAAGATACTTCCGCAATGGGAGCCAGTTTTAGTGATGCTGTATTTTTTGCGAATGATAGGCTGGTTGATATCAATGATTATATAGATATAACAATTAATGATGCAAAAGAAGCCGTTTCTGTTTTAGCGAAATTACGTCCAGATGCTATTGAATATATTCAGGAAGTATCTCCTAATATCCTTAAAAAATTATTGAATGACAAAACAAAGAATAGCGGAGGACTGGAAATGTAAAAAAGATAGACGCTATAGAAGTCTGTTATCTATAGCGTCTATCTTTTTATTAAGTCCTTCTATATCCCATAACACTCAGAGAGTATGGTTGATTTTTTAAATCAACGCGAATACATGAATCAAGTTCTATGACTTCATCACCGTTTTTAAGTCGTTGGCTATATGTCATACTCCCACCTAAATATTTTATTAGAGACTCACGAAAACTTTCCCATAAATCTTTATCAAAGCAACTATCATAAATATTATTACCTCTTAATAGAGGACAATTGAATGTGTATAATTTATAAACAGATTTACCATTAATTAAAGAGCGTACAGAAAAAGCATTACTTATAGAACCATCTCTATTCTCTTGAATACAGAAATCTGTACGACCGCAATCACGTAATGAAATAAGTTGATGAATCATTTCCTTACAGAGAGACCAATGATCTTTTTGAGGAAGAACTATTGTTTGATAGTTGGAAAAAGGTCGATAATTAATTAAAGAATCAGATTTATCTTTATACTTATTTGCCATATCTGGACCATAAATAAGTTCTATCCCTGGTATCATTTGTTGAATGATTAAAGCACAAAAATTTCTCTCTAAACAACACATGACCTGTAAACTTATTTTAGAAATTTCATCATCTTTTTTTGCAATACATTGAATCAATTGTCCATATGTGCCAAGAGTATTATTTTTAAATACTAATTGAAAACAATCTTTGATTAGTAACAGACAATTTTTTTGATATCTTATCAAATTTTTGGGTAAATCAATATTATTTTCTATCCACTTATAAAATATTTTTTTCTCTAAAGAGAATTTATAATTATTAAAAACACTGTCTATTGAATGAACCTTTAATGCCGTCATATAAGTACCATTTTCAGGTATCTTTTTAGCAGATAGTTCATTTAGACGCTTGAAAAACTTATCACTGCCATCAAAATCCTCTTCAACACGAATTCCATCTCCTGCTAAACATGGACTTTCTTCCATATTTTTCTCAAATGCTATATTGGTGTTGAACCCAAAACTATAAGCAAAGGCTTCTGCAATATGAGATGAACCAATAGAATATCCCTGGAATGCTAAGGATTTCTTAACCAGATATCGTGCATTGCGTATCATATCTGTTGTAAAATAAATATCGTTATACATTGTGATTATTTCCTTTTCAATAAAGACTACCATTGCCCATTACGTGTAATCTATTGGATTATCACATATGTTATTTATATAAATTTTTATCACAATTTAGCTGGACAACAAGCTAGGCTGTGCGCCTAAACACTATATATAATAACAATAAAGGAGGAGTCAAGCCTTTTCTTTAACACTTTCAAAATTTTTATGCTCTTACTCTTTGATTGGTATTATTATATAATGAATATAAGGAATTAATCATTATGAAAGATAAACCATTAGAAGTTGATATAAATACAAGCATAGATTTTATTAAAGAACATATCTTTATCAAAGAATTTCATGAATCCATCAGAAAGTTATTAGAAAATTCCAGATATCCTTATTCTAAAAACATTGATTCTAATTATAAATTAAAAGATATGATTATACTACTGGATGGATATGACTATCTTGAAGATTCGTCGGATAGAATGTTTTTAACTACATATGCATATTGTTTGTATAAAGATTTTAAACATGAAGTTGATGCTTATATATCTGAAACATATCAACTATCCTCTATTAAGTTATCAGAAGAAGATCACAATTTTTTGCTTCAATATTATGAACAGATAGATGACATTATGGAAACAGAATCTGAAAGATATCATATTATAGATTTATTAAAGAAGAATACGTCTATGACACCACAAGATATTCGCCTTATTCACAATGGTACTAAAGAAGTAAAATCTGATTGGTATAATAGACCTGATAAAGAAAAAGTTGAAAAAATAATTAAAAGAATGAACCAATCATTAACTCCTGTTAATGATATTTTTAATAATCTTCTTAATTTATCCATTACTGAACCAGTTCAAAGCAACAAAAATGAACGCAGTCTATAAAGTTTTTAATCCCCATCTTATTTACACCAAAGGTGTCTCAGATATGATCTGTAAACTATTTATAGATCATATCTGAGAAGTCATATAGGGCATCTTCTGGAGAAACATCCTCTATATAATTAGACTTTAGTTCTTTCTTTAACAATTCACCGTATTCTTTTAAATATTCCTGCATACTTAATCGTGGTTTTAATATCATCTCAATAATTTCGGAATGGGACATACTTTTAATATTAGACTTATATATATCCATACACAAAGATATATTATATTTATTATCATCATACTTCCCTGGTGTTGTAATAACTTTATTGGCATATTCGAAGAGAATAATATTAAAGATATCATCAAATGAAATGGATTGAGTCCTATCTCCGTGGAATGAATATCCGATACTCTCTAATGCATTGATAATCTCTAATTGCTGTTTAATATTCATCGTTCTTTCCATTTTATATATCCTTCCTAATGATATCTTGTTCTTCTTTTAGATTATCATAAAATTCTTCAATAATTCTTTCTATGCCAGATTCTCTATAAGATGGCCAAAATGATTGAGTAAGTTCTCCTAATTTTTTACGATACGCTTCTATATTATATCTAAGCCTATCTTCACTTAAACAATATGACTCTGCATTCAAAAATAATTCAATCTT
>Ga0157365_10000951_pt1 | contig 12134 bp, 8 predicted proteins | sample AttsexASBM3_FD_111478 | JGI IMG/M metagenome (GOLD analysis project Ga0157365, IMG submission 111478) | Fungus gardens microbial communities from leaf cutter ant in Ribeirão Preto, State of São Paulo, Brazil - Atta sexdens ASBM3 | ecosystem: Host-associated > Fungi > Mycelium > Unclassified ... | reverse complement strand
TGCTGGCGCAGCGTGGCTCTCTGACGCTCACGCGACCGCTCATCGGCGATTTTATCGCGACGCAAGATGCTTTGCAGGCGCGGGCCGATCGCCTGTTTGGCTGGCTGCGCGACGGCACGCTACCGCCCTCGATTACCCAGACCTACACGCTGGCGGACACCGCCCAGGCGCATCGCGATCTCGAAGCCCGGCGCACCAGCGGCAATCCTGCGGCGATTGAGACCAACAGCCTGTTCTCTCGGGAAAACAACCATGTCGTTACCTCGCTATAACCGAGCCATGAAAGACAATACGCCGCTAAAATCCGACGACCGGGTGCGGAATGTAGGGCTGTTCCAGCGCCGCGATTTCATCCGCTGTCAAACTGACAGAGAGCGCTGCAAGAGCGTCATTCAAGTGCCCTGGCTTTGACGCGCCTATGATAGGAGCGCTTATGCCCTGTTTGTGCAGTATCCACGCCAACGCAATCTGCGCTCGAGACACTCCACGCTGCTTTGCGATCAAACCCACCGCCTCGATCACCGCGCGGTCGGCATCCATCGCTTTCGCGTAAAGCGTCGAGCCGTAATTATCGGTTTCCTGTCGGTACGTGTTTTCATTCCAGTCTCTTGCGAGACGTCCACGTGCAAGCGGACTCCAAGGCAAGATGCCGATTCCCTGATCCTGGCAGAATGGCAGCATTTCACGCTCTTCTGCGCGATTGAGCAGATTGAAATGGTTCTGCATGCTGACGAACTCGGTCCAGCCATTAAGGCGCGCCGTATAGACCGCCTTCGCGAACTGCCACGCATACATGGAGGACGCACCAATATATCGGGCCTTGCCTGCCTTTACGACGTCATGCAGTGCTTCCATTGTCTCTTCTATCGGTGTCGCGGGGTCCCACCGATGGATCTGATAAAGATCGACGTAATCGGTGCCCAACCGACGCAGGCTATTATCGATCTCGCTCATGATCGCCTTCCGGGAAAGTCCTCCGGCATTCGGCACCGAGCGCCTTGGAAAGAAAACTTTTGTCGCCAGCACGATATCTTCACGACGAGCAAAATCGCGTATCGCGCGGCCCACGATTTCTTCCGAGGTTCCGTCCGAGTAACTATTGGACGTGTCGAGAAAGTTAATCCCCATTTCCAGAGCCTGCCGAATGAGTGGGCGGCTCTTTTCTTCGTCCAACGTCCACGGGTGGCTACCACGTTCCGGGACGCCATATGTCATGCAGCCAAGACATAGTCTTGATATTTGGAGACCCGTTCTCCCTAACCGTCCATAATCCATCGCTTTGTCCCATTCGCTTGCACCGGCTATGCCCACGATAAGCCGTGGGGCAGCATTCGAGTGCCGTTCGATTATCGATTGAGCCACAGAACCAAAGCTGACAAAATAGTCATTATTTTCATCTAAATGATGAGGAATATCTCATCCATGATCCGTCCCAGCATGACAGCGCTCGAAACGTTTGTTGCGGTCGCGCGGCATCGCAGCTTCCGCAAAGCAGCCGCTGAACGCGGCATCAGCGCGTCCGCCCTGAGCCACATCATCCGTGATTTGGAGACATCATTGGGCATCCGATTGTTCAATCGTACCAACCGAACCATTCGGATCACGGCTTCTGGCGAGCAATTTCTTCATCGGGTCGCCCCTGCCCTCAATGAACTTGCCGAAGCCTATGAGCAGATAAATACCCTTCGGGACAAACCGACAGGTACGTTGCGCCTAAACGTCCCCAGAAGCGCCGCCGAACTCGTCATCCGTCCGCTGATCGGTCTTTTTATGTCCGCATATCCCGACATTACACTGGAAGTCGTCACCGACGACGGGCTTGTGGATATCGTCGCGGCAGGTTTCGACGCCGGTATCCGTATTACCGAACGCCTGCAACAGGATATGATCACGGTTCCCGTCGGTCCTAAGAGGCGTTTCGCTGTCGTCGGAGCCCCGTCTTATTTTGCCGATCGGCCTCTTCCCCGACATCCCGCTGATTTGCATGGTCATGCGTGTATTGGGCGATGCTACCCCAGTGGCATTCATTATACATGGACATTTGCGAAAGACGACGAGACCTATGAACTAACGACCAGAGGCCCACTTATCGTTGATGAGCGCGTCTTGATGATCCAAGGAGCCTTAGATGGTGTAGGATTGGCCTATGTATACGAAAATTTAGTCGAAGAGTATCTTCGGGAGGGGAGTCTAATCCGCGTTTTGGGGGATTGGTGCCCCGTAATGCCGGGATTTTTTCTTTATTATCATGGTCGGCGGCAGATTCCTGCCACATTGCGCGCATTCATAGAGGTGGCACGAACGGCGCACCATCAAAACCAGGACGGACTAGAAGGCGACTTTGGCACATCGCCAGCCTGAGATTAGGTCTGGATTCCACCGCAACCTGAGAACCGCATCCCGATTCGCGCCCTTTCCGGCCTGCCAGCGCCGCGCTCCATGCGACGGCCTGCTACGCGGGAATTCTCTGCCGGATGATTCCTATATGATTCCAGTTGTGGGTATAGAAACGCAAAAGGCCGCCCTTGAGGCGGCCTAAGCGTTTGTTTTTAAACGGAATGCTTGGTTGCGGGGGCAGGATACCAACGATTCTTGCGCCTAGTAGATAGGCGCGTGCCACGATTGTGCGGTTAGGCTGTGTGCTCGCCGATGCGCGCTACGGCCTGTCGGCATCGTTCAGTCAAGCCTGCGCACCCGTGCCCTGCACTGGCCCTGGGTATCCCGCGAAGCCAGAAGATCTATCCGCACGACGTCCAGCTGAATCTTCCCCGAAGGCTCGCGTGCGCCACCATGGCTACGCCGTATGCCCGATCAACTCTCGCTCAAGGCATATGCCGGGGGAGGAGGTCTGGCTGGCGCGCGTCCGTCGCACCGTCAGCTAATAGAAGTAATATCTGTCCAATTTGTCGGCCGACACACCGTTCAAGGAGTTTCGCTGGGCCATCAAGGTACGCTGGGTCGGCGAACCAGCGTACCAACAACTGAAGAAGAAATCGGGCTCGACCACTTCGAGTGCCGCTCCTAACTGTCAGGTTATGAGATGGGGGGTAGTACTTCCAGTTGCGTTTTCGGCAATTATACACTTCAGCGATTGCAATATACGCATCTCTATAAAGCATTCCATCATGCCACCACACATGACTAGTGGTGGCATGATGGTAGGAAGAGGCATTTTTGAGAGCATTGCCGAATTTACAATAGGCAATTCTAGAAGCTTTGCTTTCCGGGATAGGCATTTCAGCCTAAGCTTCAGGACGTTTTGTCGTTTCGCTATTGACAGTCCACCATGCGGGAAATCAGTCGCCTCTAATTATTTCTTTAGTATACCAGAATGTTCCCCCCATGCAAGGAACGAGACATGAACGGAATCGTGCGCCTCGCACTCGCGCGGCCCTATACGTTCGTCGTGATGGCGATCCTGATCGTGATTGTCGGCGTGCTCTCGGCGTTTCGTACGCCCACGGACATTTTCCCGAACATCCGAATCCCGGTGGTTGCGGTAGCCTGGTCGTACACGAACCTCTCGCCTTACGACATGTCTGGACGCATTCAGCTTCCTTTTCAGCGCGCGCTGACAACCACTGTCAACGACATCGAGCATATCGAGGCGGAATCGCTCAACGGGATCGGTGTCACGAAGATATTTTTCCAGCCAGGCGCGGATATCCGACTCGCCAATGCCCAAGTCACGGCAGTCGCGCAGACCATGTTGCGGCAACTTCCGGTCGGCACTACCCCGCCGCTAATCCTGAACTACAACGCCTCGACAGTCCCGATCCTTCAGCTCGCCTTGTCCGGCAAAGGACTCACTGAACAGCAGCTCTACGATTTCGGCCTGAACTTTATCCGTCCTCGTCTGGCGATGGTGGCGGGAGCGGCCGTTCCCTATCCCAACGGAGGACGAGTGCGGCAGATCCAGATGGACCTCGATCCGAGCCAGCTTCAGGCGCGCGGCGTCTCGGCGGCGGACGTCGGCAACGCCCTTGCGGTTCAGACGCAGATCACGCCCGCCGGCTTCATGAAGATCGGCGAGTTCCAGTATAATTTCCGGCTCAACAATGCGCCCTTCTCGGTCGAACAGCTCAACATGCTGCCGGTCAAGACGGTCAGCGGCGCCGTGGTGCGTGTCCGTGACGTCGCGCATGTCCGCGACGGATCGATGCCTCAACAGAATATCGTCCACGCCGACGGCCAGCGTTCAGCCATGCTGTCCGTGCTGAAATCCGGCAACATCTCAACCATCGCCATCGTCCAGGGCATCAGGGACACGATCCCGGACGCACGACGGGGGCTACCCGACGAGTTGCGAATCACGCCGATCAACGATCAGTCGCTGTTCGTCAAGGCCGCAGTGACCGGAGTGATGCGCGAGGGCGCGATCGCCGCGGGATTGACCAGCCTGATGATCCTGCTCTTCCTCGGTTCCTGGCGCTCCACGCTGATCGTGGCGACCTCGATCCCTCTCTCCATCCTGGGCGCCATCGCGATCCTCTCCGCCTTCGGCGAGACGCTAAACGTCATGACGCTGGGCGGGCTGGCTCTGGCTGTCGGCATTCTCGTGGACGAGGCGACGGTCACGATCGAAAACATCGAGCGTCATCTGGAAATGGGTCAGGACGTCCATTCGGCGATCGTCGACGGATCGGGCGAGATCATCGTCCCGGCCTTCCTCTCGCTTCTCTGCATTTGCATCGTGTTCATTCCAATGTTCTACCTGCCGGGCGTATCGGGCTTCCTGTTCGTGCCGATGGCGTTGTCGGTCATGTTCGCGATGGTCATGTCCTTCATCCTGTCGCGGACGCTGGTGCCCACGATGGCGATGTTCTTGCTACAGGCGCACCACATCGAAAGTGAATCGGCCGCTCCTAAAGCGCTGCAACGCTTCCAGCAGGAGTTCGAGCACCGTTTCGAGGCTCTGCGAGAGCGATACGGCGCCTTGCTGGAAACTGTGCTGACGCATCGCGGTCGCTTCGCTTGCGCCTTTCTCGCTTTCGCCTTCTTCAGCCTGTCGCTGCTGCCTTTCCTCGGACGGAACTTCTTCCCCCAGGTGGATGGCGGCACAATAACGCTGCATGTGCGCGGACCGAGCGGGATGAGGGTCGAGGAAACGGCCGCCCTGTTCCAGCAAATCGAAAAAAACATCCGCGCGCGTATCCCGGGAGACGAACTGGAATCCATCGCCGATATGATTGGCCTGTCCAGCAGTCCGATCAACGTGACGTATGACGCTACTGGAACGATCGGCCCCCAGGACGGTGTCATCCTGGTCGCGCTGGCGACGCATCATCATCCGACTGAGGGCTATGTCCGCCGATTGCGCTCGGATCTGACCCGGCAGTTTCCCGAGGTGAGCTTCGCCTTCCTGCCATCGGACATCACCAGCCAGATCCTCAATTTCGGCGCGCCCGCTCCGATCGACGTCCAGGTCACCGGGCCGCGCCCCGATGAGACCCGGCAGTTCGCCGAGCGCATTCTGCGGGAAGTCCGTCACATTGACGGCTTGGTCGATGCGCGCATCCAGCAGCCCGCCTACTATCCCGAACTCCGCTTCGACGTGGACCGTACGCGGATCAACCAGCTCGGCCTGACCGAAAACGACGTCACGAACAGTATTGCGACTTCGATCGCCGGCACATCGCAAATCGCGCCGCTCTACTGGCTGAACCCGCAGAATAACGTCACCTATCCGATCGCCGTTCAGATGCCGGAATACCGGATCGCCGCCTTGACCGACGTCACCGGCATGCCGGTGACGGGCGCCGCAGCGCCACGATTGCAGGTGCTCGGCGCATTGGGCGCGATCAGTCGGGGCACGACCTCGCCGGTGGACACACAATACAATATCCGTCCGTTGCTCGACATCTTCGCCGGGAACGACGGGCGTGATCTCGGCGCCGTCGCCGCCGACGTGCAGCATGTGCTCGACCGGTTGGCGGCCCAGCGTCCCGCGACCGTTACAGTGTCCCAGCGTGGCCAGTACCAGTCCATGACCACGGCCTTTTCCGGCCTCGGCTTCGGACTGCTCGGCGCCATCGTGCTGATCTATCTCCTGGTCGTCGTCAACTTCCAGAGCTGGATCGATCCCTGCGTCATCATCCTCGCTCTGCCGGCGGCGTTGGCCGGTATCTGCTGGATGCTTTTCGCAACCGGCACGCCGCTGTCCGTCCCGGCGTTGACGGGCGCCATCATGTGCATGGGCGTTGCCACCGCGAACTCGATTCTGGTCATCACCTTCTGCCGCCAGCAACTCGCCGAGCACGGCGACGCACTGCAAGCCGCCCTGGCCGCCGGGAAGACACGACTGCGCCCTGTCATCATGACCGCCCTGGCGATGGTCATCGGCATGTTGCCTATGGCGATGGGACTCGGGGAGGGCGGCGAACAGAACGCCCCGCTGGGCCGCGCCGTCATCGGCGGATTGCTCTTCGCGACCTGCGCCTCGCTTCTCTTTGTCCCGACCATGTTCGCCATCGTGTATGAGCGGCGCGCGCGGCGTGCCGCAGGTGGAGCAGCCTCCCATGTCTGACACCCGACCGCAGCCTCCTGAGAACCGTACCGACCTGCGGGCGTCCCCGCGCGGCCGGTACCTCCTGTTGGCGGGAGCCGTGTTCCCGCTGATCCTGATCGTAGGAACGATCTCGCGTCTCCACGCGCGGCACGCTCTCCATACCGAAACACTGGCCGCCGCGATTCCGACGATTGCCATTGTCCATCCCAGCGGCAGGACGGCCGACAAGCTGGTGCTGCCTGGACGGTTGCAGGCGTGGTACAGCGCGCCCGTCTATGCTCGGACCAACGGTTATCTTAAGCGGTGGTATGTCGATATCGGAGAGGCGGTCCAGGAAGGGCAGCTATTGGCGGACATCGACACGCCGGACGTGGATCAGCAGTTGGCGGCAGCCCGCGCCACTCTCGCGACCCGGACCGCTCAGAGGGATTTGGCCGGCATCACGTCACGGCGATGGGACCGGCTGAATGCGCAGAACGCGGTTTCGCAACAGGAAACGGACGAGCGGCGCGGCAATCTCGCCGCCAGCGAAGCGATGCGGCACGAAGCGCAAGCCGACGTGCAACGGCTCGAAACCATCTCCGGCTTCAAGCATATCACCGCGCCATTCACGGGCGTCGTGACGAGCCGCGCCACCGATATCGGCGCGCTAATCGTCGCCGGCACATCGGCCGCGCAGCCGCTGTTCACCGTTTCCGACATCAGCCGGCTACGGCTGTATGTCAGCGTGCCTCAGGCTTACACAGCGCGGATACGGGACGGGCTCGACGCCACATTCACCGTTCCCGACTATCCGGGGCGCCAGTTCCGTGCCCGCCTGTTTCACTCCGCCGACGCCGTCGATCCCTCATCGGGCACGATGCTGGTGCAACTTCTATACGATAACACCGACAACCTGTTGAAGCCGGGCGCCTACGCGCAAATCACCTTCACGTTCGGGTCAGCCGGTCCTTCCTCCAACTCCGTGCGAATCCCGGCGAGCAGCCTCCTGTTCCGGCGCGACGCCACGACCGTCGCGGTAGTCGATGCCTCGAACCATGTGAAAATCGTACCCATTACGATCCTGACCGATTTCGGTACGGAACTGGAGGTGACGGGTCTCGCCCCGCAAAGCTCCCTGATCGATAGCCCGACCGACGATATTCGGGATGGTGACCAGGTCGAACCCCAGGGGGGCACACATGGCACCTGACAAGAAGGACGGACAGCGCCCCTCCCCAAGCACCGAAGCGGCCACTGTCCGATCCTGGCTGCGAGGCTGGTCGATGCTGCTGTCGTTGACGATGCTCTGTGGTTGCAATCTCGCTCCAACCTACAGGAAACCATCATACGCGACCCAGACGATCGCTTTCAAGGAAATCGGCCCCTGGACTCCGGTTAAGCCGGAGGCTGTAGTTGCCGGGGCTGGCGCGTGGTGGTCGGTTATGGGCGACGCGCTATTGAACCGCCTGGAAGCACGCATCGAACGGGGCAGCCCGCGCCTGGCCGTCGCCGTCGCGCGCTATGATCAGGCCCGTGCCATGGTGCGACGCGCGCGCGCCGAGTTTTTCCCAGAAATTGACGCCTCTTCCAGCGTGCAGCGGGAACGAACCCTTTTCACGCGGGGAGGCACTCTCTACGACTATCACGAATATGCGAGTGGCGGAACGATCTCGTGGGAACCCGACCTCTGGGGACGCATCCGCAATCTCGTCGCGGCGGCCAAAGCCCAAGCGCAGGCGACCGACGCCGACCTGGTTGCCATGCGTTTGAGTCTGGAAGCGGAACTGGGCGACGACTATTTCCAGCTTCGAGGCCTAGATGCGCGCATAGACGTGCTGCGGCGAACCGCCCGGGCCTATCAGGCGGCGCTGAACCTGACGACGACGCGCTTCGCTGGCGGAGCCGCCAATGAACTCGATGTCGGCCGCGCAAGAACGCAGTTGGGCTCTGTCCAGTCGGAGCTGCAACAAGTCAGCGCGGACCGCGCGATCACCGAGCACGCCATCGCCGTTCTGATCGGCGAAGACCCTTCGACCTTCTCGGTCACGCCGGGCGAGAACCTCGACCCCGTGCCGGTTATTCCCGTCACCGCACCGTCGGCCCTCTTGCGCCGCCGTCCTGATGTAGCCGCCGCCGAACGGCGCATGGCCGAAGCGAATGCGAGAATCGGTGTCGCTCGCGCGGCCTTCTTCCCAAACATCACGCTCGGCGCTTTCGGCGGTTCTGAAACGGCGGCCGGCGCCCTGATGTCCGCCGGTACGGGAGCGTGGGCGCTCGGCCCCGCCTTGGCCACGCTGGCCATCTTCGACGGTGGGAGGCGCTTCGCCGATCTTGCGGCCACGCACGCCGTCTATGCCGAAGCGGCAGCGCAATACAGACAGACGAGCCTCGATGCGTTCCGCCAGGTGGAGGACGAGCTTGCTCTGCTGAACCATCTGGCCGAAGCCTCGGCCCGGCAGGACGAAGCCGTAATCGCTGCCTCCCGGACCAACCGACTGGCAACCATCCAGTACCGAGAAGGCGCGGTGGACTATCTCCAGGTCGTGGTCGCCCAGACCGCAGAACTCCAGACGCGCGAAGACCTGATCGTCATCGAGATACGACGCCTGATCGCCGGCATCGACCTAGTGCGGGCAATGGGCGGGGCATGGCAAGCCAGCGGTTGAGGATGGTTAATGTCACTACGCGACTTCGCGAAGCCACGCATCGGGATATGCTGATGGCACGACACGAGGGACGTGAAGCCATCTACCATTTGGCATTCGCTGAAAATGATGCGAATTCGTTCGCCGGACAACGGGGCGGATGCTAAAGAATGCACTCCCTGCTCCTATTGTTGCGCAAGATGCATCCCAAAGACCTCACCCTTCTTGCCTCGCTCGACGTGCTACTCTCCGAAGGCAGCGTGGCGAAGGCCGCCGAGCGCATGAACCTCAGCACCCCGGCCATGAGCCGCGTGCTGGGTCGCATCCGCGCCTTGACCGGCGATCCGATTCTCGTACGCGCAGGCCGCGGGTTAGTGCCGACCCCGCGTGCCGAAGCCATGCGCGCGCAGTTGCGAGAGCTGGTCGAGACTGCGCGCAGCCTGCTCGAGGGCGGCCCATCCTTCGATCCGTCCCGGCTCAAACGCCGCTTCACCCTGCGCGCCACCGACGGGTTCGCCGCATCCTTCGGTACCGCGCTGGTGGCCCGGCTGCTCGCGGAAGCCCCGAACGTCATGATCCGCTTCATGCAGCAGGGAGAGGAAAACGTCGCAGACTTGCGTGACGGCCGGGTCGATCTCGATATCGCGGCGCTGGGCGAGAGCGGCCCTGAAATTATGGTCCAGTCGCTTTTCAGCGACCGTTTCATCGGCGTCGTGCGTCCGGATCACCCGCTGGCAACCCAGCGTGTCACGCTGGCACGCTTCTGCCGCGCACCGCAAATCTCCGCCTCCCGGCGCGGCCGCCTGAATGGTCCGCTGGACACAGCATTGGAAGCGCAGGGCCGCTCGCGTCCCGTCGTTGCCGTGGTGGCGGGCTTCATCGACGCCGTGCTTTTAGCGCGGCAGACGGACCTGATCGCCGTGGTGCCCGAGCACCTGACACGGGCGGCCCGCGAGGGCATGGCGAACTTCCCACTGCCGGTTGCGACCGAAAGGGTAACGATCTCACAAGCATGGCATCCAAGAGTCCAGGCCGATCCAGTGCATCGCTGGCTGCGCGCGATGGTGCGGCAAATCTGCGCCGACGAAGCGTCACCATCGCCAGCCGCATGACGTCGCGCCTCGATCATCCTGACGATGAGCGCCTGATGAGCCTAACGCCACAGACCGAGGAACTTGCCTTGCCGAAGCACCGTTCGCTCACCCGTCTCGTGTTCTCGACGAAGCCAACGAATGACCTCGGCACCGCCAACATTCAATCGTGTGGCTGCCGCACGGGCCGATATGCCAATTGCACCAGCAACCGGGAAGCCTCACCCGAAGATGTCAAACATACGCTCGACGCATTACGCGTTCAGTCAAAGAAAAAGAGAAATCGCAGATCTTGCCCTTTGTCACGTTAACGAATTTAAATTCAGTGATGTTTTTAGAAAACATTATTTATATGCAAATTCCCTACGTGTTGCTATTCAACAGACACCCACGGCGACGCGCCAACGCCGCAAAAGTTATAAACCTTGCATTAGTCCCATATCAACATTGTGCCCAACATGGTACATGTGTCTCGTCTTTTTGCTAACGCCAACACGCCTCCTATAGAAGTCGCACGTATTACGCGCTTTTTTTCATAATCCAAGAGTAAAACGGTAATCACCCTAACCGCTATGCGTTTTCTCGACGTGACGCCTACGTGTTACTGTCAACACAGCGACCCAAGCCATCAGTGAAAAAGCCGAACCCAAAAGGAAAACCATGGGATAACTGACATATCTAACGAAAAGCCCGGCGATCGGGCCTGTTAAGCCCAATCCGATATCCACAAATGCGACATAGGCCCCCATGGCGGCTCCGCGACTTTGGGCAGGAACCCGTTTTACTGCTTCCACCCCCAACGCTGGAAAGGTCAACGAATAGCCGGCGCCAAGTATCGCTGCTCCAATAATTGCTACCGACGGGGAAGAAGCCACAGCAACGACTAGTGAACCAAATCCCTGCAAAGGGATAGTAAAAGAGGCCACTTTCCGACCACCCAATTGGTCCGGCAACCCACCAAACAACAGGCGACTAATCGTATACGCAGCGCCAAATGAAGCGAGCCCCCACGGAGCGCCGCGCCAATGGTGAGCTGAATAATAAAGTCCAAGAAAAGCAAATAACGTGCCGAACCCGAAGGTACTCAAAGCAAGACTGACACCAAATGGCCAAATCAACTTAACAACCCGAAAGAAATTTAGGCGAACTCCATGATGTGGTGGAATCCCTCGTCGCAACATTGCCGCGGCGCCCGCAATGATCGGCAACGCGGCAGAAATCAAAGCGAGGAGTGTGAATCCTCCTGCTTGAAATAAACCTACCCCGATCGGGGATCCCACACCTATCGCTCCAAACATCGCGATCCCGACCCATACCATCGCGCGACCTGTGTAGCGCGTCCCGACATTTCCTATGCACCACGCCAGAGCCCCAGTTATTAAAAGGCTTTCCCCGAGTCCGAGAATGGCTCGAGCCGAAAGCAAAACCCACAAGGCGCTTTCTCTACCGCCATATGACGTGCTTGCAACGCTATACAACACCGCCGCCGCAGAGCAAATCAAGGCACCCGAAACTACAGCAACTTTAGGCCCTCGCACGTCCGAAACAGCGCCAGCAAATTGTCGGCTCAGCAGCGTTCCAACAGACTGCATTGCCATAACCCATCCGACGGCCACCGGACCGTAGCCGAGATTCCCATGTACATAAATTGGCAGCACCGCTAGAGGAAGTCCAACTGTCATATAGCAGAAAAATATTAAACCGGCGAAAGGTAGAAGACGGCGTGTTGCGTCGCCACCCGATACCGGCGCCATGTCTGACAATGTAGTAGCCATCCTAGCATCTCCCGAACTCAATTATCGAGTGAGAATGGCAAACCCTGCGGCGTGTCAGAATTGCAATTCGTGTACTTTTCTGTTGCGTTTCATGCAATTCGCGCTCGTCGAAATTGTCAGCCGTCAGGACCTT
>Ga0157365_10000950_pt1 | contig 12142 bp, 16 predicted proteins | sample AttsexASBM3_FD_111478 | JGI IMG/M metagenome (GOLD analysis project Ga0157365, IMG submission 111478) | Fungus gardens microbial communities from leaf cutter ant in Ribeirão Preto, State of São Paulo, Brazil - Atta sexdens ASBM3 | ecosystem: Host-associated > Fungi > Mycelium > Unclassified ... | reverse complement strand
TTCGTCCGAAAAACCGTCGGGATGCATTGCCTTATTTCCACGATGCAAGGCGTCCTCCAGCTCTACATACATCATCCAACGGGAGTCGATCAAATTGGAATACGGCTGAGATGCCTGCGGACGAAAATCAAGGATCGCGGTTACTCAATGAGCGTATTTCAGAACTTGTGCCCGAGGTGCAGACGCGTGGCGGTGGTTTGCGACCACTGCAGGGAATTCGGCAAGATAAAGGATATCATTACGGTGAGCCTGATCTTCCAGGGGTTCGCACGCTTGGGCACCCGGAGACGCGACAGGATCACTATCCTCCTGAAACTAATCTTCCAGAGGCTCGTACGCTCGGGCACCCGGAACCACGACAGGAGCATTATCCTCAACCTAATCCCCCAGAGGTTCGTATCTTTGGACACCCAGAATCACGGCAGGACTATACTTTTCAGCCTACCAAGACGTTCGAGCAGCGACTAGACAGTGCGCCTGTGCCGCGGGCGGGATCTTTACTCTCACGCATTTCACATGGAAACACTGATGATCCCATGATGGCGCAGTCGTTGCGAGACCGCGTGCAGACTGGTAATAAACGGGACAGGGACGATATGTCTAGAAGCCATCTTCTCGATGGGCCCATTGAAGCAGATGATGGTGACCTTGATGTCGGAAACAGGAGACGAAAGCGTCGGCGTGCTCGGCGTGGCGGAGGACCTTAGAAATTATCATGGTCTTCCATCTCTATTCTTTCTTGCTGTTCCTACGTCCAAGCCATCCACTACAGTCTCATTTTTATACTCGACTTGTCTTCTCCCCATGGGTTTCATTCCCGACGTGCTCTGTGTGTCCTAATCTCCACCGTATCCTAATTTCCCGATTCCCCCATAGTTTATAGCAACGTCTCCCATCGGGTTTGGGTTACCCGACTTCAGGTCTTCGTCTCATGTGTAAAACTTTAATTCCAATCTCTTCCCTCATATCAACTCTCCCACGTTGTGCACATTTGCCTAGCGAACGAATTCATTTCCTCGCAATGTGACGACTCGTTGTGCAATCAGATTCTTGAGCCCACGATAGTTCGTGGGTGGGCACCGAACAGCATTCACTTCTCTATTCATTGACATCTCTACCCGCTGATACAGGTTTAATTACTGCAAGGGCATCGTCATTCCAGTGGTGTTCTACATAATCCAAATCCTCTCGTGGATAAAACCACTCTAATGCTAGGAAAAATACGCAGTCAACCAGCAAAATAATTGTGTATATTGGTCCCGCAAAAGGACCCAGATCCATTGTCCTGTGAAATGGAAACTCAACAACCGTTCATTACTTTTGTGATGCAACGACATACCTCTCAATGCGTTCCATAAGCTCCATTTGACGTGAATGCATGACCGTCCGATACACCTTTTCCGTCCTCATAGCAATTTGGCGCCAGTCATAGAAAGTTTTCACGCGTTTGTGGGCCTTTTCTGGATCATGTTTTCCTGCTGCAATGATCATAATAGCTTCAGAGATAGCACGGAAAACGTCTGTCAAGAAGAAGTCAGTTTTTTTCAGTTTTTTTGACGACACGTTGGTCCGTGTCTCTAATAGATATTGCACGTACCGTCTGCTTCTGGGTCTGCGAAACTGATCATGTCTTGTGGCAAGATTTCTGGTACGCCTCCGACTCTGGTCGATACGACGTATAGACCTGCACATGCCGCTTCCAGAATGGCGATTCCAAAGGATTCTGTCAAGGACGTGTTCATAAAAATGGATCCTCGGGACAAGACCTTGATCCAGAATTTTTCTTCAGGTTTTGTAAGATGCTTGTACAGATCTAGCACTTACTGAAAGCACGTCGCTGTGGCGAACAGCGCCCAGTAGTTCGATTCGATCCTGCAAGAGGTGCTTTTCACGCATCTGAAGAAGATCGATCAATTTTGGACCATCGCCTCCTGTTCTGGCAAGCTCAAGTTTCCAATCGTTGTATGTTTGAATGTGTAGGCAGACAACTCACCGACGACAAATCGCACGTTGGGGAAAGCGGCACATATTCGAGGAGCCGTTCCGACGAGGAGATCGATACCTTTGCGATAGGCAAGTCTTGAAAGCACGACAATGGTGACTGTGTTAGGTACGTGAGTTTTTTTTTTTTACTTTGCCTTGGCGAATATAATGCGTGGGGAGGAGGGGGGGAAGGAAGTACACACTGGTCTCGCTTGGTTTGGAGGGACGGGGTTTGAATTGTTCTGCGATGATAGCATTTGGGATCACGTAAACGTTTCTTCGGACGGCAAGTCTGGTAGGGTCTTCTTTCTCCTTCTCGAATAACTGCCCGCGTAAGACAGTATTTTCCCGTCTGTATGTATGATTTTTTTCAAAAAATTGGGGTTTCCTTCTGTGAGGACGTGCTTACCCTGTGTGAGAAACACAAATAACTGCGTCTGTGTTTTTGAGTGTGGCCGCCAGAAGCTTGTTGGTGAGTATACTTGCTGCATCTGCGAAACCGAAGAGGCTGTGGTCCGTGAAGATGGTTCGAATTCCCATGAGATGGGCATGCAGAATGCCTTCATGACCCATGGATGAGAGGCTGGCATGAGCATGAACGAGTTGTATGTGTTCACGGAGCAGGATCGTTCGGAGATAGGGCAAGGAGGTGAAAAAGTTGGGAAGCGTTGCGGATGAGGCGATGGGTATGAAGGGTATGTAGTAGACTTTGAGACGAGGCGAAAACCAACGAATGCCCACACGGTCGGGTTTGTGTCCGTGGGTAATTACGATTACCTTTTTTTTGAGGCCCGGTTGTTGTCTTTTCTTTTTTCAGATTTGACGACGGAAACTCACCTTGTGGCCTCGTTTGATGAGTTCTGTGCTGAGCATGTAGATATGATTTTCTACACCTCCCACGTTTGGGTGGAAGAAGTCCGATACCATGCTGCTCGATGTGGACTCATGATTGTGGTGGACATTGTTTGTCTTGCAAGAGGAACACGTACGCGATGGCTAATTGTTCCATTTTTTTCGAAGGCTCTCGTGGTAAAGATGAGCTTTCTGTGAAACAGTCAAGTTTTAGTGTTTGAAAGAATCTTTTTCAAGATGCAGTTCAAGTTTATTAAGAAAAAACTAACTTGCAGGTTTAGAGAGAGAGGATCAGGCCAACAAATAGTCGAGGTCAAGCCAATGACCAAACAATCGATGTTTAGCACAAAATTTAGACATGGGGTGGGTCTAAGTATCTTGATTAGTCAATGCCTTCGGATCTTCTCTCCATCGAAGAGACGACCCATATTCTGTAGTTCCGAATTGACGACTGTGGTAACGTATATATATGCTCATGTAAGGAAAATAGTGAAAATAGTGCAACATCATTCAAATCATGGTTGAATTAGAACTACACTTCATGCAATGCAACTTGATTGTTGAAATTGATCTAGTGGCTGATGGCATAGCAAGTGAGATGTCTGAAACATGAAAGGAAGCGACTGGTGAAGCGCGATAACCGACAGCGATACTCCACAGAACCGAGCTACGAAGCTGTCTGTCTGTCTGTAACACCACACGGCAAATGTATGAGAGAGGGATGCTGATGTTGCATACACAACTGCCGACTCTCAACAAAAGGATGGTATAAACAGATCAAATTAGGCCAATCGATGGGTGACTGTTTGCGAGATCCTACACATATGAGTCTTTACTTCTTGCCAAATGAGGGATAGCAAATATGCATTGTCATCTTTCATTGGGCTGAAAATTTATTTAAACATCACGACGGTAGATGAACCAAAGGAGGGTCAACAACGAATGACACAGACTTGAGCAGGAAATAATAACTAAAATGGCAACTTGCCAAGTGGCGGAGAAGAGGGAGAGGGTACAGGGACGTTACAGTGATCTCCTCTTAACGCCTTGACAGAGTTATGACAAGAAGGGAAAGTAGAGTAGGAACCAGTATAGTCACCATCCGCTCTGCCGGGATACAATGGAAGTGTAACAGAGCTGGCCTGAGCGAACGAAGAGCGATGCAAATTATCACGATAGCTAGGTGGACGGACATATGTAATGCCGGGAAGAGCATAGGGTCCACCCTGGCTTGGGATTTCAAGAACAGGAGTACTTGCACCATATGCCCCATTGCAATGGCGAGTTGGGAAACTGAAGGATAACTTTCCCAATCCGGTTGGTGATAACAACACAGGGGAAGGGAGTGAAGGGAGTGTTGGTGGTTGCGGAAATTCATCGAGAGAAAGAGAACACTCGCTCGTACTCGGTGTATCTACCCTAAGTCTAGAGCTCGGGGAAAGTGAAGATCTGACGGATAACCTATCAGATGATCTCTGACTGCTCATACCAAGACTTGAAACATCATTGCCTAACTCGGAAGACCATGTCTCTGGCACACTCCTTGGTGATAGTGGAAATGAGTCCTTGGTTAAGATACTCTGTGTGCTTCTCCGGTCCCGGTCAATATAAGCGTCGTAAAGGGAGTCTAGAGTCGGAGAGATTTCCGGGTTATAGAGATCGTTGGCACCACTATCTGTCACCGTAATGACTGGCATGGGTGGTGAAGAAGGGTGAATGAAGGATGGTGTAGCTGACTGCATAAAAGGAATGCTGGTTTCCTTTGATAGATATGGAGGTGTTTCTGTGACAACCTGCGAATTAATTCTCTGATGCGAGGAACCTTTCTTGGGTTTCCTAAAGCAAGCTGACCATCTCAATCCAAGACGGGCCATGAGACTTTTCACGACGCGTTGGAATAGTGCCACGAGTATCACAAGAAGGCACAAAAGAGCCGCGAGCAGATATCCTAGTTTATCGCCTTCCTTTGGACTGTCTTCCCTGGAATAAACGGAAATATATGTTATGCGATGTCCAGGAGGCGAAGGTTTTGACTCGCACCTGGAGAGAAGTAGTGATGCTGGGGCACCATCAACAGACGGAGTTGACAAAAGAAATGATAATAGGCTCCCCGAGCCCGCGAAGACTACAAACAATCGAGGCCGACACATGAAAGAGGAGAAGAAGGAGGCAAATGTGCAACGACATAACTCGGTTCAGTTCACTTGGATGTCCCATCCAACAGAAAGAAAATTATTTAACATGTCTCGGGAACTAGGTCTTATAAAAAAAGGACAATCAAGGGCCAAACGATCTAGACCAATTAGATCAGGATTAAAATTGCATGCCACTGTAGCACAATGGTAGTGCGTTGCTTTCCTAATCTTCTCTGATTGAAAGGCAAAGGTTGCGGGTTCGATCCCCGTCAGTGGTTGTTTTGCTCTCTCAACTACAACTGGATCTTGTCTGAAATTCTGTGGGTTACCCAAGACTATTTCATTCAGGTTCTGAAACAATTCTGGACTTTTCCAATCATGTGCATGATTGGCGCTGGCGCTGGCGCAATCACCGAATCCAACAACGAACCGACATAAAGCATTTGCACCTGAAGTCAAGTTATTGATATACAAGGAGTAAATGATGTCATTTTTCCCCAAATCGAAGTAGAGAAGAACAATTGATCGAAGCAATGAAAGATAGGAGTTGTGGAAGAGGTGCCCCTGACATGGTAAATGTTCCGGAAAAGATTTAATCAACTTGATTAGTGCGATCATAAGATGTGAAATTGTTGATAATCATTATTACGGAAAATTACAATAGGGGTCCAGGATGTAGAATGATAGTCCAACTCGCAAAACTGGTAGATATGCAGAAGATAGACAACTCAATCACCTACTCTTATCTTCCTCGCCCTTTTCTGCCACTTTCCCTGTTCGAGGTGGAGCAACGGTACTGGAGCCTGTCGGTACTCTCTTCGCCCTGGCAGAGATTCCGACCTCGGGATCCCTGATGAAATTCACGATTACCATCGGCCAACTCGGATGAGCGGGCAGTTCATCATAATATTCTGGTGCCAATTTGCGCAATTTTGGCAACTTTGTCCAAGGTACAGAGGGGAAGTCATGATGTTCATTATGATAGCCCACATTGTAGGCAACAATGTTCCACCATCCATAGTAGCTGTATGTTTCTTGATCTTGTCCATCCCAGAGATAATGCTCGGCAATGAAGTGGCCGGCACATGGATGAAGGCTACCGGCGAAGAAACTGGAGAAGAGGAAGTAGATGAGAGGCGTTGGACCAAAGATGGTGTAGATGACGTAGTCGGAGAATAAGATGGCAAGGATATTGAGGATGTGCCAAGAAGTGAGGGTTTGAGTTCGGACAAAAGTAGGCCGAAGAGCGTAGAAAAGGATCTGAAATGTCCTGTTGGAGATGTTGGAGCCACTGAATGTTTCAGGGGAAAAATACGTACGCAAAGAAAACTTTTCCAAGAACATTATTGAGAAACAAGAGCTCGAGATTGGTGGGGAGATCAGTGTCAATTCCATCTTGGCCGAGGAACTTGTGGTGTTCGATGTGATATTTCTGATCGATGATAAGATGACTAGGGGTCATAGTCAAGATTTTAAACAACGCTCACCTTGAACGCAGCAGCGTATGGGATTCCAATCGGTATATTGGCGAAGATCGCCAATGTCTTATTCTGCCATACTCGAGGAAACGCTAGATTATGCGTGATTTCGTGGATAGCGAGGAACAAGTTGTGATTTGCGGTTCCACCGATGGAATATGCCAGTAAAATAAATGACCAGCTAAACCACTTGATGTGGTATTTCGCAAGAAGGATTCCAATCGAGATTTGGAGTAAGACAACCCCGAGGACGATGTACTTTGTAAGTGGTTCATACCCCATCAGCTTAGTGACCTGTGGATGTTTCTTGATGATTTCCAGACGACGAGAGCGGTGAGGCTCTTCTGTATGTAACCAGAGAAAATCTGCGGGGTCTTTTGGTGGCTGCAGTGGAACATCTCCCTTCCCTGGTGCAGAGGGAAATGTACGGCGTGGAGAACGACCCTCGAGGAGCGAATCTGCTCCGCCAAATAGGCTATAATCTTTCATAATAGAATAAAAACCAAGGATGATACGATGAATACTGGACGACTGACCTACAGACATCAGTTGAAAGTGGAACATCAAGTGGAACACGAGAGGCACCAGACCTATTTCCAGCTGAATTAGCTAATCAGCGAGGTTTTTTTAGCTCGTCGTACGATTGGCTTGTCACGTGGTACTGGATGGCCTGATGTTACGCTCTGCACTTTGAGAATCAACGGCCATGGCAGAAAACGAGGGTCTACTCGACAACTCTAACCTCGTTGTGCTCGACAGCTCCGACCCCCTTAATCTGATTATCAACAACGCTGCCATGGGCGACGGTAATTCAGCCGAAGCCCCGCCTGACTGGTCCCAACTTGGTGCTCTTTGGCCCGACGAGTCTGCGAGCAATCCTTCCGGCAATTCCAAACAGTATAACGAGTATATCGACTTTACTCTCGCTTCTAGCATGCTCAATGTGGATACGGATATGGATATGTCTCCCCAAGGCATTGAGCCCAGTGCCTTGCATTTGAACGCTTCCGACCACCTTGACTACCCTCTCTTTGACGACGCATTTCAATTCCCTTCCTCTGTCACACCAGCAGATATACTTGCTGCGCAGCTTTCATTCACATTCAATGGAGGAGATGCCCTCATGGACTCTTCCGGCCTGGAGACACCAAATACCAAACTACGACGGCTGAGTGTGACGTCGTCTTCGTCGTCTTCCGGACCTTCATATTCCCCTTCATTGGAGAGTGCTTCTAGTCCTGGATACCTTAGCCCCAGTGGCAGCTATATCAATGATTCAATGCACAGTTCGTCCGCAGTATCGCTTGCCAGTCTGGAAACTTCGTTCGATCCCTCGCTTCCCACACAGCCTTCTATCATAGCCAGTGGCGCGTCACAATCTTCTCAGTCCTCACCTGTGACAACCACTAGTGACACTTTGCTTGCCCCTGCCACTTCTGATCATTCTAGTGACCCAGCAGTTGAGCTTGCACAGTATGTACGCCAGTCAGCAGGCGTTTTGCTGGCTGTACCCATAAATGGTAACGGTGTTCCATTCCAGGCCGACCATTTAAGTAAGAGTGTTACCTATTCTCCATTATTGACATGCTTATTGCTCTCTGATAGCCACTAGTGCTTTACAGCCTAAACCCCCAATCTCTTGTCTGCGATCTCCTACTGCACTACAGAAATCAGATGCTCCATCAGTACCTTCTTCTGCGGCATCTACGCCTCCACCGTTCACACCTTCCTTTTCCTCAACTTTATCGTCTTTTAAGTCTGTTCCACCAACCGTAGCCTCTATCATCCAGCCGGCCAATGTTGCTCGTTCAAAGACAAGTCATACAACGATAGAACGCCGTTACCGCACCAATCTTAATGCTCGCATCCAGTCCCTTCGCATGGCCGTTCCGGCTCTTCGTGTCCTCGAGGATCGTGACTCAGGTGGTTCCTCCAAGAAGATCAAGAAGAACCTCAAGTCAGGTGTTTTGATTAAGTCAGCTAATGGCCCCACCCTTCATGGTGGTACAGCTGCTTGTGCTCCTGGTGATGCTCTGAATCCTTATGGCGAGATCGACATGATTGACGAAAGAGGCTATGTCGATGGCGTCAAGGTCGCCCGGAAGTGTTCAAAAGCTAATGTTCTCGGAAAGGCCGTTGAGTATATCCGCGTGCTTAAGCGTCGTGAGCTTCGTCTCCGTGCTGAGCAGGATGGTCTCAAAGCTCTCATCAGTGGGCTTGTCGGCGGCCCAGCCCTTTTGAAAGAATGGGAGCGAGAGTGGCGGGAGCGATTTGGTGGTGAAGAGCGTGATGAAGTTCCTCTTGATAGCGCTGAAGGTGATGACGAAGGAGATGAAGATGATGAGGATGAGGATGAGGATGAGGAAGGAGAGGGTGCAGGAAAGAAGAGGAAACGAGCTAAAGTTGAAAAAGACGCTCTACTTTTGCCTAAGGAGCCCAAGTCAGCCTCGAATGTTCTGCATGATGGCCATCCAGGGAAGAGGAAACGAGGACGGCCAAGGAAGATGCCTCTTCTCGTGCCTACAGTTCCTGTCCAGTCTACGCCTCTGGCCAATACACCTGCTGTCACGATCTCAGAATCTCAGCACCAATCACAACAATATCTCCTTGCCGTTTTCGTATTATTTTCCTTCTTCAATTCACCAGTCACATCTTCAAATTCGCACTCTACTACTCAGCAAGGTCACGGGCACGTTATTTCGTCAACTCCAGTTCCACTTGCTTATGCACCGGATATTGTATCACAATTCAACCCTCCAGTCGTGACCGCAGTAGCCTGGCGTGACTGGGTACAGATTGCACATCTGGCTATAACAATACTCTTGTTTATCAGCGTCTTGGCGAGAGTCGGAAGTAGCCTTGGTTTGACACGTCTCAGGAAGCTTGTCAGGAGCGATCCTGGGATCGTCGACAAGGAAGACATGAAGAGAAAAGTCGAGATGGTTATTCTCGGACGAGGTGAATCACCAGCTTTGACTGATTACCTAATGCTGACCTCGCTGCTTGAACTTCTAGATGCCGTACAATCATTCACGTATGCGCTCACACTATATCGATCCCTCCCTTCGTCTACCTCACCTATCATTTGTGCTCTATACATCTATGCTCTTGCCTCATCTTCATTCACTCCCGCTCTTACACGGCCCATCCTTCGCCTACGTGCTCGTGCCATCTGGTCATCTGCCCCCCGTGTTGAGAAGAAAGACCAAATCATTCTTTCTTTAACTATTGAAAAAGTTTATGCTGCTCTTCCCAATATTGCTCTCGCTGAAGGTCTGAGCGTTGTTGATGCCATTGCCGAGTGTCTTGTGAAAAGGAAGCTCGGTGAAATTCTTGGAAGTTGGTTTGTTCATGAAGTCAACTCTAGCAGCTCGAAAGGAAAAGTAGTCTCGGATAAATCATCAGAGGATTTGGAGTCATTGCTTGTAGCTGCGAAGCATCTGGGAGGTGAGGTTGCTGTGTTGGCTCGGAATGTCGAGTGTATCAGTGGCTTGCATTCTGAGACAATGTCCACGACGAATGCAGCTCCTCTTGTATGGAGGGCCACGGTCTCCGGGGAAGGCGTTCTGGAGGAGGAAGATAGTGATGATTCAGATCTTTCGTCGCTTTCGGCTTCGATTGATTCATTAGATCATGTTGTGTCTGATGATGATGATGACGACGACGACGAAGGCCAAGTGCCAAGTACTATCTTTCGTGCACTTGTTTTATACTGTTCTCTCTTTTCTGCGTCTCAGCCTACTCTTAAAACCTTCAGTCCTGGTCTTGTACGTCTACCGGTGATTTCCGTGGAGCCACCTTCGCCAACGACACCGACTCTTGTCCGTCGTCGTAACATGACCCTTACGTCGGCCAAGCCTTTGGAAAGCTCGTCACTGTCCATCACTGCACCTTCAGGGCAACAAAAGAAAATGCACGCGCTTCGTAAAATTTTGGGTAGTCGTGTGTTCGAGATGTGTGGGGAGAATATCGAAGATGCGAGGGACAAGGTGGTTGATATGCTGGTCGATGCAGAACGACAGTCGTTACGTACTCGAGTGTAATGTATGGTGTTGAGGTCCTGAATACTTGTTGAAATTCTTTTGTTATATGAGATTTATCATGAGTTGTATTTCCGATCTACATAAGTTATACCAACAGAGATGTGATTAATCGCCAGAAAGGATGTTTCCCAGCTTGCCTTTCAACGAATTGTTGATTCTATATCAATATAAATAGTTACAATGTCTTAGGAGCTTGCGGCTAGGAACCATCAAATGCCTAGAAAGTGGTATGTCCAGAGAATCTCTACATCTCATTTCACATGGCAAACATCGCATATGATTTCCCACAGGAATCCTGAGAGAGAGTAAAGTGCAAACCTTAAATCTGGGATAAATGTGATTACCAATCCCCGAGATGTGACATCGTTGTGTTGAGTCTTATGATCAGATACAAGATACTTTGATAGATTGAAAAGCAAATTCGATGATTGGGACTCCCACTATATTTGACCTGCACAATCCTAAATTGTACCTTTGGTGGCTCATGACAGAGATGAAAAATTGTTGCCAAAATAAATTGTAAACCTATATTCGTGTCCGGTCCCCCAGGGGACAATTTCCAGATGTAGTATATAATTTTGATCCGTTTATCCCAAAATAGCTAGATTGCAAGGCCTCCTTGCCAGATCACAGAATTCTAGGACCCAGCATTTCGAGACAGAACACTCAGAATTTCTCCAATTGTCTATGAGAAGTCATCTTTACCCCCATCATCAAGAACGCAAACATAATCAATACTGCAAACGAGTCGAATCAGAGGACTGTTGCGAATATTACACATCTTGAGTCAAATTTCCAAAACTGGCTTTCATGAATCAGGCCTAATATAGTAAACGAGTCGAGGCAAGTCACTACCAGAGTTCGTGTTACAGCAACACCGTCAACTTTCCATAACTGGTCCTCGAATCCACTGGAATGATTATTTAAGCCTGGGGGTCGCAAAATGCTTTGGTTTTCACTCCCTTCAAATGTCAGTCATAGACGAGAAACGCAAGGAAGCTCTGGCTGACAAAAATTCCGACGGAGTCATCCAACGTCTCCGTGACGCTCTCGAGAATAAATCTGTCATACACGAACCTTGGACTTCTGGCATCCTGACCTTGCCCGAGTCTGAAACTACCCTCTTCTATGAGCGAAAAGATGATACTTCAACGTAAGCATACGTTAGATGTTCACCTTACATAAAGTCTCTCATCATGATCATGCGATCGCGCACCACGACAGCTCCATCAGATTGGGTTCCATTACTGAGACTCAAGCCCAAGATCTAAGTCGTGCATGCTCTCCTGCCACTTTTGGCCTCAATAATCAGGATGTATTCGATGAAAGTTATCGCAAGGCAGGAAAGTTGGATGTTGGCAAGTTTTCCTGGCTCTTCAGTCCTGCTAGCCGCAGCGATTTCATCGTCCAATTGATATCTGGTCTTTTCCCATCTGATTCCCTCCGCAAAGGAATTCGTTTCGAATTGTACAAACTTAATGTCTATGGTGAGACGTTCCTCTCTTGCGATGTCTCATTGGCTCATACCACCAGGGGAGGGATCGTTCTTCAAAGCTCACCAAGATACACCTCGCAGTGAAGACATGTTTGGATCTCTTGTCTGTCTCCTTCCAAGTACACATGAAGGCGGAAACCTCCTCCTCAGACATCG
>Ga0157365_10000949_pt1 | contig 12145 bp, 11 predicted proteins | sample AttsexASBM3_FD_111478 | JGI IMG/M metagenome (GOLD analysis project Ga0157365, IMG submission 111478) | Fungus gardens microbial communities from leaf cutter ant in Ribeirão Preto, State of São Paulo, Brazil - Atta sexdens ASBM3 | ecosystem: Host-associated > Fungi > Mycelium > Unclassified ... | reverse complement strand
GTTCGTAACCGTCCAGGCCTTTGACAGTCCAGATTGCTCGGGTTCATGCTTCTCAATCTTCTGACCGTCGCCATTGCCGAAAACGGCACTGAAAGCATCGTCGGAGGGCGCTGCTTTAGGCACCCCTGCCTTCGTTGATGAAGGGGAACCGAACATAGCGCCAAATGCGTCTTTGCCCGCGTCTGGGGCAGGCTGCTTTTGTGGCTGATAGTTGGCAGCGACCTTGCCGGGATAAGCCATTGTCTCAGGGTTCCCCCATTTTGCGCGGTTCGTCCCGCCGTTATAGGCCCGGAGAGCGTCCGGAAGGTTGCCGTAGCGCCTGATATTCTCGTCCAGAAGCCGGGCGGCCCCATAGATGCTCTGCACCGGGTCTGTCGGATCTATGCCCAGACGGCGCGCTGTATCGGGCATGAATTGCATATGCCCGATTGCTCCGGCCTTTGATCTAGCGCGGGGGTCGCCCTGCGGATCTTCCACCTGATGAACTGCTCGCAGCACATCAGGATCGACATTCCAGTATCGACCGGCTTCGTCATAGTGGCGGTCGAGATCAGCGACCATTTGGGACGAGCCCTGCCGCTGCCATGGCATTATAATTCTTCTTCAGCTCATCGAACTGACCGGATTTTTTCAGCCCTTCGATATAGGTGGTCCGTTCTGCCGGCGACATGCGGATCATCTGGAAGGCGCGCGGGTCGAAACTCTGACTGAACTGCTGGTTCCACTGCTGGAACTGTGCGGGCTGCAACCCGGAAGATTTCCATGCCTGCGCCTTGGCATTGATGGCGTCCTCGTTGCCTTGCAACTGGTGAATCATCAGGCGGTTTGTCCCGCTCTGAAGAGAACTATTGGGACTAGCATGGACCGCCGCAGCCAATTTGCTATCAGTTCCCGTGCCAAGCGCCTGCGACTGCGCATTAGCGAGGTTCTGCGCCCATTTATTAAATGACTGGGCAGATTCAATGTCGGATGCATTTATCTGGAGCGGAGAAACCACATTGAATAGCTGCTCCGCCTTGCGCAGGTTTTCGTATCCTGGGCCGCTGTTGAAGCCCTCAAGATCCGACGCCATATTCCCGAGCATCGCCATGCGGTCGTTCCGGTTCGCAGAGGCCTGCATCAGGGCATTCGCCCCTTCCGCTCCGGCCCTCGCAGTTGCCGCAATCGCTTCCGTCTGACCTGCCGCAGGCGCAGCCTGATAGCCGGGATTTCCGGCCTGCTGCGACGGATAACGCCCCGATCCCATGGCCTCAGGCGGCACGGTCGGCCTTCCACCGCCTGTGCCAACGATCTGATCGCGCCGGACATAGCTGCGCGATCCATCGGGGTTGATGACCTCGGTCGGAGCCGAATTGAATTCCGGCGATGTCTCTTTCTGCACAGTCGTTGCAGGCCGGAACTGCCCGCCAGTCATTGCGCTGCCCTGTGTCCCGATGATGGTCTGCTGCCCGTTATCGACCGAGGCGCCGGCCGTGCCATAGACGTTCTGCTCTTGCCCCTGCGGCCCCTGCATCGAGTTCGTGATCTGAGCCACGCCGCCTGCAATGCCGTTCGGATGACTGCCGATCTGCTGCACGATCGCATCGACCTGGCCCCATTGGCTTTTCGGCAGAACAGCTTTGGCCATGCGAGCGCCTGCGTCCAGATGCGCTGCATCAGGGTTGGCCCCCACGAACGACATGATGGAGCCGACTGCGTTCTTCGACGCCTCGGCATTGACCAAGTCATCGTTGCGCGATGCGTTCTGCTGCCGGTAGGCGTCAACGGCTCCATAGGCTGCCGCTGGATCAGCCGCCATGGCCGCGCGTGCTTTGGCGTAATCAACCTGCCCATCTGCTCCTGTGGCACCGAGTAAGGCGTTTCCCTGAGCTACGCGAGCGTCATATTCGCTCTGCTGCACCTGATTGGCGAGCAGGGCATTCCTAATCTGCGCCGCCTGTCCTGCCATTTCGAGCGGATTGGACGTGCGAAGTGGCGTGGGCTGGAGCGCGTTGGTGTCAAAGCCGGAGAATGCCATCAGTACAGGCCTCCATATCCAACATTGGAACCAGAGATCGTGCCAGTGTCTGCACTCGTCAGGCCCGTGCTTGCGCCCGCTTTACCATTGAGCAGCGCATTATACGTCGCATACTGACTGGCAGTATTGCCAAGGCTCGAGAGCCCGCCTGCAAGCGCGTTCCCCGTGCCGACCGTTGCCGCCATAGCGCCATTCGCGCCTTCCATGCGGATCTGCCCAGCATTCGTCGCCGCGTTGATCGTGTTGTTCCCCTGAGCCTGGTTGGCCTGAAAACCGGTCTGGGCAAGGGCGTTCGTATCGTTGAACTGGTTCTGATAGGTGTTGTCGGCCAGACCGGTTGCATAGGCCGCAGCCCCTTTGAGGGCAGCCCCAGAGTTCGCCAGCCCTCGGGCCGCCGCCGCGTTCGTAACGCCCTGCTGACCTTGGTTGTTGATGAACTGATAACCCGGCGTGCTTTCAAGGAACTGCTGCGTCAATCCGCCCGACAGCGCATTGATCGCGTTGTTCCCCGTGGTTGCATATGGATCGAGGAGTGCGTTTGCGCTTGTCGCGCTCTGCGTGATTGTAGGTCCGACTTCGTTGGCCGTGTTGATGGCGGTCTTACGCGCTTCCTGCTCGGCCTTGACCTGCATGGCCGTGGCGGCGACGGTCCCGGCTGCCTGGGCTGCTCCGCCTGCTGCTGCGCCAACCCCGCCTGTCAGGTCAAAGCAAGCGCCCCCCATATGCGAGAGCGAACGGAGAGAGGGCATCATGGGCGGTTCATCCCGTAAATGGCGGTTTCCCGAGTCACGCCGTCAGGCCACGGAAGAGAGAGGCTGAAACGAAAAGCGAAGCCGAGGCGTGCAGCGAGGTATCGGGCAGGCCGGTTTTCTGCCTTGATCGCACCGATCAATTCACGAACCGCCGGGAATGCCTGCCAGAACCGGGCCAGAAGGCGACGGAACGCGGCCAGTGCCTTCGCGCCTCTCATCCAGGGCTCGGCAGCATAATGAGCCTCCCACTGGCTCTCTGTGATCGGCAGAAACCCGCCGACCGCGCCGACCTCGCGCAGAACATGCGCTGCGGGGGGTATGCTGCATCCAAAGATATCCGCGGCTGTTCTCATGAGAGTTGGTTCCCATCCACCACGATGACCAGTCCAGTGCCGAGCGCAAGGATCTTGTCTCCAGCAGCAAGGACGCGTCCCGACAGTTCCGGCATGAGATCGGTCCCGTTTGCCTGAACCGCGCGCGATGGGATGAGTGCCTGAGTGGTCCCGCCACTACGCTGGATCTGCACAGTGAGTGAAACGGCGGCTCCGGTCGGGTTGGAGACCACACCATTCGAAATCAGTGTCGTACCTGCCTGAGCATTGACGACTGTTGCAGACGATGCCGTGAGAACCAGACCGGGTTGCAGGTTTGTTGCGATGACTGCCATTTAGCGGGGCCGCGTCATGATCGCCTGGATCATGAGTCCTTCAGAATTCCCCGCCCTGGGCTGCGCTCCAGTCGTGGCACTGAGTATAGCGATTTCCTCGCACCGTTCCAAGCATTTACGCGTGGCTGCCTCTACGGCGCTCGCCCTTGCAAGAGCAAGCTGCGCCATATCCAGCACTTCGGCTGCTTGCTTCAATGCAGCCAGCGCCGTCGCAGCCGCACGCTCAGCAGTCATGCTCGCGAGATCGCATTGCTGGGCGATATAGGCCACGTCAGTACCGGGCGCACTTCCAGTGCGTTCCCACAATCTCCGGCGAAACGCCTGTTCCTGAAGCGTCGGCGTACCATCCGCGTTCACGATCCGCCCGGTAGGCAAAGGATAGTTGAAATCGCGAGGCGTGCTCATGACCGCGCTCCATCAATCTGCACAAAGGCGCCCATGAGTGCAGTCGGCCCGGGTGCGGTCCATGTGAGTCGATAGACACGATCGCGCGCCATGCCCAGCCGCCAGATTGTCGGCCACGCAGATCCAGCAGGCGCAAGTGTCAGGCTCTGGACTGCGCCATATGATCCGCCTCGGTCATCGCTCCAATCGACAGAAATGCTCTGCCCGGCGCCTCCCTGCATGTCGAGGCAGAACTGCCTATGAATGCCGCGTGCCCCGTTCGTCAGGAGGTGAGGGAACGCCCGTTGCCGTTTTATCGGCCGCCCGGCATCATCCTGAATATCGGGCGATACACGATAGATGGTCCCGTTCTCGTAATCGCCGGCAAAGACAACGCCATAAGCCTCGCCAAAGCAGAACGGGCGGATCTGCGCCTCATTGCCTGACGCATCAAGGGCGCATCGCTCGTGCCACAGGTCAGTCGTGACATCATACACCCAGGATGATGACGCGCCGGGGATCGTGAGAACGTAGAACAGATGACCAGATTGCTGATATGTGCTCGCAACGGCCTCGGTCAGATCTCCTTGCGCCTGGAGCGCCGCATCAATCGGGAAGGTTGATATGGGTTTGGCCGCCGAAAGCTGGCCCAGATAAACCCGCGAGTAGCCGGATCGGTCCTTCCCCAGCCAGATTACGCCGCCATTCGGGGTCTGCGCAGTCGTACCCAGCGTGCAGACCGCATAGGGTGCCACGCAACCGGTCTCGACTGTCACCCCTTGCTGCCGCTGGAAAGGGAAATCGCTGGCCCCACTATCGTACCAGAATTCCACCTGATTGCGGGTAAAGAGCCATATCACTTGTCCGACCACTGCGATTGCGACGATCGTACCCTGTGCGGTTGAGGAACTTGCAACATACAGCGCATCGAAAGGTGTCGTTGCCTCGTCCGCAAACTGCGCGGGCGATGTGTACCAATTCGAGGTGTCCGGGTTCACGAACAGAAAAAAGGTGTCGAGCAGCGCAATGGTGGGGGAGCCGTAGAACGCGTCGTCAACTATCCGGGTAATCGCCCCATAGTCGCCGCGCCCGATCAGCGCAGGCAGGGCACAATACCAGCCATTCCCCCCGGCGCCATCCACGATAAAGAGCGTCGTTCCGTTATCTGCCATTCGGACCGGCGTAGCGCCGCCCGATATTGTGCCGATATGCGTGACAGAGCCGTCCTTATAAACGCGAACCACCTGAGCACCTGCGACGGCAATCATGTCGCCCTGCGTGGTCTGATAGAGGCATCGTATCGTGCCGGAGAGAGTGACGAGAGGGGCCAGACCCGGCGTGGGATAATAAACGACCGGGCAGGGCTCACCCGAAACCTGCGGCACAGGTTCAGGGTAGAGGTTGAGGCACCGTTGCGCCGACACAGATAGCGCGGGCATCTGATAGGTGCCCCCGGAAAGATTAAGCCGCTGCATCACTGAATCGCCTGAAGCGCGACCGCCTTATATTTTCCCGTGCTGATGCAGACATACAGGTTCAGATCGTCGGCATGCATTTCGCCATATGTGCAGCTCGAGGAGGAGCTGGCGCCGGTATGATTTGTGTTGATCAGCCCGGCAAAAGTCCCGACACCGCTTTTATCGACGGATGTAATGGTCGATCCGTTCTGATCAAAGCCACGGAATAGAAAGCCCGTGTCTGTCGCCGAAACCTTGGATGCCACAAAGTCGTCTGCGTTCGCGGCCTTTCCGGCAAAAGCCGGGTTCCCGGTTGCCATTGAGACGAACCCGGCAGCTTTAGCGTATCCATTTTTGTCAATCTGCCAGAGAGTATTCCCGCTCTGGTCGAACGCCTGTTGAAAGAACCCGGCCTCGGATGCGCTCGATTTGAATTGCTGGATCTGGTTCGTCGTCTGACGAATTGACACCCCGACAGTCCAAGGAAGCCACGAACCATCATAGGCCCCGTGCATAATGCTGAGTGCGACAGAATTTACGTTAACGCCGGTCGCACCACCACCCGTCAAGAAAAGGCCAGTACTCCACTGCCCATCGGTCACTGCATCATTGAAATTCGTGTCGAGTTCAAAACCGAGCCCGTGATTTCCTTCGATGTTCAGCACCCAGTTCTCCACCTCTGTGCTGATGTCAACGGTTGGCGTGCCGCCGCTACCGGTAGCCGCACCGACATAGCGACAGGCAATCCAGTTCCGGTTCGTGTTCGCATTTTGTGTATTGCGTCGGTTCGGGAGGCATTCCTCGCTGACTGCAACAGTGGTCCCCTCGCTGCCTTGGGGAACAGAAGCCGGATCATAGACAATTTTTCGGTCAGACACGATCAGCCACGGGTTGGTGAAGGGGCTGATAAGCGTTCCGCTGCCATTGTTGGGCGTCCCGAGCGCCGAACCGCTGAGAGTATTGCCATTGACAAGCCAAGTCCCGATCTCTCGCCCCGTATAAGTTCCGGTATTGAGGGTGTACCCGTTCGCGGAATATGGAAAATAGACCGGGTAACGGTTGCCTGATGCCGCGATAGCTTTCTGAACGGCTGTTCCGCTATCGGTGCCCCCAGGTTGAGCCCCGTACTGTGTAACCGAATTGATCTGCCCAAAGGCGGAGTTGAGGGGCTGGGGATTGCCGTTCGCGTCAGTGACGCTCTGCGTGCCGTCCATTGATCCGCCTGCAATCGCCGGATTATTCAGCTTTCCGTTGTTGGCGTCGGCCTTGGTAGCAAAAGCTGACCTCATGCCGTTTGCGCCATCCAATGCGACGCGCGGCGAAAGGGGCGGGATAGACTGTGCGTAGGTCTGGCCTGCCGATAGCGTCAGCGCCACGACAGCCAGGAGAGCGAGGCGCTTCATAGCTTTTGGATCTCCATACCGGGCCACCAGAAGGGGTTCGACCGGGGGGAAAGAATTGAGGGCATGCCAAGCGTGGCAATCTGGCTGTTCGATGCGCGCAGAGTGGCAAGAGCCGACCTCATACCGCCCAGAGCTTCGGCAGGAGCCGGTTGCCCATAGGAGGGCGCAAGCCGGACTGCGAGCGACCACATGATCGCGTCCCAGTATTCGGGGGGCAGATTGATCGGACTGCTCGCGGTCAGGTTGTTCGGGAGGGGCTCAGCGAAAAGAAGATGGATTTCCCAACCTGTACCAGCCGGAATGGGCCACGGCCTGAACTCACCGAGCGGAAAGCACGGGTTATAGTGAAAGAAGCTCGGCCATGCGCGCAGCCCTTTGAGGCCGAGTCCGCTGTAATCCTCGTATGCCTCGATTTCAGACAAGGGATAATCGATCGGTTGACCGGGCCCATTGAGGCCGTCATTCCCCGTGTCAAAGTCAGAGGCTGCGAAATCGGTCGGTTGGAAATCGCCGACGCTGCTCGGTGATGCCCCGCCCAGAAGGCGGCAGTAAGCCGATGCGATGCGCGAGGGCCGAACCGGGATATCGAGATCGCCACCAGGTCCAATGTAATAGACGCTCGTTCCCGTTGGGAGGAAGGCGCGGTCCACAAGGTTCGGCACCAGCCAGCGGCGTCTCTGCCACTGCCCGAGCATTGAGTTCAGGTGGCGCACACCGGACAACACGCCTTGAGCATCTGCATTTTGCCCCCCGACACCGACACCGAGCGTCTCAAGCGCCATGCCGATGAGATCGGAAACGAGATAGCCCTGCGAGCCAGGGGCGCCATTAAGACTTTCGGACATTGGGAGAGCGTCCCTTCTGTCGCATGACAGGCTTGGGCGGGGCGCCTTTACCTTCCGGCTCGGGCCGCCCCTCGAAACGAGCGCGAACCCGCGCCTCCTGCTCTGCGGTCCTGACGGTCACGAAGGTGCAGCCATCAGGAGCGGGGAGGGTGCGAGGGTATCGCGCCACGATCAGAACCCGTCATCCGTGGGAGACGGAACGATCACGCCCCAATCGGGGCGCAGCATGGCCTTGCCGTAGAGCAGATCCATACGCGTTCCCCGCACGTCTACCGGGCCGTCATAGTAGGTGAGCGTGCGCAGACTGATGCCGTCGAGGTTGTCGCGTCCGCAATCGATGGTTGCGCCCGTGACCATTTCCAGATCCACCGTCGCAAGCGTCATCGCCTTCTTGTGGTAGATGAAGTTGCGGCGCGTAACCTCGCCAGCCTTGCCGATCAGGTTCACGGTTGCGCCGCTCGCCGGAGATGAATCAACGGTCTGATAGAGGGCAGCGCTGCCGTCCGAATTGGGCGGGATCAGTGCAGGCATGATCGGGATCGAGGTTGCCCCAGATGCCACGTCCTGAGCCACCACGAACTGCATCGGAATGGCGCGGGACTGCTTGGTCACGCGGTTGACGCGGTTCACGCCAGTGATGGTGATGATGTCGCCTGCATTGAGCCCGCCATTCACAGCGCTCACCGAGAGCAGGGACATGTGCGGTGAAGCAACGGCGCTGATGTTCGAGGACGGCACAACCTGCCCGGTCGGTGTAAAGGAGTTTACCGCGCCGGTGGCTGTTGCCTTGCCGTCATACGAGCCGGTTTCATGCACGATGACCGTGTTGTCCTGCATCCAGCCCTGCACACCGAGAAGGCGCGAACCCATGCGGCCCGAACGGTTGATGTCGGAAATCTCACCAGCCGGGTTGAACATGCCCATCAGGCCCGCAACCGTGTCGGCTTCGGACAGCGGATCGAGGATGGCGTAGCGGTTCGCCGCTTCGGCGTTGCACTCGGACAGGATGGCGTTTGCACGTAGCCAAGTGTTCGAGGAAGGCGTGATCGTGTTGTTGTTGTCGTCAGTGTTCCGAACAAGGTTCGAGAACTGGAGCGAAAGACCGATCAGATCGGCAGCGAGTGCACCGACAAGCACGTTCACGGACGGCGCGACGTAGCGTTCCGCGAAGCGATCGACCTTCAAGGTCCGATCCTGCGTCGTGAACGAGAGCGACGTGTTCCAGCGCGAACTGATTGTCAGCGGAATGGACCGCTCCTGCATGCTCTGCGGGTTCACCGTCGCGCCCTGGATCGCCACGTTATCGTTCGGCAGACGGACATTGACGGTATCGCCGATCTTGCCGCCGTTCTGGGCAAACTGGTCCTGATAAGACCGATCGACATTCTGCACGAGGGAGTTCTGATTACGACGAATGGCAAGGGCCATCTTCGTGATCATCTGGTTATTGATAAGATTGTTTGCCACGGGTTGGGGTCTCACGCATGGCGCCTGTGCGCCTCGTGTCCCGTTCTCGACTTTCGCCAGAACGTGCGCCGGTTACGACCGGAAACCACCCGTGGCTGTCGCGCCAGTCAGCGCCCGGTTATTCGATACCGGGAAACGATCGGTTTATAGCCCCTCGGCTTTGTTCAGCCGCCCTTGCTGAACATGGCGGCAAAATCTTCTGCTGACAGGTTGGCGTCATACAGAGAACGTCCACCAGTAACGGCGCGTGCCGAACCCGTGGCAGCGGCTACAGGAGCAGGCGTTCGGGACATCTGAGGCGCGGGGCGAGGTGCAGGTGCTTCCGCCTGCTTGGCGCTCGGCTCGACCTTGGTCAGCCCGTCTGCGAACTTCTGCAACATGGCGTACTGCCTGCGCTCGGGAGCGTCGAACAGCGCGCTTGCCGCGTCTGGATCGTTGGCGAGAGCATAATACACCTCGCCAGCATTGGGCAATTCCGAAATGTCTCGGATGACCTGCTGGTGTCCTCGGTCCGCAAAGTCGAGGCCGGAACGTTCCATGAGGGATTGTGTAGCGGCGGTGATTGCCTCGCGTCCGTGAAGGGCAGCCAGCGCATCAGCAACCTTCGTGGTTGCAGCGCCGAAACCTTCGACATCACGACGCTGCGCTTCCTGCGCTGCAATGCTCTCGCGCTCCTGCTGCCGGATCTGGTCGGGCGTCATCTCAGGCTGCCGTGGCTCTTCCTCGCCACGGGCGGTAGCGAGGGCGCGGCGATATTGTTCCAGTTCCTGCTCAGCCTTTGCGGCGCGTTCCTCGGCGTCCCGTCGCTTGGCTGTGATGGCCCCGATGCGGCGCGAGAACCATGCGGGTTCCTCCGCTTTGCGCTCTGTCTGCTGCCCTTCGTTTTCGGCAGGGGTGCCCGGTGTGCCAGGCTCGTGGCGCGGCGTCTCGGCCTGCGGTGTTTCTGCCTGGACGGCTTCCATCTGTCCGGCCTGCCGATCGCTACCGAAATCGATGCCGGTCAGAATGTTGGTTTCCTCAGCGGGGGCTTGAACGGTCTCGCTCATCCGACCAACTCCTCATGGAGGTGATGAACCTGACGCCGCGTCTCACGCATTTCGTCGCGAAAACCTTTCAGGGTTCCCAAGAGGGAGGTGCAGTCTGTGACTGGGGAGCTGGCAGTTGGCACTGGCCCCGTAAGCGAGGCGCACAGGAGCGAAGTCCGCTCGCTGATTTCGGAATGAAGCTTATATATATCCCGAAGCACACCAATAATGCTTTCACAGGGCGGCGGACATGCCCCTTCATCCGCGTCAGGGTATGGCGAACTGATCTTGTTGAATGCTTGCATCATACGTCAACGGCTCCATTTACGGGGTCGGGGGCGTGGATGAGGCCGCCCGGTGGGTTGGTGGTTGGGATGCGGGGCAATTCCGCGCCCATGGGGTCAGCATCAGGCGGCGGGATCGGCCTGTTCGGCGTTCCCTGCTCGACCAAAATCTGCCGCACGAGGTTTTCGAGCACAGGGCGCAGAGCTGCCGGGTCGATCGACCCGATTGCCGCCATGCGATCAGTATCGGCCTTATCCCGGTCTGAGTGCGCGTCCATCAGATCGATGACCTGTTCGTGACGCTGCTTGTCAGCCCGCAGCGCAAAATCCTGGCTCTTGTCGTTCAGCTTCTGCTGTAGTTGCTGGATGAGGCCCTGCATCTGCTGGATCTGCTGCTGAGCTTGTCCGAGGCGTGGGTCATCAGTCGCAGGCTTAAGGCGATCGGCGATCTCGTCCGCAAGTGGGAAATCTGCAGCCTTGAAGAACAGATCGCCGATCTGACCCATGATGGCCGGGTTAGCCTGCAAAACCTGCATCAAGCTATTGAACGTGTCCTGACGGCGCGTGGCGAAAGCTGGCCCCACATCGGCCTCAACGTCATATCTGCCAACCGTGGGGTTGATGGCGATGATCGCGCCTTCAATTGCCGCCTGCTGCTCAAACGTCATGCCGGGCTGCGCCTGCTGCCCGGGGGGAAGCACAACCTGCGCGGCCTGAGCCGCCTGCGGATCGACCACGGCGCTCGTCTGCGTGCCGTCAGCACCCATGACCTGCACGGCGCGTTGCGTGTCATAGACATAGGGGATGGCATCGATCAGGATGCGACCGGCAAGGCGCAAGGCCATGCCCTGGTTGTCGGTGTAGTGATAATTGGCCGTGTCGGACTGGCGCTGTCGCTCGTTGATGGCGCGGCCTGACTTCTCATTGCCCGGCGCGCCCATTTCAGCCTGATACTGGCCTGTGACCATCTGCATCTGAGCGTCAGACGCTTGCATGAGGCCGATATGACCGGTCGAACCCGTTGCCGGGTCGAGACGCTGGGGCGGAGCTATCGCTTCTCCCGTATCCGGGTCGCTCGATCTATATGGCAGGTAGGCTGCATTCGAAACGTTCGCGCTCGCCCACTGGTTCTCGTATCCCTCGACCGAGCGTTCATCCACCAGCCACGGTGATTTCGTCTGGAGCGCGACACTCTCGACCGATGCCGACGCGCTGTAGTTATACATCCGCTGCGGATCGAGCAGGGCACGAACGAGGCCGGAACGATCCAGCTTGCCGTCGATCACGCTTTCCATACCCACGACAGGCACAAGCGGAATATGCATGAATACCGTGTCACCACTCGACACGATTTCATCCCCGGCGATCAGGAAGAATTCGACATGCGGACGCGTGATCGGTCTGCTCTGAGCCTGCATCGAGCGGCAATATTCCACCGCCTCGTCAGGCATGACGCTCTGTCGCATCGGCTGAACGACAGTCGATCCGTCCTGCTGCGGCACGGGAACAGCCCAAAGCGTGTCTTTTCGCTCGCTGCGTCGGTAATACCGAAACACGCGCACCACGCCCTTGCCAGCTTCCTGGCCCCGATAGTCTGTGTTTCCAGCAATCGAGAGCGGCGCCCCTGACACGCCCTTGTGCGCAGGATAAAGCCGTTCGAATTCCGCCTTTGGCATCTCCTCAACGATCATGGCCCATTGCATGTCGCTGTGATCAGGCTCCTGCGTGTTCGGGTCCGAATAAACGGCGCGCGGGTCGGGAACGCTCTTGATGTAGAAATCCTGGTCGAACGTATCAGCGCCGCGCACATAGTCGGTCACGATATGGAACCAGCCCATGCCCTG
>Ga0157365_10000948_pt1 | contig 12152 bp, 9 predicted proteins | sample AttsexASBM3_FD_111478 | JGI IMG/M metagenome (GOLD analysis project Ga0157365, IMG submission 111478) | Fungus gardens microbial communities from leaf cutter ant in Ribeirão Preto, State of São Paulo, Brazil - Atta sexdens ASBM3 | ecosystem: Host-associated > Fungi > Mycelium > Unclassified ... | reverse complement strand
CACACCTTGCCGTCTTCGCTGTCCACCTCGATCAGGCGTTCATCCAGCGTGGCCTCAAGGATGCGGTGGTGGCAGTGCTCGCCTTCCGGCACGGTGGATGAGGTGTAATATACAACCGCCTTGCACGCCGCCGTATAGGGGATGCTGTCGTATTTTTCATTGGCGTGGAAGTGCCAGACTTCCTTGCCCGTGGCCGGGTCGATGCGCATCATGTCGTTCATGGCCGAACACATGTACAGCCCGTCCCCGACCTTGATGGGCGTGGTTTCGGCGGCCCATTTGTTCACCTGCCCGGGCGCGGGCTTGCTGCCGGTATGGTAGATGAAGGCGCGCTTCAGATGACCGATATTGGACGGCGTGATCTGGTCCAGCGGTGAAAAGCGGGTCGCCCTGTCATCGCGGCCGTAGCCGGGCCAGTCATCATGCGCGGGGTTGGCCGTGACCTGCTCGACCATCGGCGTGGCCTCGCTGGGTTCGGCGGGCGGCCCGTCAGGAATGTTGGCGGCGTTCACGCCGGGCGCCTGCGGCGCGTTGGGCGACGGGGCGGAAAACGCGTCCTGCGGCGGCGTGGGCGTGCCGGGGGATACGGTGGCGTTGCCGTTGCCGGGCGGCTGGTCGGCGGGGGGCACCTGCGCCAGCGCGGAGACACCGGCAGTACCGGCAATAATGGTGGCGCCCAGCAGCAGGGTGCGCAGGATCGGGGTATGGTTGGACATCATGCGACCTCCCGCACATGGGTTGCGCGTGCCTGTTCCGCACGCCGCAGCACCGGCAGGCACAGCGCCACGCCAATGGCCAGCAGGGTGGGACCGAACACGCGCGGCAGCAGTCCCCAGCCGTCCAGTCCGACCTCCCAGAATGCCCACAGCCATGTAAAGGCGCATGCCCCCAGGTACAGCAGGCCACCGACCGGACGGCCCATGGCCATCAGCACGCCGGCCACCGTAACCGCCAGACCGCAGACAAGGTAGTAAAGCGAGCCACCCAGGAACGCGAGTTCCGCGCCCATGTAGACCAGTGGCAGGCCAAGCAGGATGATGATGACCGCAAGTAAAAGCGTCGCCCATCCTGCGGCGCCGTGCGGTTTCATGAAAGCAGACATAATGGATGTTCCTCCAGTATCATGAAGCGGAGGCTAGTCCCGCGCCCGTTAAACGCGAAAAAACGAAATCGCGAGGTTGGTCACGACTTTATTACTATTGTTTCAGAACTATAAGTATTCCGCCACAAAATGGCGGTCGCCATGCCGGATCGTGAATCCAGACCTGCCACGGTTGCAGACAAAATATTTTTTTTACTTTCTGATAACCAGATCGGGAACCATTACGGATGCAGCGCGCGCGGGTGCGGCCAGATGCAGCCCCGCCTGCGCCGCCACCCGCAGCGCGCGCGCCGTGGGCGCCGATACCGCTACCAGTCCCGGCATGCCCGCCATGATCGCCTTGTGCGCCATTTCATACGAACACCGGCTGGTAATCACGCAGAACCCGCGCCCGAAATCCACCCCGTCACGCAACCCCGCCCCCACCAGCTTGTCCAGCGCGTTGTGGCGGCCAACATCCTCACGCACATGCATGATTTCGCCATCGGGCGCACACCACGCGGCTGCATGCAGCATGTGCGCGCGGGCATTGAGTACCTGCCGCCCCGGCAGCGCCGCCAGCGCACGGCCTACCGCCGCCATGTCGGGCGGCGCGTCGGGAACCGTGCGACGCGGGCGCTCCAGCACGTCACGCGCATCCGTGCCGCATACGCCACAGCTGGTACGCCCCGTCATCGCCCGCCGCCCGCGCGCCAGCAGGCGGTGAAAGGACGGGCCGTCTATGCGCATCTCCACCCCGGCATGGTCCTCCCCGGCCCGGACCGTGACATCCTTCAGCGCCGCAAGGTCGGGAATGATCCCTTCGGTCAGGGCGAAGCCCGTGGCAAAGTCACGCAGGTCCAGCGGCGTCGCCATCATCACCCCATGCGCCATGCCGTTGAAGGACAGGGCAACGGGGGTTTCCTCGGCAATGTCCAGCACGCGGCCGGTGGCAGGCGCGCCGGGCGCATGCACCGTCATGGCGCAGGGCACGATGGCGGATGGCAGTGATCGGGTCATGGCATGGTCCTTCGGGCGCCATGGCGCGTCAGGATCGCCCGTCCGCGCACCCCGCGCCTGTGGCCAGCCACAGTCATATGGCGCGCGGCATGGAATGGCGGGGCAACAGGCCACCGGCCGCAGACTGTCCGGACATCAGCCGCGTACATACTGCCGGGCCATGGCATAATCGGCTGGGGTATTGATGTTCATGAACGGGTCCGGGCCACCGGGTGGCACGGCAAACGCCACCCCGCGCGCATCCAGCGCATCGGCCAGCGTGCGCACGCGGGTCATCTCGCGCCGGGTGGCGGGCGTCAGGTGGCCCAGTTGCCGGGCCAGCAGATCGCGGCAGCCCACCGGCCACGCCGCGACAAGGCTGTGCCGCTGTCCCCCGCTGATGGCAAAGGACGGCGCGGGCAGCAGGCGGGGCACAAGGTCGGCGGGAATGAACGGCGTATCGCCCGGCACCGTCACCAGCACGTCACACCCCTGCCCCGCCGCCCAGTCCAGCCCGGCCAGCACGCCCGCCAGCGGCCCCACGCCCGCAACCGTATCGGCCAGCACCGGCAGGCCATGGGCCGCAAACCGCGCCGGGTCGCCATTGGCGCTTAGCGCGATGGCGGCACAGCATGGACGCAGGCGGGCAACGATACGCCCAAGGCAGGTCACGCCCCCCAGCATCAGCAGCGGCTTGTCACCACCCCCCATGCGCTGCGCCATGCCACCAGCCATGACCAGCCCGGCCACGCGCGGCGGCTGTTGCACGCCAGACATCAGCGCCCGCATTGCGCAGGGCGGCCCGGAGCCATACCCTGCGCCAGTATATTGGCCAGTCCATTCAGGAGGTGCGTTTCATGTCCCATCCACCACGGCAGGCGGTGATCGGCATAACCGGGCGCAGCGGGTCGGGCAAGACGCACCTGCTGTCGCGCCTGCTGCCGGTGCTGCGCGCGCGGGGGCTGGCTGTGTCCACCATCAAGCATACGCATCATGATATCGACATGGACCGCCCGGGCAAGGATTCCTGGCTGCACCGCAACGCCGGTGCGGCAGAGGTCATGCTGGCGACGCCGGGCCGGTGGGTGCTGCAGCATGACTGCACGGACGCGCCCCCGTCCCTGACGGACCTGCTGGCGTGCATGAGGCGCACTGACCTTGTGGTGGTCGAAGGGTTTCACGCCACCACGCCCGCCTGTATCGAGGTCTATCGTCCCGCCACCGGGAAGGAACCGCTGTTCCGCCATCAGGACAACATCATCGCCATTGCGACGGATACACCCCATGATCCTGCCCTGCCCGCGCACCTGCCGGTGCTGGATGTCAACGATACCCACGCCATTGCCGATTTCGCGTGGCGGCATGCCTGTGCTGTCGTGCTGGACTGAAGGGGGCATTGTGCCATCCGGAAGTCATTTCAGGGTTTCGGGGGAGCGTTCTGAAAACGTCTTTCACGCATCAGGCCGGAGCGACATGCCCCATGCCAGGTGTCCGGCCCGCACCGGGCTGTCCTGCGTTACCGCCAGCAGCGCATCCGCGCGGGAAAAGGCGATGATGTCGGATGCCCCCACCGTGGGCACGCGTCGGCACTGCCAGCCCTGCGGGCCCGGATGCAGGCTGACGGGAATGAACACCGTCACCCCCGGCGGCGCATCCGCCGTGAAATCGGCCGTGGCGCACATGCCGGGCCGTGGCATGTCCTGCCCCATGATCGCCCGCAGGTAGGGCCAGACAAACATCAATGCGCAGATGGCCGCCGCCCCCGGGTTGCCGGGCAGGCAGAATATGGTCTGGCCACCGTGTTCCAGCACCGTCAACGGGCGACCGGGCCGGATCGCAACGCCCCGGAAGATCACCCGCGCGCCCGCATCACGCAGGATATCCAGCATATGGTCCGTATCCCCGACCGATATGCCGCCGGTGGTGACCATGACATCGGCACCGCGCCGCGCGGCATGCAGGCAGGCAGCCTGCCGCGCCACATTATCGGTGGGGGCGGCATGGGTGCTCACGCGCGCGCCGGTGCCTGTCAGCATGGACGCCAGCATGGGGGCGTTTGAATCCGGGCACGCGCCCGGCGCATCCGCCGCCAGTTCCGCGCCATTGGACAGGACCGACACGCGCGGCCTGCGGATCACCGCGACATCCCGCATGCCCTGACTGGACAGAAGGGCGACATGCCGCCAGTCCAGACGCTGCCCGGCGGCGACAAGCCGCATGCCGGACGCAAATTCCTCCCCCTGCCTGCGGATGTTTGCCCCGCATGCGGGCAATGGCGTTGCCGGGGCCACGGTCCCGGCCACAACCGCCATGCGTTCGGCCGCCATGACACAGTCCGCACCCGCCGGGATGCGCGCGCCGGTCAGGATGGTACGCGCATGACCCGGTGCAAGGGGTATTGCCACATCCCCCGCCACCGTCCGGCCCGCGACCGGCAGACGGCCCTGCGCCACCATGGCGTCATGCGCAAAGGCATACCCGTCCATGGCGGAAATATCGGCGGGCGGGCGGCAGGTGCGGGCCATGATGTCGGCTGCCGCCACCCGTCCCGTCGCCTGCGCCACCGGCACGCGGGTTGCGGGGGGCATGACCCGCGCGGCACGGTCGCGCACCAGCCGCAGGGCGGTGGCGTAATCCACCTGCCGCGCGAAACTGTTGGTGTTCATGATCGGACCGGGTTCAGGCCGGTTCGGGCTGGGCTGCGGGCGCGGCGGCGGTCACGCGCACCGGTATGGACTTCGCGGCGGGCGTTCCCGCGATCTGGTCGAAATGCGACAGCGGCAGCAGCGGGTTGAGTTCGGGATAGTACCCCGCAATCGATCCGCGCGGCATGGGGTATGGCACCACCATCAATCCGTTCACCCGACGCTGCGTACCGTCGGAGCTGATGGTTTCAAGGGCGGCCATCGCCCCATCCGTCAGCCCGCGTGCCGCCATGTCATCCTTATTCATGAACACGACCATGCGGGTGTTGTACACGCCCCGGTAGCGGTCATTATTGGTATAGACCGTAGTATTGTACTGATCGTGCGAGCGGATGGTGGACAGGCGCAGCATGTCCGGGCCACCTATGGGCGTGTCCTCGTCCAGTCCGTCAAAGATCAGGAAATTGGCCTTGCCCGTTGGCGTATTCCATATCCGCTGGCGGGGCGGCACCGGCAGCGAAAAGCCCTTGCCCTGACGGATGCGCGTGTTGAAACCGGCATACAGGTCGGGATAGACCTGCGCGATTTTATCGCGGATCAGGTCGTAATCATCGATAAACCCTTCCCAGTCGATCGTGCTGTCCGGCAGGGTTGCGCGGGCCATGCGGCAGACGATCTCGATTTCCGAACGCAGGTCGGCACTGGTGGGGTGCAGTACCCCGTGCGAGCGCGTGACGCCGGACATTGCGTCCTCGATGGTCACAAACTGCGGGCCGGTTTTCTGCATGTCGATTTCGGACCGGGCAATGACCGGCAGGATCAGCGCGTCACGCCCATGCACCAGGTGCCCGCGGTTGAGCTTGGTGGCGATACCCACGGTCAGGTCCAGCCGCGCCATCGCTTCATACGCCACGGGCGTATCGGGAATGGCGTGGATGAAGTTGCCGCCCATGCCAATGAATACCTTTGCCGTGCCATCGATCATGGCCTGCACGGATTCAATGACATGGTGGCCATGTTCGCGCGGCGGGCTGAAGCCGAACGCCGCCTGAAGCCGGTCGAGGTAGATGGATGTCGGCTTTTCATCAATACCGACCGTCCGGTCGCCCTGCACGTTGGAATGGCCGCGCACGGGGCAGATACCGGCCCCTTCCTTGCCAAAATTACCACGCAGCATCAGCAGGTTGGCAATCTGGTGGATCACGCGCGATCCCTGCTGGTGCTGTGTCACCCCCATGCCGAAACAGATGATGGTGGCGTTGGAGGCGGCATAGATCCCCGCCACCCGGCGGATCTGTTCTTCCGAAAGGCCCGAGGTGGCGACAATGTCGGGCCACCGTGTCGCCTCGATATCAGCCTTCAGCGCCGCGAACCCGTCGGTGTGTTCGGTAATGAAGGCATGGTCCAGCACGGCGGGCTCACCCTTCGCGGCGGCGTCCGCATCCATCTGGAACAGGGTTTTCATCACGCCCTTCAGGAACGCGACATCACCGCCAATGCGCACGTGACAGAACTCGCTGGCGATGGGCGTGGACCCGAAGGTCGCCATCTTGATCGGGTCCTGCGGTTCGGTAAAACGGATCAGCGCGCGTTCGGGCATGGGGTTTACGGCAACGATCGGCGCGCCGCGCTTACGCGCATGCACCAGTTCGGTCATCATGCGCGGGCTGTTGGTGCCGGTGTTCTGGCCAATGATGAAAATGGCCCCGGCGTGGGCAAAGTCCTTCATCTGCACCGTGCCCTTGCCGATACCAATGGACATGGGCAGGCCACGGCTGGTCGGCTCGTGGCACATGTTGGAACAGTCGGGGAAGTTGTTGGTGCCAAATGCGCGTACAAATACGGAATACAGGAATGCCGCCTCGTTGGAGGTGCGGCCGGAAGTATAGAATTCCGCCTGATCCGGATGATCAAGCGCGCGCAGGTGGTGGCCGATCATGGCATAGGCCTCGTCCCACGTACACGGCACGTAATGGTCGGTCGCGGCGTCATAGCGCATGGGCCGGGTCAGGCGACCCTGTTCTTCCAGCCAGTGGTCACTGCGGGACATAAGGTCGGTTACGGTATGGGCGGCAAAGAAGTCCGCGCCAACCGTGCGCTTCGTCGCCTCGAACGCCAGCGCCTTGGCGCCGTTTTCACAGAACTCCAGCGTCTTTTCACGATCGGGGTCGGGCCATGCGCAGCTTGGGCACTTGAACCCGTCCGGGTGGTTCATGGCCAGCAGCGCGCGGGACCCCTTGGCCAGCACACTCTGTTCCATCAGCACCCGCGCGGTGGCGTTCGCCGCCCCCCATCCACCGGCGGGATGGGTATAGGGCTTGAATTCCGGCTTGTCAGACATGGCAACCTCCCCGTGTGTGCACGCAGGAAACCGCCCCATTCGCCGTATTGCAATCGCAAACGGCAAGATTTTACCATAAATAACAGAGATTTATGTAATCATAATTGCCAATTATCAGACATGGACACCCACCTCGGGCTATTGTCTGTATATACCAGAATATAGTTATGGGCGTCCATAGTCCCGACACGATGGTCAGGCTAAATCTCGCGCGGCATGATGTCGTGCAGCGTGGTCTGGTCCAGAACCTCCATGAAGGCGTCCAGAGACCGCGACAGCAGATGCCGCAGGCGACAGATGTCAGCCAGCACGCAATGCTGTCCGTTTTCAGGCTGGCACGACACGATGGCCCGTATGTCGGCCTCCATCAGGCGCACGATATCCCCGATAATGATGTCCTGTGGTATGCGCGGCAGGTGCAATCCGCCGGACCGGCCCCTGCGCGCCTCCACAATCCCGCTATTGGACAGACGGTTGACCACCTTGACCAGATGGTTGTGCGAAATGCCATGATGGGTGGAAATTTCATGCACGGACACGCGTCGGCCTTCATTGCAGGCAAGGTAGACCAGCACGCGGATGGCATAATCGGTATGAAGGGTCAGGCGCATGATGGGGTGTTCACGGCCTCCCTGCGCCGGTGGTTATCGCATATGCCTGTCGCGGCGATGGCGCTGTTCCCTGCCCTGATGGCGGGCACGGCCCCGTATTGTAACATGCGGCGCATGGGTATCCTGTGATCAGACATGGTGACGATTATAAATTATGTATTAAAAAAAGACCGGATCGGTCCGCACTGCAACCTAAAAGTGTGCGGCAGCGTCTCCTATGAATAATTTTTATCATGTCATAAATACAAATTATAACTTTATCGCAATAATTTCGCAAAATAACTTTGCAATTATTCAAATTATATACAAAAAACAAATAAATCCTCATTTATTATTTTTTATGGGATTAATGTTTTTTTACGGTCAGTCAACATATCATGTAACGTCACGCCATCCAATACTGCCATGAATGCATCAATGGACCGCGTGACCACCCCACGCAGGCGGCAGGTATCCGCCAGGATGCACGGCTGCCCCTTGCCCGGTATGCATGGCACGATGGCCGCCGGCAGGTCGGCTTCCATCAGCCGCACGACATCGCCAATCAGGATCTTGTGCGCCCCCCCTGCCAGCTCCAGCCCGCCACTGCGCCCACGCCGCGCCAGGACGATGCCATTGCTGGACAGACGATTGACAACCTTCACAAGGTGCGTTTGCGAAATCCCGTGGATGTTGGCAATTTCCTGAATCGCAACCCGCCTGCCCGGGTTCTGTCCCAGATAGATCAGGATGCGAATGGAATAATCGGTATAGAGTGTGAGGCGCATGGCACCTCATGACGCCTGCAGCGCGACTTCGGTATGATCTGGCGCAAGGATATGTTCCGCCAGCACAAGATTCGCCGCGGAAATGGGCGGAGAAATGTAGAAACCCTGAATCCGGTCCACGTTCATCGCGGTCAGGATGTCCATCTGCTCCTTTGTTTCCACCCCGCTTACGGTCACACTCAGGCCAAAGGCATGGCCAAGGCCCGTCAGGTGGGCGATCACGTCACGCGCCTGCTGGCTGTGTTCAAGGTCGCACACCAGCCGGCGTGATATCTTGGCCTGCGTGAAACGGATGTCACGCAGCACCGCGATCGGCAGCGTTGCCAGCCCGAAATCATCCAGCGTCAGCTGGAACCCCAGATCCGCCAGTTCCTGCAACCGCAGCAGCACCCGGTCCGACCGGCGTCCCGCCAGCACGCTTTCGGATATTTCCAGCACGTAATCACTGGCATCGCCGCCCTGCCGCTTGATCTCGGCTTCAAGATCATTCTGGAACCCGACATTGAGCAGGTCGAGCCGTGACAGGTTGATGGTCAGGTTGGGATAGGTGGACAGGCTGGAATTCCACAGCCGCATGTCATTCTGGAACGATTTGACCAGGCGGGGGCTCATGGCCTGCGCCAGTGTCGCGTCAAGGAACACGTCACGGAAGCTTTCCGCCGCCAGCAGCCCGCGCAGCGGATGGTGCCAGCGCAGCAGGGCCTCGATCTGGTCGCACCGGCCGGTCGCAAGGTTCAGGATCGGCTGGTAATACAGTTCAAACTGGTCCTTCTCCACCCCGTCGCGCGCATCCGTCAGGATCTGCGCGCGTTCCAGCGCATGCTGGTGCAGGGTGATGTCGAACATGCGCGCCTGATGGCCGCCGGCACGCTTGGCGGCATACAGCGCGATGTCGGCGTTCTTCTGCAGCGATTCCGCGCTTTCCTGACTGGCGACGGGGCATATGCCAATGCTGCCGGACACATTGACCACGGTATTGCCGACCTCGATCGGCGCTTCAAGGATCGCCAGCAGCCGTTCAAGAATGGACGTAAGCTGCGTGGTGCGCAGCGTTTGGTTGAGGATAAGCGCGAATTCGTCCCCACCCAGCCGGCACACCGCATCCTGCGGGCTGACCAGGTCCTGCAGCCGCCGCGAAATGACCTTCAGCACCACATCGCCCGCGTGGTGGCCGTGGATGTCGTTGATCTGCTTGAACCCGTCGAGGTCAAACATCACCAGCATGATTTCACGGGTGATGTTGCGGGCCTTTTCCTCAACCGACGCCTGCAGCATGGTGTTGAAACCGCCACGGTTGAACAGCCCCGTCAGCGGGTCGGTCGCCGCCAGCGACTTCAGCCGGTCACGGGTGTTCATAAGTTCCGTGATCTCGAAACGGGTCGCGACATAGCCTTCGATCGCACCCAGCGAGTTGTGCTTGGGCATGATGGTCGTCGCCACCCAGTACAGCGTGCCGTCCTTGGCGCGGTTGCAGATGTTGCCACGCCAGATATCCCCCGAACGGATGGTGCGGTACATCTGCCGGAAGAAGCTGGCGTCATGATACCCGGAATTGACGATCCGGTGCGTGGACCCCAGCAGTTCCTCACGCGGGTAGCGGCTGATTTCACAAAAGCGGTCGTTGACGTAAGTGATCACGCCACGCACGTCAGTAATGGCGACGATCAGGACATTGTCCACCACATCGGCCCAGAAATCGGAATCCTTGTGGGTTAGCGCACGCAGGCGATCATCGTGTTTGAGTGACATGGCGTTGCTCCATCTGTCGCCTTGAATGGATCAGGACTTTGCTTTGGCTGCGGGGGCCGGGGCCGGTTTGGCGGGCGGGGCCGCAGGTTCCGGGGCGGCGGGCTGTTCCGCCGTTGGTGCCGGTGCCGCCGGCTTCCTGGCTGCGCTGGCGCGGGCAGCTTCGATTTCGCGGATGACGGCAGGCGCGCCCCCCTTGCGAACCCACTGTTCCAGGTCGCGCGGCGCCAGCGGCTTGGCGAACAGGTAGCCCTGCATCACGTCGCAGTTCAGTTTTTCCAGCAGGTCGCGCTGCTGTTCGGTCTCCACCCCTTCGGTCACGACCGTCATGCCAAGGCGCGAGCCAATGCCGATCACGGCCATGGTCACGGCCTGCGCGTTGGTGTCGTATTCGAAATCGTTGATGAAGCTGCGGTCGATCTTGATTTCCGTCAGCGGCAGGCGCGTTAGCCGTGAGAGTGACGAATACCCCGTCCCGAAATCATCCATCGACAGGCCACAGCCAAGGTTGCGGATGGATTGCAGCACTTCCTCGGTATCGCGGCTGTTGTCCATCATTACGCTTTCGGTGATTTCCACCGTCAGGCGCGCGGGCTTGAGGTTGTGGTCCTTCAGCAAAGCGGCGATGTGTTCAGGCAGCGCGCGGTTGCGGAAATGCACCGCCGACAGGTTGACGGCCACGGTGGGCACATGAATGCTGTCGCGATCCCATTTCACGATCTGGCGGCATGCTTCCAGCAGTGACCAGCGGCCGATGGCCTCGATCTGCCCGGTTTCCTCCGCCACCGCGATGAAGCGCGAGGGGAAGATGTTGCCAAGGTGCGGATGGTGCCACCGCGACAGGGCCTCCACCCCGCTGAGTTCGAGCGTATGCGTGCGCACCTGCGGCTGGTAATGCAGCTGCAGCATGCCCTGCGCCAGCGAATCACGTAGCGCGGAGCCCAGCACCAGGCGGTCCTGCGCCACCTGGTTCTTTTCAAGGTTGGCGAAGCGGAAGATGCCGCGCCCGTCCTCCTTCGCCTGCCGCATGGCGGTATCGGCATGGCTGAGCAGCGATTCACTGTCCGGCCCGTTGGCGGGGAACGTGCTTATGCCGATGGAACACGAAATGGACAGCGTGTTCTGGCCGATCTGGAGCGGACGACCGATGGTTTCCAGAAGCGTGTGGGCGATTTCCTCGATCCGCTTGCCTTCGCAGTCGGGCACCACCACCACGAATTCATCCCCGCCCGAGCGGCTGATAACATAATCATCCCTGGCGATGGAGCGGATGCGGCCTGCGATTTCAACCAGGAACTGGTCGGCATAGACATGGCCCAGCGCGTCGTTGATGTCGCGGAAGCGGTCGATGTCCAGCATGAAGATCGCCAGCGTCCGGTTGCCCGGCTGGGCGATGATGTCCTCCATCACCCGGTGCAGCGCGCCGCGGTTCAGCAGGCCGGTCAGGGAATCATAGCGGGCAAGCTGGGTCAGGTGCGTCTTGGTGGCGTGCTGTTCCAGCGCCAGCGCGCAGAACGGCAGGCACGATCCGACCAGACGCTGCGGCCATGCGCCAAGCTGGTTGGGTTCACGCAGGTACAGCGCGAAAATGCCCGTCACCCGCCCGTCGCCCGCCAGCACCGGGGCGGCATAGCACGACTGCAGCCCCAGCGAGCGGCACATGGACTGGTAATTGTCCCATACCAGACGGCCGGTATAGGATGGGTTGGCCATAAGCTTTTCAACATCGGACGGCGACGGCACGGTGGTTTCTAGCGCGTTGCGGATGCGCGGCGGCAGGGCGGAGGTGCAGATCACCCGCCACGGCTGCGCGTCATCCAGCACCAGCAGGGCAGCGACGGAATTGGGGACGAAGGCCTCGACCTTGCGGCAGATCAGTTCCCCGATATCCTGTATCAGCATGTCGCTGGCCAGCGCCTGCAGCACGTCGTTCTGCAGGATCAGGATCTTGCGCTGCTGGCT
>Ga0157365_10000946_pt1 | contig 12166 bp, 13 predicted proteins | sample AttsexASBM3_FD_111478 | JGI IMG/M metagenome (GOLD analysis project Ga0157365, IMG submission 111478) | Fungus gardens microbial communities from leaf cutter ant in Ribeirão Preto, State of São Paulo, Brazil - Atta sexdens ASBM3 | ecosystem: Host-associated > Fungi > Mycelium > Unclassified ... | reverse complement strand
CCTTCAGACTGACAGCCTCCAGCACAGAGGCAGGAAGACGGACAGCAGCACTGTTTCCCCATTTTCTGACAATACCCTGCATAGGAGCCTCCAAAGCAAAAGTTTATACGATGTATCTACTTCATTCTCCGACCTGAGAGCAATTTCTTTCGCGCAGCTTGACTGCTCCACCGGGTTGCCCGCAGGTTATGCGGGATTACCAACCTTGAGGGACGGTAACGGCTGAAATTGTCGTTCGTTTTCAGTAGGTTGTCTGATTGGTATTTTGCAGAGCGTGAGGGTTCGAGTCCCGCAGCTCGCACCACATTTAACTCATTGAAATCATTGCCTTTGACCGCCGGGCTCAGAACGGAAAATGGGCACTTGTCCAACAAGTTGTCCATTTTCTGTACAACACCGGACACGATGAGTGCTCAAAAAGATAGGCAAAACATATCATTTTCGCCGTGCTGTCCCTCGTGGCCTGCGTGATTCGCTGGGGCAAACAGAGTTCTGCGGAGTGGTGATGACGTGAAGCACAAGGTTGACGCCCTGGCTAGGAGGCTCAGGGAAGGAGCCATTTCGGGGGAAGACTTCAAGAAGGGCCTTCTTACAGAGTTCGATGCAGCCGACCAGGAAAGTCAGGAGGCACTTCTCAATTACCTGAACGAAATCACAGCGGCGTCTGCGCTACATGTAAATCGTGACCTAGCAGAGCTGGCCAGCGGCTGGCGGTTTATGCACGATTGGAGCCGAGGCCAAGCCAGGACGGAAGCGAACGCACTAGAGAGAGCGCTCAGGATAGTGTCTCAGGCCAGGCCAGTAGTCTCCGAGCAACCACAGGACCGCGTGGAATCACTAACGCTGAAGGAAGCCATCGGGGCTTTCTATGCCGGGACGGAGCGAGAGTACGCAGACAAACACAGCGCACGCCACGCGCAGGATGTGTCATTCCGGCTGTTGTCTGAGCTCCTGGGCAACGACAGGAAAATCCGCGAGGTCACAGGCTCAATCTCGATTGACATGATTGAGCGGTTGCGCGGAGTTCCGAAATATCACGGGAAGAACGGTAAAAATTGGCCCCTGGAGGACGTAATCGCTTCTTATGAGGGGGAAGGCGATTATGAGACCATTTCGGAGAAAACTGTCAAAAATCATGTAGGGTGCTGGTCTCGGCTCTGGAATTACCACCTCAAACGTGAGGCCGTTGACCGGAATATCTGGCAGGGTCACGATTTCGACACCAAGCGCACCCGCCTGGTTGTCAGGGACTGGTCTGATGAGAATCTAGACAAGCTGATGGGCAAGAAGTGGACATTCCGGGGTATCAGCAGGTCCACTTTCGCCCACATTGTGGGCATCGCCGCGTACTCTGGGATGCGGCTGGAAGAAATCTGTAGGCTGAGACCCACGGATATTGCCGAGGTTGATGGGGTTCTATGCTTTCGCATCAGGGAGCATACGGAACCTGAGCCATGGTCTCCAAAAACTGAGGCGGGCTCTAGGTTTGTTCCGGTTCACCCAATGTTGAAACGCAAGGATTTTCACCTCCTGGAGAGAATCAAGAACTCAGCCAAGGGTGGACACGACTATATCTTCGGCGACCTCAAGCCGGATGGTCCGAGGTCATGTCGGGGATACCTGTTCAGCCGTGAATTCTCGAAATTCAAAACGAGCGCAGGAATCCCTAGAAACACCAGGTTTCACAGTTTCCGGCACTCTGTATCTACACGTTTGCAGAACGCGAACGCGACCATTCGGCCCATTTGGATTGACGCCATCATGGGCCACGAGACAGCAGTTGACGGTCGCAAACGGTCGGTCGGTGAGACGAACTACACGCACCAAATCGGAATCAAGAACCTGCGCGTGACCATCGAGACAGTTAGATATCCGGCCGCGTTCGACATTTGCCGTCTCTTCGGTGACTGACAAACACACGTGGACAAATTGTAATGCTGGGTTCGTCCGCGAAAGTTGAAATCACGGACTCAGGGGTGTCACCATTTAGAGAATTTACCCGCTGCACATCGAGCCCCTGGCAGGGCGACGACATGAACAGCGGGTATTGGTGACGTGAGAGTATTCTAGCAGAGCCTGCGTAGGCCCTCAATTCCTTTCCGTCGCCAGAACTGGTGATGGAGATTTTTTGAGACAGGAACGCAGACAGTTCTGGAATAATGCCGAAGAAATGCGGCGAGCCACTATTGGCTCAGATGACCGTGCAGAACTGCGCCGGTCTCGCCTGGACGAGGATTTGCATCTGGCTGCCGACCTTATCAACACAACAGGCCTAGACCTGTTTGGCAATGGGGCTACAGCATTCGACCTGCCGTCAATGACTATCTCAGAGCAGTCATCATCTGCTCTCCTGAAAAAATCACGCCTTTTCACCACTCAGCGTGAACAAGAAAAGGCCATTCGCGCAAAGCAGATGCGAGCTTACATGCAAGACCGCCGCCACAGCCGGACCAGGGATGGCTTGCGGTTCATGAGCCTCCGTTTGACGAACGAGGCCGGAGGGGTGTTCAACGTGGACACACTCAGGTCAGGCAGTCAGAAAGACTACGCTCGGCTCTCAAGTGCTATCAAAGACATCAAAAAAAGGCCGGTCTCGCCGGAATTGTCCGACCGCTTTACATCAGCCGTCATGACATACTCGAGGATGCAGCGAACACGATTTTGCAGCACTATCACTGCGGGTTTGATGTCATTGCATCTGAGCTAGAGGACATCCAAGACGAGCTCATCGCCCACTTCCAGAGCCGTGGCTTTGACATTTATTGTCCTGGAATCGTCGAAGATGGCGACGATGAAGATGACGCTGCAAATCAAGCTGCATACGACTGCCCGACATTGAAGACGTATGAAGACCTCTTGGAAGACGATGCGATGGCGGAATATCATATACAGACTGCCGGGGCACATTTCTTCAATCCCCAGGGTGACTTCAGAGCCTTCCTTGGCGAGTTGAACGGTGCTGGGCTCAATATCAAAAGTGAATACAAAGCGGGCGGATGCGCCATTGAGTACGAAGGAAAGGTGCCTCGTGCTTCTCGGGCTGCAAGTGATGGAAATCGTTTTCCACGCGCCCGTGCTCTAGTGATGCACAAATCTGATGGACTGGAGGTCCGGCCGAACCTCATTGTCTCCGACAACAACAGTGCTGACCTGAATCCTGAAGCCTTGGCTGCCTGCAACCTCGACGACGATATCAAACGCGCCCGTCATCAGGCCGACCAGCACCTTGCCTTATTCATCCGCGATGAGTTGACCCCACACCAGAGGTCGGCACTGCTACCCCTACTAAAGGTTAATAGAGAAACCTATATGCCTTCCTCTATCCATCAGGATGTCTTCAAGCTCTCGAAGGTTATCAATATCAGCCTCGGGTACCTCCCAGGCATCCAGGCAGCCTTCGAATATGCCTCTGACGACACGGAGGACAGCTTCCAGGACACCCTGAAACGCCATCTGGATAGCATCGTTGACGCGGCAGAAAGGAGGCACCGGGTAGTCTCGCATATCAATGCCATCAGAACCGGTCAGGATGCCCCTATAGACCCGGCATTTGGGGATTCTTGGCGACGGTCTCGCATGATGGACGCGGCCCGATTACTGTATGACATGAAGCCGAGGCCCAAGAAGCTAATGCTATCTCGCCGTAATAAGGTAGCACTGACCCTAAGCCGCTAAAAATTTCTCTCCTTATCTTTAGAGAAGCAAAGAGATGGTCGATAGCAACTATAATGATTATGACTCACCAACTAAAAATCAGCACTTTATCAGCCAGGCTGAACAGCGTCTAAATGCATCAAACCCTTCCACGAAGCGACGTAGTCAGCGAATTCATAAGTTCTCCATCCTCTCGCGCGACCAACCACATATTAAGCCCACCTCACAAAGAGGTGTATCCATATGTAATTCTCTATCTTACGAAGACCTGTTCTCTTTTGACATTTTAGATAAGAAAGTGCGGTCCAATTTTGAAAGAGTCTTTGGGCATTATGAGGCCAAGATAGCTCCGTTAACTAATACAGTGCTCCAGGAGAATGCAGGAACTTTAGTGACCCAAGGAGCATTTGACCTGTTTGTTGCCAAAATGGTCAACTACGTTCGCAATCCTTTCTCGATAATAAAAGTCCTCAACACGTTTGGTGCTTTCGCGGGCTATCATCCAACCGACCCCGCAATCTACAGGACGTATGAACGGCTTCTAATCGGAAGCCGCCCCCATCAGTCTCATCTTTGCATGAAATTTGGAGTTACCACTATTCAATATGAGCAGTGGTTACGCATCCTCTTCATGCTTTTGACACCCCCAGCGCCTGGCCACACTAACATGCTGGAACAGACCTTAAGTTCTTTATTCCAAGACCGTAATAATGCATTAAAAATTTATGTACATACCTACGCCTCCGAAAGATGCTTACTCTCAGACCGTGGATGGACCCTACCAATCGAGCAAGAGCCGCATCTAGTCTTCGACTTCAATCTAAACGCTCATGCGTTCATCCGATATGCTTTCTTCGATTATGACGCACTTCCAAATGGTCCGCTGCCACCGAGGATTAAAATGGCGCTGTCCCAAGGACCAAAGCAAGTTCCCCTCTATCGCACCACGAACGATTTACAAGCTCTTGAAATCTTTAATCGACGTGTCGTCGAGCAATCGTTTGAGCACGTATTCTGCTCTGGGATGTCCGCATATGGCGTTACGATTGTAAGCTAGATGCGTAAACCATTTCTTTTATGCACCCACCCGACTGTACAATGTTTCCAAGGGGTTTTGTGGTGTCAAAACCCTGGTGTCAAAAGTCGGCGGGGGATTTGTTGCATGAGATATGGATATGCGCGTGTTTCGACTACTGACTAGGATGTTGGCAGTCAGACGGCCAAGCTAACAGACGCGGGCGTCCTCTTGGAAAATATCCATATGGATATCGGCGTTTCGGGTTCGCGGAGGTCACGGCCTGGGCTAGATGGTCTTCTTTCCATTCTACAGCCTGGCGATGAGGTGGTTGTGTTCCGGATGGACCGCCTGGGGCGTTCACTGAAGAACATGATTGAGCTCGCGGACGGATTGCACCGACGCAGCATCACTATCGTCTCCATCGGTGAAGGAATCCGCACAGACCAGGCGCTGGGTCGGATGATGATGCAGTTGTTTGCTTTGATGGCAGAATGGGAGAGAACCTACATTATCGAACGTGTCCGCGCGGGCGTCGAAAAAGCCAAACACTTTGGCACGCGCTCAGGGCAGGCCATCGGAAGACCCAGGCGCTCAGGCCGAGCAGTGTCTCTGGCCCTCAAATTGATTGAAGATGGACACTCTCACAGAGAAGCGGCACAGATTGCCCGCGTATCGAAATCCTCTGTCGTGAGGGCTCTACAGCGTGAGAAAGCGGCGGCGGCAGCGTGACACTCAAATGGGAAATCCCTGACCGGCCTGATGACTGTTTCATCCAGGAGTACAGAAATCCGTCTGGGCAATTCGATAGACGCACATACGGCCTGCCAGGCTTCGACCATCTCCGCCACATCCTGCTCCGGGATTTCCTCGACGGCGCGACACTGAAAACCATCGCGGACCGGGCCAGCCGGGCCATCGGTCGCCGGTGTGACGCTTACGTCAGCTACGGATTTCTGTGTGTAGTCGCGGAGTACACAGAGTGACCGCGTTGCCCACGCTTGCCACATACTCACAGGGGGCTCCTGGGCTAGACCCTGAAGTCGCCTCCCGCCCCCTGTGAGTATGCTCCGCTCCGCTACGGTCAGCCTAGCTGACTGGAAATCATGGACAACACTAGTGTGATTTGTCAGGCATCACACATCTTTTCTGCCTGCTCGCACTTCAGAAACCAAAACAAAACAACATTGAAAGCGGCCGCAGCAGTGCGGGCGTCAGTAGAATTCGACAGCAAACGAAGGGCGTGCCTCAGCGCAGATGCGGGGCTTTCCATCAGGCGAGAGCACGGGTCCATTAGCAACCACGAGGAAATCGCCGCTCCGTAATCTACGCCGTTGATTTCGAGGCCCACGACCCCGAAGGGTGCTGTCGTGATAAGCGCCTCGAGCGTGTATCGCTTATTATAGCTCAGCCTGACGAATCTGTCGCCGGGGTGCTCCTGTTCTACAGAAAACCGGCCATCCATCCGGCGCCAGGCCGCCAGGGCTTTCTCAGTCTCAGTGAGCTCTGCCATCACCCCGTCTCCTCTTGATATTACAAGAGAATTATACTCCGAGTGCTGGTATTTCTGGGTGGGAAATCGTCACATCGGCTCCCCTCTCCGCCCTGGCCAATAGACCACGGCGGCAGGCTCGCCGGGGACGGCAGGCATCGGCTACGCCTCACCAGCCGCCGCCAGCGCTCACATCCCCAACATCGCGAGGTCATCCAACCCCATCCCCGCCGCTTGCTCCCATGCCTCAGCCACCACGTCAGCGGCCTTCGGGTCCGGCTGTTCCGGCTCCATCACCGCCTTCGGGCCGCCGCTCTTCCCGGCCGCCCCCTGGACAGCCGATGCGATGGCCACACGCCGCCGCAACAGAGCCAGGCCAGCCTCGGCATTGACGCGCAGAAGCCCGCCATCTTGGCCGACCACCGGTGCCAGGACAGCATGGAGCTCTTTGTCTGGCTCTAGCTCCTTCAGCCCCTCAGTCATCCGCATGACGCCCGGCATGTCCGCCAGGCGACGTGACGCCTGGATGACATCAGGGCGGGCATCGAAGTCCCGGATTTTCCGTTCCTGCCGCCGCATCGTGCGCTCCATCTTTGCCGCCTCGGCCTGAATGAACTTGACCGCCCCCAGGCCCTGCCATTCTTTCAGAGCCACCGTCGCCTCATCTATGGCCGCCGCTCTCCTCTTTGATGTCCGAGACCATGAGAACCATCCCTTTGGCAGCCCCTCAGCAAGAGACCGGGTTTCTTTCAGGTCCGCAGTGCGCTCACGTAGCGTGAGCTGGAGAGCATCTCTTCCCGGCCTGGTATCGAACCTCTGGGGCCTTGCCGCCAGGAGCCGCCGGTCTGCCTCTGACATGGCCTGGAAATCATCCATCAGCCGCTCCATCAGCACACGCCACAACTCGATGGTCACGGCAGCGAACGGAATCAGGTGCTCAAAGATGCCGTCAACGTGGGCGGCTGGTGATGGCTCTCTCATGATGAACTTCCAAAACTACGCGGTTTTCTCCCATTTTCTCACGGTTGTTTGCAAACCAGCCGGTGAGAATGGAGGGCCACATTAGACGGGAGGCCCATCATGCGGACGGCAACGAATCTTCGAACACTAGAGACAGAAGCCATCGAGATTGAACAGGAAACTGGCTCGGGTGGGAACTGGCCGTCATGCATGGCCAACCTCTATCTCCATGCCAAGCGAATTGCCCCGGACGCGCCCATCTATGTTGTGGAGCGTCGGCGGGGCGACCCGCTCGGATGGTGTCACCCCGATGGAGCAGTGCTCGTCTTCGGACGTGCGAATGTATACGACCAGGCAACCCTATTCCATGAGCTCTGGCACTACGCTGAAACCCAGATGCTAAGCAGCAGCGACCGGGACACTGTTTACAACGAAATCGGCGACCGGTGCACCCGGTGGGATAGCGATTACCTTGATTCAGTGCGGGAGCAATCGGCTCGGGCATTCGAGCACTACGCCAGCGCCCGAGCTCACGGCCTCATGCTCCCCCGTGCTCGGCGAGGTACAGCTCAGCACGTTTTCGAACGCCTGTATGATGGGCGTGAGCACAAGAGAATCACGAGATGGCTGGCCTGGTCTGGGGTCCGCAAGAAAGCCGCCAGTGTCGCACCACTCGCTATTCCTGGAGTCTTCCTGTGGGCATGGCTCTGGCTCCTACCACACCTTCTCCCACTTCACTGAAATCCATCTGGTTTGCATGTCTCGCTTCTAATGTCTTCGACATAGCCAGGCGTGTTGTTCGTGGCCCTTCAGGACCACGACAACAGGCTGGCCAAGGGGAGCAAGCTCCCCTGTGGAACCCCACCCAAGCCGTCCCGTCCAGGGACAGGAGGCACACATGGCGCAGACTGACCGTCTCCACAGCTTTCGCATCCGCGCCAGCCAGGCCGACCTAGACCGATGGGCCGCGTCTGCCCAGGCAGCCAACATGAACCGCACGTCATGGCTCCGGTCCCTGGCAGCGGACGCAGCAGCGGGCACCCGCCATCCCGGAATCTTGGCTGATGAAATCCGGGCTCTCCGGCGTGAGCTCTCAGCATGTGGCAACAACCTGAACCAGATTGCTCACAAGATGAACGCAGGCGGCAGGGCTGACCCCGAGGCGTCCCTCGACCGCTTGGGCGACCTCATGTCGGAAGTGTCGGATTTTCTCCATGACGCTCACGCTCCACGGCGCAAGGGCGGCAGCCGTAGGCGGAGAGCGGGATGATAATCGGCGCAGTCCGCCACAAGGTCACATCTCGAAGTGGCCCCTATGCTCTCATTCGTCATGTGTTTGAGGGAAAGGACAACGAAGAAATCACCGTTCTCCAGGGCGGCAAGCATAGTGTTGTCACAGCGTATGCAGATGCCAAAGCAGCGGGGCGGACCTACAGCAACCGGCATTTTTCAGTGTCTCCCGAGGAAGCCACGACACGCGAACAGGCGGAGCAGGTCTTCCAGTCAGTCGCTGATGAGTTCGGCTTCGACCTTGATGGTGCAACGGTAGTTGAACACCACAAGGCTCGCCAGGACGGCCAGGGATATGAGCGGCATTGGCATGTGATTGTCCCGGAACTCCGCCCAGACGGCTCAACACTGGACAGCCGGTTCATGCGAGCTAGGCAAGAGAAGTTGGGCAGATTGGCCGAAATCCGTCTGGGCCATCCAGTGACCCACGGCAAACACGATAAAGCCGTGCTTGCTGCGATGCAACGTGAGGGCCTGCCCGAGGCCGTCAGGTTTGCTGAGGTCTTACGCTGGCGGGAGTTCGGGCCGGGTGCGGGCACTCCGAAATCCGCATATAGCTCAGCGACACACCAGATACTGAAGAGAAACGGCCTGAGCACCCCCGCAATCAAAGCGGCCATATCGGCTGCCTGGGCGACACGCGAGGAAATCGGCCTCTCTTTCAGTGATGTGCTGCATCATGTGGGCATCGACCTGGTGCCCGGACGACGCGCTGGGGCCTGGGTCGCAATCGTGGACGGAGTGGAAGTCACGGCCCTGCATCGTCTGCTCAAAGTGAAATCGTCAGAAGTGGAGGGCGAGATGGCAAAGGCATACAAGGCTCCGGCGTGGACTAAGGCGGCAGGCGGATATGGCGAGCTCAGCACGCAGAACCAGAAGCGTGCCCAGGGCAGCTTTCAGGCGTTCCAGCGTATCTATCATGCTCGACATGGCACAGAGTATCCATACGACCTAGAGAACTATGTCACATGGGTACAGGAGCAAGAGGCACAGCGGCAAGCTGTCCAGCAGGCTACCCCTGAGACTCCTTCAGCATCCAACGCACCCCGCAGGCCCAAGGCCTTCAGTGATGAGCAGGCACCCCCTCCCTCGGAGACCCCATCACCAGCAGAGCAGGCCGTTCCATCACGTCCGAAATCGCTGCCCTTGCCAGATGACAAAAACGCCCTTCGTCGCGCCATCGGTGAATCACCATGGTCAGACGCAAATCGTGACCCTGCAAAGATTTCTGACGAGTACCGCAGGCGCGTGCAGACAGTCCGGGAGAAAGCCCAGGGACGACTTGAGAAGGCAGAAGCGGCCATCGAGAGGACAGCTCCACGGGACGAGATTGCGGAAGGCAAGGCCCTGGAGAAGTTGGCGGACATCGCCGCCGGGCTGGCTCTCAAGCTCATCAATACCGTTCTGAAGACGTTTGGAATACCTGCAATCCCGCATCCGAACTTCGGTGGCCCCCGCGTTATCGGACAGCTCCCCGGCAATCCTAAAGAGCACGAGACGGCACATAAAGAAGCGGAGAAATTGCGGGAGTATATCAGCAGCTTGCCGGATGAGGATGCCATCACGCAGAAGTCTGCGCAGGTCGCCCAGGTCCGCCAGGCCGAACATGATGACTGGCTGGACAGCACGGCCCCCGCACGTCTCAAGCTCTCTGGCATCGAAGCCAAAGAGAAAGCCGAGCGCGAGGAGCAGGAACGCCGTGCCCGTGTCGAAGAGGCCCGTCAGGCTGCCCAGGTGGCAGCTCGGGAGCGTGTGGAGATTGACGCCCCCGAGTTGGGGCCGGAGGTCCATCTCGACGACGAAATCGAGCGCCTGAAGTTCTGATTTATTGTGACAAAGCGTGACAAGTAGGGTCATCAGTTCTCATGAACTGGCGTCCCTTTTTCATGAATCACCATTACAGGTCATGGGTGCCCTCATGAATTGATGAAGGCTTCATAAATGGCAGTTTTCTGCCGGTTATTGCGTCCTCTCCCATTTCGTGATTCGATGTCTTCAGGTCAACAGAAGGAGAGTGAGATGACTGATACTGACGTGGTGATTTGGCCCGGAAAATTCGATTGCCTTGATGAGGGTCCTCTCGTGGACGAGTTCGAGCGGTGCGTGCGTGCCGGGATGCCAGACGGCGCGATTGTGGAACGGATGGCCTGGTCGCTCGATATGCCACAGCATTGCCTTGAGGTCTGCCGATTGGAGCGGCTGACAGTGCTGACGGTCATCGGGTAATCCCTGATAGGCCATCATAAAGAGGAAATCTCGGAGTATGAAATCATGACAGACTTCAGCACCGCCAACTTGTCCATCTGGCTGTCCATTTCCTGTACAACAGTTTGCGGGTAAGGTGTCGTCAGCGGTCACAATTCCGCCCGTAAGTCATTGATTTCGTTAGATGTGCTGTTGACCCACCGTCAAGTTCGAGTCCCGCAGCTCGCACCATTAACCCATTGAAAAGATGGACGAAAATACCCTTCGACGCAGAAATGGGCGTTTATCCCATAGCCTTTCCCATAATGGGAAAACTGACGACATGCTCCGACTCGTGGGCTCGAACTACTATTTCCGACGTGCAGTGCCGATGGACCTGCGTTCCTGGCTGGAAAGAGGCGAGGTCTCGCACTCCCTGAAAACCTCGAATAAGCTGGCAGCCCGGCAGCAGGCTGCCCTGTTCTATGCCCGGACAGGGGAGTGTTTTCAGGAGATACGGCGCATGACGACAGAGCCTTCCGCAAAAACGCTCAGCGCCACCGACATCATTCACTTCTATGAGCAGTTCGTAAAAGACCTCGAAAACCACCACACCGTCTGCATTGACGAACTGACCATGCGCCACAAGGCGGAAGCAGCCGAGCAAACTCTTCGGGAAGCAGAGTTTCTCCACACCGTCATGCACTTCCTGGATGTGATCGGTCAGCATTTCGAGCATACGGACAACTTTTTACGGGAGCTGCGTCAACAGAATGCCGTAAATCACGCCGTCACCCGGACCCGGGAGAGCATGCTGAGGCAAGAAATCTCAGGCCTGCGAGAGATGGTGGTCGAGATCAAGGGGGTTCTGCCACAGAAGCGTCGTCCAGATCCTGTGGCCGATGAAGCGGAGGCGCTTCTTCCAACGCAGACAGTGTCGCCCAAAAAGCAGCGCATGGCCTCGTCCCCGACCATCAGCGCCATGGTCCAGCGCTTCATCCTGAACGACGCGAGTAAAAGTGCCGACAGCCTCAAAGGCACGAGAACGACCGTTGACCTGTTCGTCGAAGCATTTGGGGATCTCCCGGTCACCCAGATTACCGGAACAACGGTGGCCGACTTCAAGGACCTGCTGCTGGGCCTGCCCGCCGCGCATGGGAAGGCAAAGAAATGTCTTCCGATCCGCGATGCGGTAAAGGTCGCAAAGGAACAGGGTCTCAAAACGCTGAGCGGCAAGACGGCGAAGAACCATTTTTCCCGGATGTCCGCGCTATGGTCCATTCTCGTTCAACGCGAAATCGTACCCAAAAATCCATGGATGAAATGGTCGTTTGACACGACGAAGGAAACGGACCGCCGCTGCTGGACCGATGAGGAGCTGGCTCTTCTGACTGGAGCGCAATGGGAGCATCGCGGTATTTCGCGACGGACTTATGCGGGCATGGTCAATGTTGCCCTCTATACCGGCCTACGTCTGGGAGAAATCTGTAACCTGCGCTGTCAGGACATCGAGAACGTGAAGGGTGTGGCCTGCTTCCAGATCCGGCCCCATCCGGAAGAGGACTGGTCTT
>Ga0157365_10000945_pt1 | contig 12168 bp, 7 predicted proteins | sample AttsexASBM3_FD_111478 | JGI IMG/M metagenome (GOLD analysis project Ga0157365, IMG submission 111478) | Fungus gardens microbial communities from leaf cutter ant in Ribeirão Preto, State of São Paulo, Brazil - Atta sexdens ASBM3 | ecosystem: Host-associated > Fungi > Mycelium > Unclassified ... | reverse complement strand
CTTGCAGCGCGATGCGCTTCAGCAGGCCGGGTGCCATGTCATCTATGAAGAAACGGCGAGCGGAAAGAACGCCTCGCGCCTAGAGTTGGAGCAGTGCCGTAAGGCTCTGCGCGACGGCGATACACTGGTGGTGTGGAGGTTGGACCGCCTAGGGCGCAGCCTACCGGATCTCGTGCAGATCGTAGCCGAGCTGGAGCGATCTGGAATTGGCTTTGAGAGCCTCACCGAGAAAATCGAAACGAACAGCGCGGCGGGCAAGCTGGTCTTCCACGTGTTTGCGGCCCTCGCGGAATTCGAGCGCAGTCTGATCCGAGAGCGGACCCATGCTGGTCTGGCCGCAGCGCGTGCCAGAGGCCGCTCTGGCGGCCGCAAACCGAAGCTCGGGGAGAAGCAGGTCCGCGAGATCAAGGCGCTGCTGCGTGACCCTGAAATACAGGTTGCCGATGTAGCCCGGCGCTACGGCGTGTCCCGAACCACCCTGTACAAGCATGTCGGGGTCGTGGCCCCACGGCACCCATGACGTTCAACGCACATAGCCGCTCCCAAGGAATCACAAGAATGCTGTCTCGGAGACCACATTGAGCATCGAAAAAACCCTCTTCGCCGCCGCCGACAAGATGCGCGGCGCGATGGATGCCGGGGAATACAAGCACATTGCGCTTGGTTTGCTGTTCTTGCGCTATGTCTCCGAAGCCTTTGCGCGGCGGCATGATCTGATTGCCGAGGAAGGTGGCGATCCGGAGGACCGCGACGAGTACCTAGCCGAAAACACCTTTTTCGTGCCGCCATCGGCGCGCTGGTCTTCACTCGCCGCGCAGTCGAAGGATGCCCGCATCGGCGTGATGATCGATGACGCGATGCGTGAGATCGAAGCCGAGAACCCCAGCCTTAAAGGCGCGCTGCCAAAGGTCTTTGGTCGCGAAAGCATCGATCGCGCCATGCTGTCGGGTCTGATCGACCTGTTTTCGAATCTAAAGCTTGATGGCACTCGTGCTGATTTCGACTTGATCGGGCGCATCTACGAATACTGCATCGGCGAGTTTGCCAGTAGCGAAGGCAAGCGCGGGGGCGAGTTCTATACGCCAAAATCGGTGGTCGATACGCTAATCGAGATGATCGAGCCGACCCATGGTCGCGTTTACGACCCGTGCTGCGGCACGGGCGGTTTCTTTGTGCAGTCGGAAAAGTTTATCGACGCCCATCAGGGTCGCACCGACGACATCGCCATCTACGGGCAGGAGCGCAACCACACCACCTTTGGTCTGGCGCGCATGAACCTGGCCATCCGTTCCATCTTCGCCGATATCCGATGGAATTCCGAAGGCACGCTGCTGCGTGACGAATTCCCGGATGAGCGATTTGACTACATCCTCGCCAACCCGCCGTTCAACATCTCAGACTGGTCGGGCAATCTTCTGCGCGAGGACGCCCGCTGGCGCTTTGGCGCACCGCCGGTTGGCAATGCCAACTTCGCCTGGATTCAGCATATCCACGCGCATCTGTCCGCCGCCGGGATTGGTGGCGTGGTCATGGCCAATGGGTCCATGTCATCCATGTCCGGCGGCGAAGGCGAAATCCGGCAGGCGCTGGTGCAGGGCGATGCAGTCGACTGCATGGTGGCGCTGCCGGGGCAGTTGTTTTATGGCACGCAGATTCCAGCCTGCCTGTGGATTCTGGCCAAGGACAAATCCAACGGCATCGCCATGAATGAGAAACTGCGCGATCGGCGTGGTGAGGTGCTGTTTATCGACGCCCGTAAGATGGGCACTCTCGTGCCTGGTTCACGCAAGCAGAAGGAACTGTCCGAGGACGAAATCCGTCGCATAGCCGCCACCTATCATGCGTGGCGCGGTGAGGCGCGCGAGGGGACGTATGAGGACGTGCCGGGCTTTTGCAAATCTGCGACGCTGGCCGAGATCGAGGCGCATAACTTTGTGTTGACGCCGGGTCGTTATGTCGGCGCGGGGGCGGCGGAAGAGGACGAGGAGCCGTTTGAGGAGAAATTGGAGCGGTTGATGGGGACGTTACGCGAGCAGTTTGAGGTAGGGCGACGGCTTGAGGATGAGATAGAAGCGCGGTTGGGGGCGTTGCGATGAGTAATTGGCCCAATTTCACAGTCGAGGAGCTCATCACCAGGGGCATCATTGAGCGACCAATAGACGGCAACCACGGCTCCATCCATCCGAAGTCTACCGACTATGTGGATGACGGCATCCCGTTTGTAATGGCTTCTGATCTCGATAAAGGACGAGTGAATACGAAAGAATGCGCTTTTATTAGTGAAAAACACGCAAACACGCTACGTAAAGGGTTCGCGCGAACTGGAGACGTCCTCTTATCCCACAAGGCTACGATTGGACGCGTTGCTGTCGTCCGGCGAAGTGCTTACCCATTCGTCATGTTAAGTCCGCAGGTGACCTATTATCGTGTCACTAATAGTAGTGTACTTAATAACATTTTCCTATACTACTACTTTCAGTCTCGGGACTTTCTCGATGTCTTGGAACAGTGGGCAGGATCTGGGTCTACTCGGGCCTACTTGGGAATTACCGGACAGAAAAAACTGCCGATATCATTGCCACCGATTCAGATTCAGAATGAAATCGCAGCCACCCTTGGCGCTCTCGACGACAAGATCGAGCTGAACCGTAAGACGGCGGCGACGCTGGAGGAGATGGCACGGGCGCTCTATCGCTCGTGGTTCGTGGATTTCGACCCGGTGCGCGCCCGCGCCGAGGGTCGTGCGCCCGCCCACATGGATGCCGCCACCGCCGCACTCTTTCCCGACAGCTTCGGCGAGGATGGGCTGCCTGAGGGGTGGGCCGATGGATCACTCAAAGACCTAATCGATTTCAATCCGAAGGAGCGTCTGCCAAAAGGGACGGTGGCACCATATTTCGATATGAAGGCGTTACCGACCAATGGAATGATCGCAGACGCGCCGCTACTACGGGAGTTTTCTTCCGGTACAAAATTTCGATCAATGGATACCCTGCTTGCCCGTATCACTCCCTGCTTGGAAAATGGCAAGACAGCGATGATTGAAGGGCTGTCGGACGATGTAGTTGCTTGGGGTTCGACAGAATTTATTGTGATGCGCCCACGATCGGGTACGCCTGTGGCACTTCCCTATTGCGTTGCCCGGGACCCATTGTTTCGCGAGGCTGCGATCGCCACGATGACTGGCTCATCTGGTCGCCAAAGAGCAGATGCAGATGCGATTTCTGAGTTAGCTGCCGCGATACCGCAACGAGCCGTCCTCGACGCGTTCGGTAGGATGGTCGATCCATTGATAAAGCGTATTCACGCAAGTGGGCATGAAAACAGAACATTGACCACGCTACGCGACACGCTTCTCCCCCGTCTTATGTCCGGCGAGCTTCGCGTTGGTGCCGCCCGTGAACTGGTCGAGGAGGTCGCCTGATGTACCGCATCGATCGTTCTGCCAATCGCATTTCACGGCTCACGCAGAAAAGCTTCAACGAACTTGCTTTCCGCGAGCGCGATCATCTGCAGGAATGGCTTGTTCACCAGCCGGATGCGCTCGGAGAGGAGTTACTGATCCTGCAGAAGGAGTTTGACGGTTTTGACGAAACCCGAGAGCGACTGGATCTGCTTGCCCTCGATAAGGAAGGCAATCTTGTCGTTATCGAGAACAAACTCGATGACTCCGGCCGAGACGTGACATGGCAAGCATTGAAATATACGGCTTATATATCGACCTTGAAGACAGGGCAGATCGTCGAAATCTATCAGAGATATCTCGATCGATATTGCGATAGCGGTTCAGCAAAAGAGAAAATCTGTGAGTTTCTAGATGTCGAAGATTTGCAAGAGGCTGGTCTTAACCTAGGCAATGGTCAACGCATGATTTTTTGTGGCGGCTCATTTCCGCCGAGAGGTAACAGCCACGGTGATGTGGCTTATCAGCCGTGGCATTCGTGCCCAATGTTTTCGCGTGACGCCCTATTCCCACGCAGAAGAACTCTTTTTGGATTTGCAGCAGATTATCCCGCCGCCTGAAGCTGCTGATTACATGATTGGCATCTCATCGAAAGAAGTTGAAGAGACGGCCGCACAGGGCACGCGACAACGCGCGCATGAACTGAGGTTCCAGTTCTGGGCGCTCGCCCTTGAACGCCTGAAACATGATCATATCGCTCTTTACGCGAATGTTAGTCCATCGCGGGATCACTGGCTCAATGCAGGATCGGGGGTACGGTCATGTCCGTTCTCGATGGTGTTCAGCCACCGGGAGGTACGGGTGGAACTGTCACTGTCTCGTTTTGAGACGTTTGAAAACAAGCGGATCTTCGACCAGCTTTACGAGCGTAGAAATGAGATCGAGGAGGCATTTGGTCAGTCCCTAGAATGGCGAAGAATGGACGATAAGAAGGCCTGCCGTATTTTCCTCGCCAAAACTTTCGATGGTTACGACAAGGGAGAGTGGCCTGAGATGGCTCAGTGGCTTTCCGACCACCTCAAAGCACTTATCCAAGCGATCCAGATGCCATTGCGACAGGCCGGACAGTCTCTTGGCTTGCCAGAAGAAGGACAAGACTGATGGCCTGGATCAGCGAGGCACAGCTTGAAACGCATTTCATGGAGAGCCTCGCGCCGCTCGGCTACAGGCTGGCAGATGGGGCGGACGTCTCACCCGAGGTTAAAGAGCCGCTGCGGGCCAGCTTCCGCGAGACGATCCTCGCTCCGGTGTTGCTGGAAAGTCTGGCGCGGCTGAACCCGGATGTGCCGAAAACCGCGTTAGAGGACGCCGCCCGGCGCATTACCGACAGCGTATTTACTTCGGACATCGTGCAGGAAAACCGTCGCCTCCATGATCTGATGGTTCATGGCGTGCCGGAGACGTTCTTTCGCGATGGGGAGGAACGCAACGCCCGTGTGCAACTGATCGACTGGAGCAACGAGGCCAATGACTGGCGCGCGGTGCGTCAGCTTGATGTGGTGGGCAAAACGGCGCGCATCCCCGATGTTGTGTTGTTCCTCAATGGCCTGCCGCTGGTAGTTGTGGAGCTGAAGGGCGTTGCCGGGGCAGATATCAAGGCGGCTTGGAACCAGATCGACACTTACCGGGCGGACATCCCGGACTTGTTCCGCACCAATCTGTTGACCGTGATCTCGGACGGATTGCACGCACGTTACGGCTCGCTGTCGGCCGGTTTCGACCGCTACATGAGCTGGCGCACTGTGGACGGCACAACATTGGTGCCGAGGGGTTCGGAGTTGGAGCTTTCGACGCTGACGAAAGGCCTGCTCGCGCCGCATGTATTGCTCGATATGCTGCGCTGGTTCGTGGTGTTCGAGGATGAGGGCAAGGGGCCGATCAAGAAGATCGCGGGCTATCATCAGTTCCACGCGGTGCGTAAGGCGTGCGAGACGATCCTGAGTGCGCGTGCGGGCGACGGCAAGGGCGGTGTGATCTGGCACACGCAGGGCTCGGGCAAGAGCCTGCTGATGACCTTCCTGTCCGGCCGCGTCATGCATCACCCGGCGATGGAGAACCCGACGCTGCTGGTGCTAACTGACCGTAACGATCTGGACAACCAGCTGTTCGCGACCTTTGCCCGCTGCAAGGATCTGCTGGGGGAGGAGCCGGTTCAGGCGGACAGCACAGAGGATCTGCGTCGTCTGCTGGATCGCAATGTCGGCGGCATCATCTTTTCCACCATCCAGAAGTTCCGCCCGGAAACCGGCGAGACCTTCCCGGAGCTGACTGCGCGCTCCAACGTGGTGGTGCTGGTGGATGAGGCGCACCGGACCCAATATGGCTTCGAGGCCAAGCTGAACAAGGAAACCGGCGAGATCCGCCACGGTCTTGCCTATCAACTGCGCAAGGCGTTGCCGAACGCGGTGTATGTGGCCTTCACCGGCACGCCAGTGGAGCTGGTGGGCGCAGATACGCGCGGTGTCTTTGGAGACTATATTGACGTCTACGACATCGCACAGGCGGTCTCAGACGGGGCGACCGTGCCGATCTATTACGAGGCACGGGTTGCGAAGATCACGCTCGATGACGAGATCGCCGCGACACTGGACGACGATTTCAACGAAGCAACAGAAATGCTGGCCGAAGATCAGGCCAGTGCGACCGCGAAGAAATGGGCACGGGTTGAAGCGCTGGTCGGGGCGAATAAACGCCTTGATACGGTAGTTCAGGACATCCTTACCCATTTTGATGCCCGCTTGAAGGCGATGGACGGCAAGGCGATGATTGTCTGCATGAGCCGCCGCATCTGCGCCGAGGTCTATGATCGCATCATTGCTGTACGGCCAGACTGGCACGGTGACACAGACGATACCGGCAATGTCAAAGTGATGATGACCGGTTCGGCGACCGACCCGGCGGCGCTACAGCAGCATATCCGCTCCAAGACCCGACAGGAGGCGATCCGCAATCGGTTCAAAAACCCGGCCGATCCGCTGAAGCTCGTCATAGTGCGCGACATGTGGCTGACCGGCTTTGATGCGCCGTGCATGCACACGCTCTACGTCGATAAGCCGATGAAGGGGCATGGCCTGATGCAGGCCATCGCTCGCGTCAACCGCGTATTCCGCGACAAGCCTGCGGGTCTGGTGGTGGACTATATCGGCATCGCGGCAGAGCTGAAGGCGGCGCTGGCGCATTACTCACAGACCGATCAGGCCCAGACTGGCATCGATGAAGCTGAAGCGGTCGCTGCCTTTCTGGACGCCTTGGACGTGGCACGGACGCAGTTCCATGGGTTTAACTATGATGCCGCGCTGCACGGTGCCCCGAGTGAGCGTCTGGCAGTGCTCCCGGGCGCGATAGAGCACGTTCTCGCTCAATATCGCGACAGCGACGCGGGACCGAAGCGTTTCCATGATGCTGTCGCGGCGCTGATCAAGGCTTACAAGCTGGCCTCGGGCAGCCCTCAGGCGACCGATCATGCGGAGGAGGTGGCTTTCTTCGCTGCCGTCCGATCAAGTCTTGGCAAACTGGATGTCGGCGGCGGTCGCAATGATGGCGGGAGCGATTTCGCGATCCAGCAATTGGTCAACAACGCGGTGGCATCGACAGAGGTGGTCGATATCCTGGAGGCCTGTGGCTTCGACCGCCCCGACATCAGCGTCCTGTCGGATGCCTTCATGCTCGAACTTCAGAACATGCAGCACCACAATCTGGCGGTGGAAGCTTTGAAGAAGTTGTTGAATGGCGAGATCAAAGCGCGGACGCGCACAAACGTGGTCCAACAGGAGGCTTTCTCGTCTCGGTTGGAAGAGGCGATCGCTCGCTACCACAATCGCAGCGTTGATGCCCTTCAGATCCTTCAAGAACTGATCGCGCTGGCCAAGGATCTACGCAACGAGCCCGAGGATGGCCTGAATGCAGCCGAGCGCGCGTTCTATGACGCGCTCGCTCAGAATGAGAGCGCCGTGCAGGTGATGAGCAATCAGGAGCTGAGGGTGATTGCGACGGAATTAGTGTCCACGGTTCGCAACAATTCGGGGGTGGACTGGTGGAAGAGGGAAAATGTCAGGGCAAAAATGCGTGTGGCCATCAAGCGAATCTTGCACAGGCATGGTTATCCGCCTGACTTGGCTTTAGAGGCCGTCAAACTAGTGTTGCGGCAGGCGGAAGCTTTGGCAGTGGGCTGACTGAAATCTCGTAGCTTATTCTAGATCAGTGACCTTTCTTTGCGCATGGCTTGTCGATTGTTAGCGAGAAAAGATCGTGTACATTTCAGAGATATATGCAAGTGGTTTTCGTTGTTTCGATCCTCTTACTCCGCTGCAGCTTTGCCTCTCTTCTGGCTTAAATATTTTCGTTGGGCCAAATGATGCGGGCAAGAGCGCAATTGTTGACGCTGCTCGCTACGTCCTATGGACGCGTGGCGATGACTATATCCGCCCGGACGAGAACGATTTCCACGTCGACGCCGATGGCGCACGGGGGTGCGACTTCATCATTCGCTGCACCTTCGACGATCTCAGCGCGGATGAAGAGGCTCGGTTCCTCGAATGGTGCACCAACGAAAAGGGGAAGCTCCGTCTTCACGTCTGTATGCGGGGCGCTCGGCGCGTTTCTCCTGGTGGTGGCAGCATCATCTCTAGCCAGCACCGCTCTGGCGCCGAAGGCGAAGGCCTGCCGCTCGACGGGGAACTGCGCGAGTATTTGAAGGCCACCTATCTCAAGCCTCTGCGGGACGCCGAGCGTGAGATGCGAGCGGGGCGCCGGTCACGCCTGTCGCGTATTCTGGGGGCAATGCCTACGATGGGGCCTCAGAGCAAGCCGGCGGCGCCAGGCGCCAACGCTACGCTCTATGACACGCTTGCCGCCGCCGATGTCGCCGTCCGAGACAACCCTGCCGTGCACGGCGTGGCCAATAGCGTGAACACTGATTTCCTCGACAAACTGTCGTTCGTCGATGATCGCCTCGTGGCGACGCTGGACCTCGGTGCTGGTGGCTCGTTCGATCAGATTCTCGAAAGGTTCGAGCTTTATCTGAATGCCAAGGCTGACACGGAGCGAGTGCAGCGGGGGCTAGGCTACAACAACCTGCTCTTCATGGCCGCCGAGCTGCTATTGCTTCAGTCGCATCCCGATCAGGTGCCGTTTCTGCTGATCGAGGAGCCCGAAGCGCATCTGCATCCGCAGCACCAGACGCTCTTCATGGAAGTGCTTGCGGCCCGCGCCGCCAAGCCGGACCCGGACAAGGGCGAGACCCACCAGCAGGTCCAGGTGTTACTCACCACCCATAGCCCGCAGCTCGCGGCCGGCGCTGAGCTGGAGAGCATGACAATGATCGTCGGTCACCGCGCTTTTCCGCTGGGTGCGGCCCATACCCGGCTCGAAGTGGACGATTATGAGTTCCTTCGCCGGTTCCTCGACGCGACCAAGGCCAACCTGTTTTTCGCCCGCGCGCTGATTGTCGTCGAGGGCGACGGTGAACACCTGTTGCTGCCGGCAGTCGCCGAGAAGCTAGGCCGTCCGCTCAGTCGCCACGGCGTGTCGATCGTCAATGTCGGCCACCGTGGTCTGTTTCGCTATAGCCGAATTCTGCAGCGTAAGGCCGGGGACGCGGTGCCGGTGCCTGTGGCGCTCATTCCAGACAGGGACATCCCTCCACCTGAAGCGAAAGACCTCGTCGGCGACCGCAAGACTGAGAACGAGTTGACCCAGGACGAGATCGCAGCGCGGCTGAAGACGCTGCGGCGCGATGTCGGAGATCCCGTCGACGCTTTCATCGCCGATAGCTGGACACTTGAGTTTGATCTCGCGCTCCGACCCGAGCTTGCCGAGAGCGTTCACCAAGCGGTCCAGCTCGCCAAGACCAGCAGTCGCAAGCCCGAGTGGCTGGCGAAGATCGTGGAGAAGGCCAGTGAAACTTACGCGGGCTGGAAAAAGGCGGGGCACTCTGCGATCGAGATCGCGGTCAAGATCTACCAGCCCGTCCATGACAAGCACGCCTCCAAGGCCGAGATCGCCGAGCAACTCGCTGCCATATTGCGCAAGCGCACGGATACGCCGGAACAGATGCGCGAGCGGCTCCCGCCCTACCTGGTGCGCGCGATCGACTACGTGACGAGCGGCTACGTCCCCGGAGCGCCGGTGATCGCCGAGCCCGAGGCCGAAGACGAAGATATACGTGTCGTCGGGCCGGACGGCGCGGCGGTGGTGAAGGCATAGCGGCATGTTCGAGATCTTGCCGCTCACGCCCGGACTGCTTGCCGAACTCGGTGACGAGCTCGGCGGCTGTGATTTCACCGATCCGAGCCAGATCGACTTCTTGGTGAAGGCCGCTCCCTGTGATGTGCAGGCGGCGCCCGGCAACGGCAAGACCACGCTGCTGGCGGCGAAGCTCGCGCTGCTCTCGCGCAACTGGACGACCCGGAGGCGCGGCGTCTGCGTTATCTCACACACCAACGCAGCGCGGACCGAGGTCGAAGACCTGATCGCTCGTCACCCGACAGCGGCGCGACTGACGTCCTATCCGCATTTTATCGGCACGGTCACGGCTTTCATCAACCAATATCTTGCCTTGCCCTATCTCCGGGGCCTGGGTTGGAGCGTGCGTCAAATTGACGACGACGCCTTCGCGGCCGAGGCGCTGCGACGTTATCCAAGTTGGGGCGTACTCGACGGTCTCGCCAATAATCCGAAACTCAAGCTGAAGCGACGCCTCGAGGATTGGATCGCTCACCTGGATCTCGATCCTGCCTTCACTGACGACGCGATATCCCCCACATCGTTGGCCGTGCGCCGACGGAGGGGGCAGCACGGCGCCGATACCCGTTGCGGTAAGGCATTGGCTCAGCTCAAGGCCTCAATGGTCAAAACTGGGCTCTATCGCTACGCCGACATGACCGCGCTTGCGTGGCGCGCGCTGCATGAAAAACCGGCTCTTGCCGCGCGGCTTCGTGATCGCTTCCCGCTCGTCATTCTTGATGAGGCGCAGGACACTCATGGCGACCAGCTCCGGCTGCTGGAGCATGTGTTCAAACATGACGGGTCGGCATTCCAACGCCTCGGGGACAGCAATCAAACGCTGTACGAGGACGATGGAGCGGCACCGGCCTATTGGACGCCAGGTCCCGGTTGCATCCCTCTCGATACGAGCCGCAGGTTCGGCGGGGAAATTGCCGGTTTTGCAAGTCGCCTAACTGCGCGCCAGGCTCAGACGATTGTGGGCGTGGGCATACGGCCCGCGTCGCGGGTGATGTTCCTGTTCGATGAAGCCACGATCGGCGGGGTGCTCGGAGCCTTCGCCGAAGAAGCGCGCGCGCTGTGGGGCGGCGATTGCAGCACACGCGACGTCTGGGCGGTGGCATCGCGTCACAATCTGCCCGGCAAGAAGGGGGCGTGGCAGCCAAAGAGTCTCGTTGACTATCATCCGGCATATCGCTGCGAAGGCGGATCTCGCGGGAAGGCGAATCTCCTTTGCCGGCAGCTTCAGAAGGCTGCGGTCCACCATGCGGCGGCGCAACCGCCCGCAGAGGTCGGTGAGATGCTCGCGGTCGGCATTTCCGGTTTGGCGCGCGCCCATGGGTGGAGAGCGGCGAATGATCGTCCGATTACCGCACACAATGTATGGGCGGCACTATCGCATCGCGACCTCGCGTTGCCGCGCGTTGTTCGGCGACTGCTGCGGGACCACGTGCTCGTCGGCGATGCCGCCTGGGATCAGGGAGCATGGCAGGCCTTCATCGAACAGTTGTTGCCCCTCTTCGCACCGCAGCCGGAAGGCACCGAGGCTGATATCGCCGGATTTTGCGTTTTCGTCGCCGAACAAAAGGCCGATCCCACCGACCCCGAACGCCGCTCCACGAAACAGGTGCAGTTCGACGAGCTCACATTGCGGCTGGGATCGATCCACTCGGTCAAGGGCAAGAGTGTCGACGGAATTCTCGTCGTTGAAAGCGAGGTATGGAAAGGCAGCGGAGCAGACGAGCAGTGTATCGATCTGACTACGGTCCTTCCCCGTGCCTTTGGCGTTACTGACCAGCCATTTACGGGCGTAGGACTACGCGCCGCGACTAACGTATTTGTGGGCGTTACCAGGCCGCGGGAATTGCTTGGACTGGCGTTGCGCAAATCCGAAGCAACGGCCTTGATAGGGCCTGCCACGGATCAAGGGTGGAAACTCGTTGACCTTGTAGCCCAGGCGGCGGAGTTGAAGGAGTGAGCGGGACCGTGTCGACCAAGGGGTTGGGAACGTTGGACAAGCTGATTGGTTTGACGAAGCACGCCCACGTACCAAGCCCAGTCTCTCCGCATTACTGGTTCTTGCGCATCCCAATCGCTATCTGCTCGATAGCTCTAGTCAAAGTCGAAGCCAAAAAGCCTACACATGGTATTTTTCGTGGTTTGAGAGTCGTTTGTTTTGATAAATGCAATAAAAAACAATTAGTTGTTATGTCTGTTTATAATTGAGTGGGAATTGTAGTTGCGATTATTTCGCGGTCTTGAATGTCCGGTTTTTCAAGTTTCCATCCGAAACCGGACAGTCCGTTTACCCCCCTGAACCGCCTGTCTGCTCAATGAATTTGAAGCGGACAGGCCGGCAGCGCCTCAAGTCAGACATCAAAGTAGTGATGAAGGTTGCCCGAAAGCCGACATTCTCAGGCGAGCTGCGATAGATGGAGGTTGGGACAAAACCGTCGTTCCCATGCCACATGGTTTAGCGACGG
>Ga0157365_10000944_pt1 | contig 12169 bp, 11 predicted proteins | sample AttsexASBM3_FD_111478 | JGI IMG/M metagenome (GOLD analysis project Ga0157365, IMG submission 111478) | Fungus gardens microbial communities from leaf cutter ant in Ribeirão Preto, State of São Paulo, Brazil - Atta sexdens ASBM3 | ecosystem: Host-associated > Fungi > Mycelium > Unclassified ... | reverse complement strand
GTCCCTACGGCCCCGGCTAGATCGGTCGTCAAGAGGGGCGCAGTGGCGGGCGGACTTGCCGTCAGAGCGCTAAGCCTCTGTTATTACACTGATTTTTTGAGAAAAATGGTGCCCAAGGGCGGATTGGGCCATTTTCGCCTCCATGTGTCTGATAAATCTCAATAAAACGCATGATCAGAAAAGTTATCCACAGAAATGCGTTACACTCGCGCGTCACGCGCTGTAACGCTTTCGCTCGTCCCATAAATCGGCACGACGGACGAGGCGATTCGCGTTATGAATAAGCATCGGAGGTATCAACACATGCCGGTAGGATACGATCAGGATATCGTGGCGTGAGCAACAAAAGCGCATCGCGCTTGCCATCAAAGCAACGCCCAGCTTGAAAGCCTCGCTTGTAGACGCCCGCCTGGCTTCAAGCTGCATGGAGTGATGGTTTGATGAAAGCGATCGATGAAACTGGGCTGGATACGTTCCCCGAGGCGCCGTGCTGGACAGCGTAGAAGATGCTTTCTTCTGGCGGGTTCCCCGGCGGATTGCAGGAAATAAGCAACGCACTACCACAACTTTTGTCAAAAAAGTCCTATCAAGTGTTACTTTTTCTCCAGCTTTGATGCATTTCGCACAACAAACAAGATAATTTGATCCCATAAGATAGCGAAAACAAACCAAAAACCCCATACTCAATCAAGATCTTATGGCCTGTTATCATGAGCCATATGTTCTTTTCATTGCCTGAACTTGCATGAGACACGGCCCAACACAGAGAAAATACAGAAAATAGAGATGCACACGCACCGATGACGTCAGAAAAACGTCTGCATTTTTTGAAGGTAGCGTCTCTATACTTATCGTAATGAGCAAAAATTATCAGAGACGGAATACAAACGTATGTTGTTACTAAGAAAATATCTCCACCGCCGTTCGGGTATATAAAACTTAAAACTTGCCCCAAGAGGACGAAAATTACTGCAATCGAAAATGCAACATTGGTGAAAATCAGATTCGACTTATCGTTCATGGATTGATATACTTCCTGATAGAAAGAAAAACTTTACTAGAACGATATTATGTTCAGCTTTGATTATACGTCTTTGACGCAACGCTATGGAAGAGCAAGCTCGAGATTTTTAGTTGCCGCCCTATCAACAAACACTCGCCTGTCATGCGCGAACCAATAGGTTCTTCACACTCGCAGCCGTCCATGCACCGCCCCTCGCGGTCCGCACGCCACGGTCCGTCAGCCCCGCCGCGATCTGGCGGAGGCTCTTACCCTCGCCCTGCATCGAACGGACCAGCGGCATCACCCGCGCTGCGAAGGCGTCGGCTTGCTCCGACTGCACCGCACGACCCAGTGACGAATCAACCTTAGGACCGCCACGCCAGCCACCGAGCGCTGTCCCGCGTGCTTTCGACGCCGCGAGCGCCGCTTTCGTCCGTGCAGAGATCGCCTCACGCTCCTGCTGTGCCACCAACGCCATGATCCCGATCGTCAGAGCGTTCGCTTGCGGCATGTCGGCCGCCACAAACTGAACACCGGCATCACGAAGGTTCATCAGGAAAGCAGCGTTACGCGAAAGCCGATCTAGCTTGGCGATGACCAGCGTGGCACCCGTAAGGCGACACTCGTCTAATGCACGCGCCAGTTCCGGCCGATCGTCGTTCTTTCCGCTCTCGACCTCGACGAACTCGGCCAGCAATGACCATGATCCACCGTTTAGGAAATCGGCGACGGCCCGCTTCTGCGCTTCAAGCCCAAGACCGCTCTTTCCCTGCCGATCGGTCGAGACGCGATAGTAAGCAATGAATCGTCCGTCAGCCATTCAAGTTATCCACAGCCGTATAAGGGAAGACTACCTTCGTTGCCAATGTTTATACGGGCAGCAAGACGAAGCGCATAGAGCGTCGGACCGCATATCTCGACATGAACGCCGACGATCCATGCATGGCTGGAAACAGTCCGACACAACGTGCCGGATAAGCCAATTACCAACGGCAACAGGCGGATCAACAGACGCATGATGCTTTGCCCTGACGTGAGCGCATCAGTGTGACGGCATGAGACCGGCCGATCGTGAAAGCCAGGGCAAAAGTAAGTGCGACTTGTGCAGGGGATCAGCGATACATCGTGCCAATTTCCGTTGAGGATACGGCACCGGCCACACGATCACCACCATCTGTCACAGCCGAAACATGCAATCCCAGCAAGCCATTGTCATTCCATGATATAATGGCGCGGTTGACATACCACGATTGCAGAAGGCGGCGAAGATATGGCCAAGCGCGGATACAAATGTCTCACGGAAGCGGAATGGGATGCCGCAGCGGAGGCGAATAGCCGTGGAGATAGCTACGAGGCCATTGCCGATAGCTTTGGCGTGTCAGTCCGCGCCGTTGCCACACACCTGCCACCGGCTCTTGAACGTCGCCGCGCTGCTATAGCTGCATCTGCCACCGGCAGCGCAGCCACGTGCGCCGTGCCGTCCATCTCAGTCGCTGCGATACCCGATGTCAGCGACCGTGAGGCCGCGACGAAGCACTGGCGGCAGACGGCTTGGGCCGACACGCAGGCTTTGCAAGCCCGTCTTCGTCATGAACTCACAAGCCCCGCTCCTGATGCGAAAGCAATCCGTGCGTTGGGCTCTGGGGCCGAAGCCTTGAAGCATTTAATCGCAATCGGCCGGACCGTTCTGGACGTTGATAAGGACGCCGCCGACGTTGAACTCCCGGAGCTTGTCGTGCGTGAACTAACGCTGGTGGAGGTATCAGAGATCCGCAGGAAGCAGCTAGAGGAGACTGGCGATATCGACCCGGCAGATGCGCTTGCCTTGCGCGAAGCCATCGGCACTGACGAAGAACCACCAGCAGATGTCGTCGAAGAGGGCTGTGATGAAGCGGTCGCAGCATGACGACGGCGGAATAGGACCGAAGTCTTAGAACTTTTCAAGAACGCGCTACCTATAGCCGAATCTAAAGGCCCTCATTTTCCAAATCACGCATTTGGCCGGTGAATTGTCGCGCATTCGCCACTGAAGCCGTGCTAGAATGTAGCCGTCGGCACCACGGTGCAGGCGCTGCACAGCGGGCCGCCCAACACCCAGCCCCAGCGCGGGTTGGCAAGACAGGTGGCCCGCTTCCCCAGCGCCCCGCACAGGCGCAGACGGGAAAGCAACGCCACACGCGACGAAGGCTATCATGAATGTCAGGGACCGTCATAATTTCATAGAGGCCGAAGCCTCGCGGGTCTTTCGGCACGTCTGCACGACGCGCCCTGATATCGCCGGTGACATGCGCTCCGTATTCGAGACGGTGAAAGCTGCGCCACAACCGTATCTCTCGTTGGCAATCCTCGCTTGGGCCTCGCAGGTCCACAACCTGCCTATCAATGTCGATCTGACGCCCCCGAAGCGCCCCCAGACGATCAGCACGGTAAAGCGATCACCCCAGCCATCCCGCACGGACCTGATCGAAGCTCGCATCCGTGAACACGCCGCACGCACAGGCATCACCGATCCGATGCCACGCCGCGAGCGTCTGGACGAGACGGGCCTGATCTACGCCGCACGCCTCCACGCCTATGCGGTCCGAAACGCGATCGACCTGACGCCAGAGGCTCCGGCGATACCGGCAAAGCGTGTGGCCGACGTCGAGATGTCGATCGTCTTCGGAACGCCGCTCGACAGAGATTTCCCCCTGTCCGAAGAGGCCATCTCGACAGAGATTCCCCCCGCCGTTTCGACAGAGATTCCCCCCTGTCCGGAACCGGAACCGGGACCGGTGGAAAAACCGCAGTCGCTCAACGGCCGGAACCTTGTTGGCAGCGTGCCGAAAACAGCCCCGAAACCGCACCGGCCATTACAGGGGGTTCCCCACCACACCGCCATATCACCTTCGCCAGAGCCAAAAGAGCCTTACCCTCACCCCACAGAAAAACGGCGAGCGGCGTCCACGCCTGCACCGTCGCTGCGCTCCGGTTCCGGCACCCTAGACGCCATCAGCCAGCCACACCGCCGACGCGACAGCAGCGACGTGACCGCGCACGAGATCGCTCACGTTCGGCTCGCGGAGCGAGCCTCGCGTGACAGATCAACCGCGCTTAACGTGGCCATCATGGTCAGGCTGGAAGAGACCAAAGCCTATCGCACCCTCTGGAACCCGGAGAAAGACGGCAGGGGAAAGACCCGATCCCCGAACAACAATGCCGAGCGCGAAGCGCGCCGAAAGGCGCGCAAAGCCACGAGCAAGGCTTTCTTTGAGGCAATCCAGAACCTCTCCCGGAAGATAGGCCCCGTCCCATACATCGCCATCCATGAGCTTCCGGCCCATGGAGGGTCTGGACTGCATATCCATGCCCTCATGCACATGCCGGACCGCGCTGCGGTCCGCATGTTGATCCAGAGGCTTGCGACGCTCACCCAGACATCGCCGGAGACCCTTAAACTCTGGCAGGATGACCCAAAGGCCCTCACGGAGCGCATCCAGAGCCGCCACATGCCGTTTGACGTGCGTGGAGAGGCTTCTTTCCTCCGCGAACCCCAGACGCCGTTCATGTGCGAGGAGCGCGTCCTTGCGGCACTGTCATACTTCCTGAAATCAGCGCCAGACCACATCCCCGCCACCATCGACGGCCGGTCCGTGACACTTGGCGACATCCGGCCCGAACGGGACGAAAAGAAGCACCTTCGGCACCGGCAACCGATCCGAGCCTACCAGCGCCAGCAGGACATGGCCGAGATGAATATCGGCCAGCGCCTTCGCTTCTCACGCGACCTGCAAGGTCCGTCGCTGACAGCCGCCGGATACACGAGCGACCGGGCTGACGACGCCGGGTGGATGCATCGCGAGGAGCGAGTGCGCCGCTTGGCAAAAATAAGCCCGGCGGCCGTGATGCGTCTGCCCCGATACACCCCCCATTTCTTGCCCAGAATGAGACCAGATCCATCTCATGCCGAAAATATGGCGGAAAACAGCCGTTTCCGTGATATAATTCGCGCCGAAATGATAAGGATCGAGACGTGAAAGCGGCGAGCATGCAGAGACATCGAAAGGCCGTGCGTGTAGGCCCCCGTCTGCCATTTTATCAGGATGCGGAGCTTCCGAACCCGACCGGCGCCCCCGATGCGGACACGCATTTCATCCCGGCCGACCAGTGGCCCGAAATCATGGCGCTCGCAACGAACGTCGCCGTCATCAGCACAGAATCCGATACATGGGGCCGCGTGGACATCATCACGTGCGAGATCGAAGGGGCTCCCCATGTGTTGGCACATGTCCGGACCATCGACGGGACGTTCGTTGAGTCAGGCTACGCTTGGCACAGATCAACCCTGACCGCTGAGCTTCTGGCAATCAATGACCATCTCGAACTGGCTCGTGCGATCCTGTTTTTCGGAGAAACCGGCGCGCGCTGCATATTTGACGCAAGACAGAGACTCTAATCAAACAGTTATTCTTTTGGTTGAATGAATGATAACTAAGTAAAAGAAGAGCGTATTGTTTCTATACCTGTCTCCTATGTTGACATTTAATCTTCATTATGACATATAGACACCGCGACTCGAACGGAATCACCCGTCTTGAGCGCGGATGACCTTCAGTGAACACCCAGACAGACGTTATTGACGCTTCGCTCAAGCACGCAAACACCAGCACACATGCGCGCATACTCTCTGAGGACGAGGCCTCATCCTATTTCCAATTCTGCGATCCCGGCGAGAACTATATTTCGGATGGAAATGTCGTCATGCAGGGCCGCCACACCATCGTTCCGTTTGAACTCACGGCCATCGGCGCTTCCGGACAGTATCTTCTGACCACACACGCCTGAACGCCACAACCCGCAGAAATCTGCCGTTTACTCGATGATTCCACGCTAATTTGTCGTGGTTAGTGTTATAATACGGTCATGCTTAACGCAGAACGTCGAGGGGTCATTCGCGCCTCTCATGGTGAACATGTCATGGATATGAATCGTGCCATGTTCGCCGCCTTCCTCAAGGCTTGCCGGGTTCATCGTGAGATCGTCACGGCAGACTTTACGCTTGTGAGGTTCAACGCAATTAAACGGAAATATTGGGCGGTTATCGAAGGGGATACCGCATTCATCTATGACCTGACGACATTTAAGCGTCGCATCAGTGAGCGCGCTGATGTCGGCATCAGGCACGCCGTGCGCATCCGCAATGCGCTGGCGAAGGACATGTTTTCACGCGCGATCGGCCCGGACCACGTAAAGCACACCGCACGCTATGTCCTGCACGCAGACGACGTATACGACCCCAAAACGCACCTTTGCGCTGACGATGGACGGGCCGCCGCATGACATCGCTCGGCACCCTCTCGGTCGATCTTGAGCTAAACGGCGACGGCACGTTCACGACGAAGGCCGTAGCCGTGGATGGCGTTCTGAAGACTCTGGCCTCAACCGCCCAGAGCACCGCAGCCGGGATCAACACGCTTTCGGCGGCCTTCACGCGCACAAATGCCACGATCGGCAATGCCATGCGCGGCAGCAGCAGCGCACAGAGCGCCACAGCGGCCCTGCGAGCCGAAACCGACCGTCTGACGCAGGCCATGGCCGCATCAGCGTCAAGCAGCCAGAAAACGGCATCTGCGATGGTATCTGCCGCAACAGATATCCAGAAGGTCCAGCAGGCTTTCAGGGAAGCGACGGCCAGCGCGACCGCCTACGCCAACGCAGCGGCCAGCGCCGGGAAGATCAAGACACCCAGCACGGCCAGCCCGTCTTCATCGTCACGACCAGCGGCTTCCGGCCTGACATCGGCCATACCAGCCGTGTCCGGAAGTGGCATCGCCGGACTGACGGCAATGGTGCCGGAACTGGCCGCGATCACGGCTGGCGTCGGCCTTGCGGAGAAAGCGTTCGCAGCACTCCGGGGGCAGTTCACCGCACTGATCAGTGATGGCGATGCTTACACGCAGTCCGTGAATCGCATTCAAGCCGTGCTCGGCTCATCCCGCGACGTTGCCGCACAGACCTATATCGCGCTCGAACAGGGCGCGGTGCGCACCGGCGTCGATGTGGGCGAACTGACACGCTCATTCGCCAATTTTCAGATATCACTCTCCGGCATCGGCCAGACCCGATCGCAGATCGTGGATTTCACGACGACGCTTTCGACGCTGGCGCACGTATCCGGCACGTCGTCCGCCGCCGCGAACCGCGCGTTCCGGGAACTGGCAGAGGGTATGGCGACCGGCGCAGTCAACCTGCGCCAACTCAAGATCGTGGCGCAAGACATGCCACCTTTGCTGAAGGCGTTGGCCGACAGCCTGCATGTCACCACAGGCCAGCTTGAGGAAATGGCCGGACAGGGCAAGCTGACCACCGAGACGGTCGCACAGGCCGTCGAAACGATGGGTGGTCAAGTCCAGAAGCAATTCGGACAGCTTCCCGTGTCGTTACAGACCGCACGGCAGAACCTCGCGACCGCGATGGCGCAGTTCCGTGCTGAACTGGACCAGAGCCTCGGCTTCTCGCAGCTTCTGTCGAAGTGGGACAGCATGTGGGCGCGGATGATTCAAACGGCAGCCGATGCGTCCGATAAAACTCTCCCGGCCCGCCTGTCACGCCTGAAGGCCGAACTGGCCGAGCTACAGGCCGCCGACCGGTCGGGGAACATCGGCGCGTTCGCCAACAGCGAACCGGCCATGCAGCAGCGCATCGCATCGGTGCAGGCGCTCATCGGCCAGCTTGAAAACCAGATGAAAGCCCAGCAGGACGCGGACGCATCGTCAGCGGCCAGCGCCAAGCAAAACCACGAGCAATCCGGAGCCATCGATGCGCTTACGGCCGCCATGAAGAGTCTTGGCGCAGCGCCATCGGAGACCACACCCCAGATCGCCGCGCTGTCAGATGCGATTGCACACGGTCATGACGTAACACTGCCCTACAACGATGGTCTGATCAGTGCGTCACAGGTGATCGACCTGCTTCGCCAGCGCGCAACCCCGGCCGCCGCCGCGCTGGCGGACCTCAACCGGCAGCTTGTGGAAGCATCAGCGCGCGCTCAAGGCGGCTTTGAAGCATCGCTCACTGCCGCTCGCCTCAAGGCGGACCCGCTCGACCCGTCCGGACAGGGCAGGCACCTGTCATCCGCCCAGCAGGACCAGCTAAAGGCCGCGCTTGACCAGATCGGGGCAGCGCAGGGGCAGGAAGCCGTCATGCAGGCCCAAAGACGTCTTGCGCTGGCACGAGCCCGCCAGCAGGACACCACGGGGCTTGCAGCAGGCCGGTTGCAGGCGGGATACGATCGCGATGACTTCGTCCGCGAACATGGCACCGGCACCGGCGCAACCACCGAGGCGGGCCAGCTATTCGACGCGGAAACCAGCGCGGCGCAGATCGACGCCATGCAGCGCGGGATGAAAGCCGCACAGTCTGCCGGTAATGCCGTCACCGACCTGAAAGCGCGTCTGGCAGAGCTTCAGGCCAGCATGACCGATGGCGGCACCGAAACCGCGAAATGGACGGCGAAGCTCGCAGACGCTAGTCCGGCCTTGAAGGCGCAGGCCGCGCACATCATGGCGCTTGCTGCCCAGATCGACGCAGCCACCGCAGCCCAGAAGCGATACCAAGAGGCACAGGAAGCAATCCAGCGTCTGCATGCCAACGTGTCGAAGGCGCAGACTGACGCCTCCGATGCCGCCGCAGAGCTTGCCGAAGGCCCTCAGCCCGATTTCGTCAAGCAACTCGACAGGATGAAGCGGCAGCAAGCCGAACTCGTGGAAGCCGCACGCGATGCCGGTCCCGACAGCGGCCAGCAAGCACAGCAGCTTGCCGATCAGGCATCGGACACGGAGGCGCTGGCCTTGATCCGCAGCCATGTGAACGAGAACAGGCTGGCCACGGCCCAAATTAACAAAGCGTGGGATGACAGCGAAACAGGCCGCCGTGCCGCCGCGCTTCAGACCGTCCAGATCGAAGGCAGCGCGCTGCAAGACGCGATCGGCAAATATGTGATCGACGCCAACGAGCGCAAAGCCCTGTCCGCCGATACCGCCGCGTTCATGGAGGCCAAAACCAAAGAGGCGATGCGCCAGACCGAAGGCGCGACATCGCAGCTTGGCCGTCAGTGGGCCGACACTACCGCCATGATGGATCAGGCCACCGCCTCGTTCGCATCGTCGTTCGTGGACAACCTCGCCAGCCAGCTCACGACCGGCAAGGCTTCATGGAAGGATTTCGCCGATAGCGTGGTCGCCGAACTCGACAAGATCGCAATCAAGGCCGCGCTGTCACCGATCCTGAATGCGGCGGGGAATAGCCTGTCGTCCGGCTTCGGAAACATATTCGGCAGTCTGTTCGGGTCGTCCGGCGCACAGGATTTCGAGGGTGCAGGCATCGCGGCAGCGGGCTTCCACACCGGCGGGTTGATCGGAGCAGGCGAGCAGACGTTCACACGCACAATATCGTCCGACCTGTTTCGCAACGCCCCGAAATACCACACCGGCGGCCTCGCAGGCGATGAAATACCCGCCATCCTGCAACGCGGCGAAGGCGTCTTTACGAAAGGACAGATGGCCGCCATTGGCGCGGCCCTCGACAGCAAGACCGATATAGGCCCGGCGTTCGAGCAGGCCGCACATTCGATGCGCGCCAGCAGCGCCGCGGTATCCGCCAGCATCGACCACGACGCCACTGCGACCGACCCGTCACGAGCGCCTTCCGCACCGAAAATCACGATGAACGTCCATAATCAGTCCGGACAGGACATGAAGACGCAGACGGGCTCTCCGAAGTTCGACGGTGAGTCGTGGGTCATCGACACGGTGATCAAGCACGCGACCCGACCCGGCAACCTCCGCAACGTTCTCGGCAGCGGAAACTAATATTCTCTCAATAGCATGGAGTTAAAACGATGCCCGCTTACATTCGCCCCATCAAGCCGGATCACGCCGCAGACCTGCCAGACTTGCTCGATGATTTCCAGACGATCAGCAGTGACGAAGATGATGGGCCGCTGATCTGCGTTGGCCGCGAACCTGATACGGGCGTGCCAGTGATCTTCGTGTGTGCAGATTCACCCGTCCTGATCCTTACCGGCGGACCCGGTGCGCGCGACATCGACCTTCTTGGCGAGGCTTTTCCCAACCCTTACCAACCGCCCCGCCTCCGAACTGACAAGGAACGGCTTCCGGTATGACAGTCCGCGCGATCCTCAATATCGCATGCGCGATCGCGTTTCTGGTGCAGATCATGAACGTGATCGCGATCGCCGCCATCGTCATCGGCTTGCAGGCGATCACTATTTTGATCGTCATTGCCGGGTTCGCGCTGATGTCGTCCGCCAGATCAAACCCTGTCACGAGGTAAGATAGGCGGCATACGGCGGATCACCTCGACCGTAAGCCAAGGCATTCCGCGCAAGCCGTTCCCGTAACCACCGCGTGACGTGTCCCCGCCAGTCTCATGACCACCAAGCGCGTTCGCCTCGTCCGGCGTGGGTCGCGCATGGTGCATGCGATCTTCGAACAGATGCCGCAGCGAATGCGCCGGACTGATCCTCGGATCAGTGATGCCAACCCTTCCACGAATCCAGTTTCCGAACGTCTTGGTTCCGGTCCCGGCGAGGTTTCCGAACTTGTCGGGCTTCACTGACGGGAACAGCGCGGAGCCGTCAGGCAAGCTCGCCACATAATCAAGAAATCCCTCTGCGATCAGGTCGGGATGCAGTGGGACCATGCGCACACTCCATGATGTCTTAGGAAACCGCTCGCGGTCGGGGCTGATATCTAGGACCATGATGGGGTCATCGCTGCCAACAGGAGATTGCACGGCGCGCACGTCCTGCTTCCGGCTGTATAGCACCTCGCCCAGACGCGCCCCGGTATAGGCCAGCACCCACGGGAGCCATCGTTGCATGGGCTTCCTGCATGTCCGCGCGAACGCCAGCACACGCGCAGCTTCTTCCGCCGTGTATGGCCGCACGGGCTGTTTGCCGCGCTTCGATACCTTCGGCGCAATTCCGGAAAAAGGGTTCGCATCAAAGGCCAGTAGCCGGTTAGCTTTCGACCAGTTCCAAATGGCCGACATCAGGTTGATTTCCTGAATGACCGTAACTGGCGAGATCGGCTTATTCGTCCGCTTCGAGATCATCGCAAGGCGATCACCTTTCCAGCGGATCACGTCGTCAGCCGTGATCAGCGCCGCATCGTCCTTCCCGACCATGCGACATAGGCGATCCGCTATACGCTGGCGCTCATAGATCGCCTTAGGGTCTGTCGTGTTCTCCCGCGCCCACGCCATGACCAGATCGGCCACCAGCGCGGGCTTGTGCTTCGGCTCTGGCGGTTCCGGTGGCTCGTCCCGCTTGTCTTCATTGCGCCGTTCGCGGCGCGTCTTCGGTCGCGGGAACAGTTCGGCCGGGAGAGACGGCAGCTTTGGCCGATACCCCTCATTGCCGCCCAGCCAGCGCAACCGAGCTTCTGCGATCAGCCCGGCATATTCGAGCATATGCCGCGCCAGCACACGCGCTTGCTGGTCCGTAGCCTCGGCCGGGTATCCAGCATCATGCAGCATCGCCAGCGCCGCAGGCAGATAGGTTCGCAAGGCAGGATCGCGATTATCGGACGCCAGCACATCAAGCGCGTTTTCGTCGGCTTCCCGCTGCGCCGCCGCGTCGAAACCCGGTTCGGCTTGCATCGCGGCGTATTGCCGGAACGCGATATCGAGATCAGCGGCGAAGCGACGGCGGACCACCTCCGCGATGACGTGATCCGTCTTGTTCGCGTCTGCCATTCCTTCGACCTCGCGCCACCATGCCGACAACCGGACCCGTATAGCAGCGGCAAGGTATCGCGCCATCTCACGATCCGAAGTCCGGAGCGCATAGACAAGCTCGCTCTTGCCGAGGACCGCAGCCAAGCGAAGGGGCACGCGACAGCGGAAAAACCACCGATCGCCGCGACGCAAGACGTTCTCACCGGAGCGCATTGCGTTACAGCATTGCGTTACAGAATCGGGTTACTGTAACGCATAGAACCACGACTAAGCGCGGATCAGCGGTCTTCTGCGATGTATGGAAAAAGTGGTGCCCAAGGGCGGAATCGAACCACCGACACTGCGATTTTCAGTCGCATGCTCTACCAACTGAGCTACTTGGGCACCGGGCGCTGTGCGGCGCTGGGTGGGATTAGCCCACGTCGT
>Ga0157365_10000943_pt1 | contig 12171 bp, 10 predicted proteins | sample AttsexASBM3_FD_111478 | JGI IMG/M metagenome (GOLD analysis project Ga0157365, IMG submission 111478) | Fungus gardens microbial communities from leaf cutter ant in Ribeirão Preto, State of São Paulo, Brazil - Atta sexdens ASBM3 | ecosystem: Host-associated > Fungi > Mycelium > Unclassified ... | reverse complement strand
GCGAAGCAATCCAGGCAGCGCGCGCCGACCAGATACGGCGCCAGCCAGTTAAACAGGGTTTCGCGCACGCGGTCGGTAGTCGGGCGCAGGCCGGGGCTGTCGGGCACCGGCAGCTTTCTGCCGCGCCACTGTCCGCCAATAATGCGGATCTGGCCGCTACCTGAGGAGGTTGGTTTCTTCATTATGCTCACACGCTTTTCAGTCTGGGCTGCTATTCTAGCGGCGCAAACGGGCGGGCGAAACCTCCGTGCGGCGGTATGCCGCCCCGGCGGGAAAGTGGTAGACTAACTTATTCATTCGCAATTTTTTTCAGTACCCTGAGCCAGACGACGGGACTGCGCCATGTATTAACCGCGAGGAGTGCATTCGCCAATGGCAAAAGAGAAGAAACGTGGCTTTTTTTCCTGGCTCGGTTTTGGCCAGAAAGAGCAGGCAGAAACTGAAGCCGAACAACAAAAAGTAACAGAACAACCCGCGGCGACAGAAGAGCGCGTTGAGCCTGACGCACAGACAACCGCTGATGAGACGACGCACTCCCTGGCGGAGTCCGAAAAATTCGCTGAAGACGTGGTCGTGGTCAGTGAAAGCGTCGTTCATGAAGAACAGGAAAAGGCCGGGCAGCCGGAGCCAGTCGCGGCCCCCGAACAGCCGCAGGCGGTAACGCCGCCGGTGGTGGAAGCCGAAGAGTGGCTGCCAGAGCAGGAAGAAACCCGCGCGCCGGTTGACATAGCGCCTGAGCCAGTTGCTGAAACGGTGCCGGAAACGATCGTTGAAGACGACGTTATCGAAGAGGCGGCTGTTATCGACGCGCCGGTCGTTGAAGAGCCGGTTGTTGAAGAGTCGAACGTTGAGCCTGCGGCGCCAGACGTTTCGCACGATGAAGACGAGGTTGCGCAAGACGCGCCGATCAGCGAAGAAGAGCTGGTCGCGCTGGCCGCCGACCCGGAAGCGGCGCTCGAAACCGAGCCGGAGGCTGTCGAAGACGCTGCACCGGTCGCGGAGCAGGAGAAACCGACCAAAGAGGGGTTCTTCGCGCGTCTTAAGCGCAGCCTGCTGAAAACCAAAGAAAATCTCGGTTCCGGATTTATCAGTCTGTTCCGCGGCAAAAAAATCGACGACGATCTGTTCGAGGAGCTGGAAGAGCAGCTGCTGATTGCCGACGTGGGCGTGGACACTACCCGGAAGATTATCGCTAACCTGACCGAAGGCGCGAGCCGCAAGCAGTTACGCGATGCCGAAGCCCTTTACGGCCTGCTGAAAGAAGAGATGGGCGAGATCCTCGCCAAAGTTGACGAGCCGCTGAACGTGGAAGGCAAAACGCCGTTCGTTATCCTGATGGTCGGCGTGAACGGCGTGGGGAAAACCACCACCATCGGCAAGCTGGCGCGTCAGTTCGAGCAGCAGGGCAAGTCGGTCATGCTGGCGGCAGGGGATACCTTCCGTGCGGCGGCGGTGGAGCAGCTCCAGGTCTGGGGCCAGCGCAATAACATTCCGGTTATCGCGCAGCATACCGGCGCTGATTCCGCCTCGGTGATTTTCGACGCCATTCAGGCGGCGAAAGCGCGCGGCGTGGACGTGCTGATTGCCGATACCGCCGGGCGTTTGCAGAATAAATCGCACCTGATGGAAGAGCTGAAAAAGATTGTCCGCGTGATGAAAAAGCTCGACGAGAACGCGCCGCACGAAGTGATGCTGACCATCGACGCCAGCACCGGCCAGAACGCGGTCAGCCAGGCGAAGCTGTTCCATGAGGCGGTCGGGCTTACCGGCATCACGCTCACCAAGCTGGACGGCACCGCCAAAGGCGGCGTTATCTTCTCGGTGGCCGATCAGTTTGGCATTCCGATTCGCTACATTGGCGTGGGCGAACGTATTGAAGATTTGCGTCCGTTTAATGCGGGCGACTTTATTGAGGCACTTTTTGCCCGAGAGGATTAACCATGATTCGCTTTGAACATGTCAGCAAAGCCTATCTCGGTGGGAGACAAGCGCTGCAGGGGGTGACATTCCACCTGCGGCCTGGCGAGATGTCTTTTCTTACCGGCCACTCCGGCGCCGGTAAGAGTACGCTGCTGAAGCTGATTTGCGGTATCGAACGGCCCAGCGCCGGGAAAATCTGGTTTGGCGGCCATGAGATAAGCCGCCTGAAAAACCGTGAAGTGCCGTTCCTGCGGCGTCAGATCGGCATGATTTTTCAGGATCACCACCTGCTGATGGACAGAACGGTCTACGATAATGTGGCGATCCCGCTGATTATCGCGGGCGCCAGCGGCGAAGACATTCGTCGTCGCGTCTCGGCGGCGCTGGATAAAGTCGGCCTGCTGGACAAAGCGAAAAATTTCCCGATCCAGCTCTCTGGCGGTGAACAGCAGCGCGTAGGCATCGCCCGCGCCGTGGTGAATAAACCTGCCGTACTGCTGGCGGATGAACCGACGGGTAACCTGGATGACGCCCTCTCGGAAGGCATTCTGCGTCTTTTCGAAGAGTTTAACCGCGTCGGGGTAACGGTACTGATGGCGACGCATGACACCGGGCTTATCTCACGGCGCAGCTACCCGGTGCTCACCCTGAGCGACGGGCATTTGCATGGAGGCCGTGTTGGTGAATAAACGTGACGCGCTGAATGAAATTCGGCGCTTTAGCAACAAGCTGGATAATCTCCGTAAACAGCGTTCCTCCGGTGAAACAGGACGACCTGTGCAGAAGCGAAATAAAGGCGCTAACGTCAAAGGCAAATCCCGGCAGGGCGGCATCAACGAACAGGTGCGTTACGCCTGGCAGGGCGCGCTTGCCGATCTAAAAAGCAAACCGCTCGCCACGTTTTTAACCATCATGGTGATCGCCATTTCGCTGACGCTGCCAAGCGTCTGCTACATGGTTTATAAAAACGTCAGCGAGGCGGCGACGCAGTATTACCCGTCGCCGCAGATAACCGTTTATCTCGATAAAACGCTCGACGATAACGCGGCCCAGCAGGTGGTGGGCCAGCTACAAGCTGAACCTGGCGTCGCGAAGGTCAATTATCTGTCGCGCGACGAAGCGCTGGGCGAGTTCCGCAACTGGTCAGGCTTTGGCGGCGCGCTCGATATGCTGGAAGAAAACCCGCTGCCGGCGGTGGTCGTGGTGGAGCCGAAGCTCGATTTCCAGAGCAGCGAAGCGCTTAATACGCTGCGCGATCGCGTGGCGCGCCTGCAGGGCGTGGACGAAGTGCGCATGGATGACAGCTGGTTCGCGCGCCTTTCGGCGCTCACCGGGCTGGTCGGACGCGTGGCGGCGATGATCGGCGTGCTGATGGTCGCGGCGGTATTCCTCGTTATCGGCAACAGCGTGCGCCTGAGTATTTTCGCGCGTCGCGACACCATCAACGTGCAGAAACTCATTGGCGCGACGGATGGTTTTATTCTGCGCCCCTTCCTTTACGGCGGCGCGCTGCTCGGTTTTACCGGCGCATTACTTTCACTGATTCTGTCAGAAATTTTGGTGATGCGATTATCCGCCGCCGTGACGGACGTGGCGAAAGTTTTCGGAACCACCTTTGAAATCAGCGGGTTATCGTTCGATGAATGCCTGCTGTTGCTGCTGGTCTGCTCAATGATCGGCTGGGCTGCCGCCTGGCTTGCGACCGTGCAACATTTACGTCACTTTACTCCGGAATAAAAAATATTTGTTATAATCACCCCCTGCTGCGAGTTCCCGTCAGCAGGGGATGCGTGCCTGCGAATTCCGCGTCTTCTGCCCACGCTTTTTCATAGCAATGTCACATTTTGTGCGTAATTTATTCACAAGCCTCACGGGAACTTGTGGATAAAATCACGGTCTGATAAAAGAGTGGCTGATATTCTCGTTGCTCAAACACACTGGCCCGTTTGTTGCCTGATGGGGACGAACGCCAGTCCGATGTCGATTGAGAGGATTTGAATGACCAAAGAAATGCAAACTTTAGCTTTAGCCCCGGTCGGTAACCTGGAGTCGTATATCCGGGCGGCCAACGCCTGGCCGATGTTATCGGCAGACGAAGAGCGGGCACTGGCTGAAAAGCTGCATTACCAGGGCGATCTGGAAGCAGCGAAAAAGCTGATCCTGTCCCACCTGCGTTTTGTTGTTCATATCGCTCGTAACTACGCGGGCTATGGCCTGCCGCAGGCGGACCTGATTCAGGAAGGCAATATTGGCCTGATGAAAGCGGTGCGTCGCTTCAACCCGGAAGTGGGCGTGCGTCTGGTGTCGTTCGCCGTGCACTGGATCAAAGCGGAAATTCACGAGTATGTGCTGCGTAACTGGCGCATCGTGAAGGTCGCCACCACCAAAGCGCAGCGTAAGCTGTTCTTTAACCTGCGTAAAACCAAGCAGCGTCTGGGCTGGTTTAACCAGGACGAAGTCGAAATGGTGGCCCGTGAGCTGGGCGTTTCCAGCAAAGACGTGCGCGAGATGGAGTCGCGTATGGCCGCGCAGGATATGACCTTCGATATGTCGTCAGACGATGACGCAGGCGACAGCCAGCCGATGGCCCCGGTGCTGTTCCTTCAGGATAAATCTTCCAACTTTGCCGATGGCATTGAGGATGACAACTGGGAAGAGCACGCCGCCGACAAACTGACCGACGCCATGCAGGGTCTCGACGAGCGCAGCCAGCAGATCATTCGCGCGCGCTGGCTGGACGAAGACAACAAAAGCACGCTGCAGGAGTTGGCCGATCGCTACGGCGTTTCCGCCGAGTGCGTGCGTCAGCTTGAAAAGAACGCGATGAAAAAACTGCGCGCCGCGATAGAAGCGTAAGCCACGCGCAGCCTGATACACCCCGCCTTATGCGGGGTGTTTTGTTTTATGCGCACCGGATAAGTGACGGGTACGCCTCCCCGATACAGGCCAGCAGCGCTTTAAACGCGCCCTCCATTTTCTCTTCCGCCACGCAGGCAAAACCCATCAGCAGCCCTCGCCGCCGGTTCTCCGTCAGGTAATAGCGCGAAAGCGGACGCACCAGAATATCGCGCGCGTTGGCAAGACGGGCGATGGCCACGTCGTCGGCGTCATCCGGCAGATTCAGCACCAGATGCAGCCCGGCGTTATCGCTGAAATCCGACAGCGCCTGCGGGCCGAGATAGCGCGTGATAAGCGCGGTCAGGCAGGCCCGGCGACGGCCATACAGCAGCCGCATGCGCCGGATATGCGCGCTGTAATGCCCGGCCTCGATAAACTCCGCCAGCGCCGCCTGGATAATCGAATGGCCGCCGCGATAAAGCTCCGCATGCGCGGTTTTCATCGCCTGCGCCAGCGCGCGCGGCAGCACCACGTAGCCGATACGCAGGCCCGGATAGAGCGTTTTGCTAAACGTGCCGATGTATATCACCGGCGGGTCGGCCACCAGCCCCTGCAGCGCCGGGATCGGCTGGCCTGAGAAGCGAAACTCGCTGTCGTAATCGTCTTCGACAATCCAGCTGCCGGTCTGACGCGCCAGCGTCAGCAGCCGCTGGCGGCGCTCCAGGCTCATTACCGCGCCGAGGGGATACTGGTGCGACGGCGTGACGAAAATCAGCCGCGGCGGCGCTTCCCAGCGCGCAGGCGGCACCATGCCCGCCCGGTCGACCGTCACCGGCTCAATACTCACTTCATTCATCTGCAACACATGCCGGATGCCCCAGTAGGACGGCTCTTCCACCCACGCCACATCGCCGCGATCGCACAGCATGCGCGCCACGAGATCGATAGCCTGATGAATGCCTTCCGTTATCAGCACCTGATCGGCGGCGCAGTGCACCGAGCGCGACACCCGTAAGTAATCGACCAGCGCGCGTTGCAGTTCCGGCGTGCCGCCCTGGCAGCTGTAGGTAAGGCGCTGCGGGGTCGGGCGACGGCTGAGTCGCGCCTGGATTTTACTGAAGAGCTGATGCGGAAAGGCGTGCACATCCGGCACGCCGGGAATAAACGCGCCCCACTGTTTCGGGCTGGCGCTCACCTGGTCGAGCAGCGTTTTTCCGCGCGAAGAGAAGCCTGCGGGCGAGACGCGATCGTGCTCCCCTTGCGCCACCGGCGGCGCAGATAACAGGCTGTCCGGCAGCATTCCGGCGACGAATGTTCCGCTGCCGGCGCGTGAGGTCACATATCCTTCTGCCAGTAATTGTTCGTAAACTGTTAATACTGTGTTACGAGAAAGACCAAGCTGCTGGGCGAGATCCCGTGAGGCGGGCAGGCGGCTTTGCGCAGGCAGGCTGCCGTCGAGAATGGACAGGCGAAGCGCGTTGTAGAGCCGCTTATGCAGGCGCTCATCGCGCTGTTCGCCGAGACGAAGCAATAAGAGATCGGACACTAAAGAATGCAATTGGATCCCTCATTTATTCGAAACTGGTACTCGATTATAGGGCCATAGCCTGGGTAAATAAACGTCACTGTTTCATGTTTGTTGCTAAAAAGTGACGTTTATCAGCAGGAGATTGAGGGTGAAAAATTCAGAATTGAATCAACGTCGTCAGAGCGCCACCCCCCGTGGCGTCGGCGTGATGTGCGGCTTTTATGCCGAAAAAGCCGAAAACGCCACCCTGTGGGACGTGGAAGGCAACGAGATTATCGACTTCGCGGCGGGCATCGCGGTGCTGAACACCGGCCATCGCCACCCGCGCGTGGTGGAAGCCATTGAAAACCAGCTGCGCGCCTTTACCCACACGGCGTACCAGATTGTGCCTTACGAAAGTTATGTGTCGCTGGCCGAGCGCATCAACGAACGCGCGCCCATCGACGGCCCGGCGAAAACCGCTTTCTTCACCACCGGCGCGGAAGCCGTTGAGAACGCCGTGAAAATCGCCCGCGCGTATACCCGTCGCCCTGGGCTGATTACCTTCGGCGGCGGCTTTCATGGCCGCACGTTTATGACAATGGCGCTGACCGGCAAAGTGGCGCCGTACAAAATCGGCTTCGGCCCGTTCCCTGGCTCTGTTTTCCACGCGCAGTACCCGAACGACCTGCATGGCGTGTCGGTGGATGACGCGATGGCGAGCCTGGATCGCATTTTCAAAGCCGATATCGCGCCGGATCAGGTGGCGGCCATCGTGCTGGAGCCGGTGCAGGGCGAAGGCGGATTCAACGTGGCGCCGCCCGCGTTTATGCAGGCGCTGCGCGCGCTGTGCGACGAGCACGGGATTTTGCTGATCGCCGATGAAGTGCAGACCGGTTTTGCGCGCACCGGCAAGCTGTTCGCGATGGAGCATTACAGCGTGAAGCCCGATCTGCTGACGATGGCGAAAAGCCTCGCGGGCGGGATGCCGCTCTCTGGTGTGGTCGGGCGTGCGGACGTGATGGACGCGCCCGCGCCGGGCGGCCTCGGCGGCACCTATGCGGGTAACCCGCTGGCGGTCGCGGCGGCGCACGCGGTGCTGGACGTGATCGATGAGGAAAACCTCTGCCAGCGTGCCAATGAGCTGGGCCAGCATCTGAAAGAAGTGCTGAACCAGGCGCGCCAGCATTGCCCGGCGATCGCCGAGGTGCGCGGGCAGGGCTCGATGGTGGCGGTGGAGTTTAACGATCCGCAGACCGGCAAGCCGTCGCCGTCGTTCACCCAGGAGGTACAGGCGCGCGCCCGTGAAGAAGGTCTGTTGCTGTTGAGCTGCGGCGTTTACGGCAACGTTATCCGCTTCCTGTATCCGCTGACCATTCCGGACGCGCAGTTCAGTAAAGCGCTGGCCATTCTGTCGCGCGCGCTGGGCCGATAAACCCGGCCGCACGGCGGGTGCGCGAGGCTTACCCGCCCTACGGTAAGCGAATCGTTGCCAATACGTAGGGTGGGTAAGCGCAGCGCACCCACCAGACTAAACCCGACGGAACAGGATTATCCCGAGGGCGCCCGCCTTATGGCCTGGCCGCCGCGCAGCAGCGGGCCATAACGGCGCGTCTTTGGGGCCACCTGCGAAGGAACGCGCTTCGGGAGGCTGACAGGCCTGAAGCTTAAATATCTCACTTGCTAACACAATAAAACACCGTGAACACAACCGCTTCCGGTGGTGATAGCCGCCGGATATTTAAGGAAGATCTATGTCTGAGAATACAACCTCCGCATCACTGTGGGCGGCCCGAGAGCGGGCTGCGTCATCACCGAAATCGCTGAGCTTCCTCGAAGGCGTGGCGATGATCGTCGGCACCAATATCGGCGCAGGCGTCCTCTCTATCGCCTATGCCTCCAGCAAAGCGGGCTTTATGCCGCTCCTGTTCTGGCTCGCTCTCGTCGGCGTGCTGACCACCATCACTATGCTGTATGTCGCCGAAGCGACGCTGCGCACCCGCGCGCATTTGCAGCTAAGCGGTCTCGCGGGGCGCTACGTCGGGCGCATCGGCGCCTGGCTGATGTTTGCCTCGGTGTGCGTTAACAGCGTCGGCGCGCTCACCGCCTACATGACCGGCAGCGGCAAGCTTTTAAGCTCGCTTATCGGCGTGTCGCCCGCCATCGGCAGTCTGATTTTCTTTATCCCGGCGGCGGGTATTCTCTGGCTCGGCCTGAAGGCCATCGGCCGCGGCGAGAAGTTCATCAGCATCGGCATGGTGGTGATGATCGCGGTGCTGGTCATCGCCACGCTGCTGCATGAATCCACCCAGATGCGCTGGCTGCTGGACGGTGACTGGCGCTATATGGTGCCGGTGTTTAACGTCACCGCGTTCTGCTTCGCCGCGCAATACATCGTGCCGGAGATGGCGCGCGGTTTCGCCGACAAACCGGAAAAGCTGCCGAAGGCGATTATCGTCGGGATGATTATCACCTTTACGCTGCTGGCGCTGGTGCCGCTCTCGGTTATCGCGCTGAGCGGGCTTAATAACATCTCTGAAGTGGCGACCATCTCCTGGGGCCGCGCGCTGGGCGAATGGGCGTTCTTCTCGGCCAATATTTTCGCGCTCTGCGCGATGCTCACCTCTTACTGGGGGCTGGGCGGCAGTTTCCTGACCAATATCTTCGACAAATTCCGCCTCGGCGACGACGCGCAGCCGTTCAAACGCCTCGGCGTGCTGGCGGTCGTGGCGCTGCCGCCGTTCGCGCTTGCCTACAGCGGCATGGTCTCTTTTGTGAACGCGCTCTACTTTGCAGGGGTGTTCAGCGGCGTGATCCTCTCCATTATGCCTATCCTTATTTTGCGCGGCGCGCGTCGTAAGGGGGAGATATCGCCCCGCTGGCAATGCACCTGGAGCACGCATCCGTTAATTCAGACGCTGATTGTCGTGCTGTATGTCGCCAGCGCGATTTACGCGGTGCTCTCCGCCTTCGGTTATCTGCCTGCGGGCTGGTAAAACCCGATAACCCGCCGCGTGACAGGCGCGGCGGATGTTTTTTGACCGCTCCCCGCCATAATTGACGTGAAAAATAGTAATTCCAAATTCATAAAAATGGGGTATGTTTTTAGCAGAGTATGCTGCTTTTAGCCGGGCGGCAGGGCTTAAAACCATTATTAAATGCTGCGCTCACAAGCGAAGCGGAAATAAAGTAGCGAAAAACAACAACACCACAACTGCAATGACCACAAGAATGGGGAACCTCAGGATGAAAATGAAGGGTAAAGCGTTACTGGCAGGCGCGATTGCGCTGGCGATGAGCAGCATGGCGATGGCGGAAGATATTAAAATTGCCGTGGTGGGCGCCATGTCTGGCCCGGTAGCGCAATACGGCGACCAGGAATTCACCGGCGCCGAGCAGGCCGTTGCCGATATCAACGCCAAAGGCGGCATCAAAGGCAACAAGCTGGTTATCACCAAATACGACGACGCCTGCGACCCGAAACAAGCGGTGGCGGTAGCGAACAAAGTGGTTAACGACGGCGTGAAATATGTTATCGGCCACCTCTGCTCCTCCTCGACGCAGCCCGCGTCGGATATTTACGAAGACGAAGGCATTCTGATGATCACCCCGGCCGCGACGGCACCGGAGCTGACCGCGCGTGGCTATAAACTCATTCTGCGTACCACCGGTCTGGATTCCGACCAGGGCCCGACCGCGGCGAAATACATTCTCGATAAAGTGAAGCCAAAAAATATCGCGGTTATTCACGACAAACAGCAGTATGGCGAAGGCCTGGCCCGCGCGGTGCAGGACGGCCTGAAGAAAGGCGGCGCGCATGTGGTCTTCTTTGACGGCATCACCGCCGGTGAGAAAGATTTCTCCACGCTGGTGGCGCGCCTGAAGAAAGAAAACATCGATTTTGTCTATTACGGCGGCTACCACCCGGAAATGGGGCAGATCCTGCGCCAGGCGCGCGCGGCAGGCCTGAAAACCCAGTTTATGGGCCCGGAAGGCGTGGCGAACGTGTCGCTCTCTAACATCGCGGGCGAGTCTGCCGAAGGCATGCTGGTGACCAAGCCGAAGAACTACGATCAGGTGCCGGCGAACAAACCGATTGTGGATGCCATCAAGGCCAAAAAACAGGATCCGAGCGGCGCGTTTGTGTGGACCACCTACGCCGCGCTGCAGTCTCTGGCCGCTGGCCTGAACCAGAGCGATGACCCGGCGGAAATCGCTAAATACCTGAAAGCGAACTCCGTAGAAACGGTGATGGGGCCGCTGACCTGGGATGCGAAGGGCGATCTGAAAGGGTTTGAGTTCGGCGTGTTTACCTGGCATGCCAACGGTACGGCGACCGACGCCAAATAATCATTTCCGCGGCGTTTTCGCGCGACAGCGGCGTATGTCGCTGTCGCGTAGGATCGCATCCGTCATTCCACAGCGCATCCACCTTATACGTCAGCCCGGCGGGTGCGCAGGCTTACCCGCCCTATAACTGGGCATTGAGGGGTTGTAGGGTAGGTAAGCGCAGCGCACCTACCGTTTAACCATCCACCGTTCCACAACCCGCCGATCCATCAACGCACCTACCATCCTGTCAACATCACGCCTCTACGCGTTTCACCCAGCCATCCTGCTGCGCCGCGAAGCCCAGCGTCTGCATAAACGCGTTCATCACGTTGTAGTCCTCCACGCCGATATCCATCACCCACCAGTCGGTCATCGACGGGTTATCGCGGATCGTCTCTTCAATCAGGTAATGCCCGACGCCGCGGCGGCGCGTAACCTCCCGCACCCGCAGGGAGTCCATCGCGCCTTCGGTGCCGCGCAGCGTCACGCGCACCGCGCCCAGCAGTCGCTCGTTAAAGCGCGCGGCGTAAATGCGATGGTTCTCATCAAGACGTAACGAATCAGAAGGATATTCCGGCCAAATCTTTGCGAGGTCGATTTTGTCCTGTTCGCTCAGGGTATGCAGACGAAGGATAGTCAGTTTCATAAACACGCTTTCCGCCAGAGAGGGATAACTGAGTTTACCCGATTTTTTCCGGCTGCTGCGCCCTCGGGTGAGATCTATTCGGCAGCTGATTAGTTTTTGTCTTACTCATTAGGTAGCGGGAAAGCGCGGGGAATGAAATTTAACCAGCAGATAACCCTGAATGGTAGCGTTTTATCTGGCTAATAGTACCGATATTTTATGCTATTCTTTGCGCTTTTTTTTGTTTATCTCAGCCATATTTCAGAATATTATCTTTGCTTAATAGACTGAAAAATAGATGTTTTAATTATAGTTTCGCTAAAAAGCATGCTAACCCTTTAAAGAGACAGGTAAAAATAGCGTTGTCTATTAAAACAGCAGAATATTTTTTAACCATAATAAAACTTATTAGCAACACACAACACGAACGGGGATGTAAGGATGAACAGCAACGCAACGCGCGGGCGTGCGGGGATGATAGCGCTGTCGCGATCGCAGGCGATGAACGCGCAGGCTATCTACCGTGACTTTGCCGCGCAGATAAAAGCATTACATGGCGCGAATACCGTGCATGGGCCGCTGAACTGGGATGAAAAAGGCGATCTGAAGGGAGTTGAAGCAGGTGTTTTCGAGTGGCATGCCGACGGTGCGCTCACCGTTGCGAAAAGCGGGCCGTCTGTCGCCGTGAATTAAAGCATACCCGATGTTCATCCCGCCTGTCGGCGCGTCGCTGGCAGGTTTTAATAAGGTTACGTTATGTCCGAGCAGTTTCTCTATTTTCTGCAGCAGATGTTTAACGGCGTCACGCTGGGCAGCACCTACGCGCTTATCGCCATCGGCTACACCATGGTCTACGGCATAATCGGCATGATCAACTTCGCCCACGGCGAGGTCTATATGATTGGCAGCTACGTGTCATTCATGATCATCGCAGCGCTCATGATGATGG
>Ga0157365_10000941_pt1 | contig 12193 bp, 7 predicted proteins | sample AttsexASBM3_FD_111478 | JGI IMG/M metagenome (GOLD analysis project Ga0157365, IMG submission 111478) | Fungus gardens microbial communities from leaf cutter ant in Ribeirão Preto, State of São Paulo, Brazil - Atta sexdens ASBM3 | ecosystem: Host-associated > Fungi > Mycelium > Unclassified ... | reverse complement strand
TTCGGCATGGGCGAGCCAGCCCTGGATATTCTCCCCGGCTGGGCAGGCATGATTGCATGGCGGCATGAAGGACACATAATGGGGCAGTCGCGACCGGTGACTGCCGACACCGATCCGGGTTCTTACATGAAGCGCCTGATTGAGGTCTCGCAGCCTTTCGGTCATCGGGAAGCTTTCCTTGTTCTTTCGTTTTTCGCTCGCCCGAATTTGAACGACAGCGAATCGAACGATCATCGAATCCCAAATGATGGAATTCGTTATTGCAAGAAGCGATCATATACTCTTATTGACGGTATTTTCATTGAGGCAAATCAACATCCTAATTCGACGCTGCGAATTCACGGAACACTTCCTTGCAAACCGCTCTTTGGATAGAAGTTCCCTCATAATATCATTTTTGAAATCAACATTTATTGTCATAGTTCATAGCCTGAACGCTATTCCCACGGACGTTTAGTTATCCATATCATCATGGGTCTTGAGTTGAATCTCCGAAGAACCAGACAAGAAAAAAGCAAGAACCAGGAGTCTCGATCATGAATGCAGTACAGGAAAACACGAAGCCCCTTAGCGGTATCAAGGTCATCGACTTCGGTGGCGTGCAATCCGTCCCGTCAGCAGCCCAGCTGCTCGCCTGGTACGGCGCAGATGTCATCAAGGTCGAGCGCACGGGCGTGGGCGATGTGACACGTCGTCAGCTACGGGATATCCCTGATGCGGATGCGCTTTATTTTACCATGCTGAACAGCAACAAGCGTTCCATAGAGTTGAATACAAAAACACCTGAAGGGCGTGAAGTATTCGAGAAGCTCCTGAAATGGGCCGACATCCTGCTGGAGAATTTCCGTCCTGGCGCCATGGACCGCATGGGTTTTGGCTGGGATGTCCTTCACGCGCTCAATCCGCGCCTGATCTATGGCACGGTCAAGGGCTTCGGTGAGGCCTCTCCGTGGTCGCATATCAGCGCCTATGAAAACGTGGCGCAATGTGCGGGTGGCGCTGCCTCCACCACCGGGTACTGGAACGGACTGCCCCATGTGGACGGTCAGGCGCCCGGCAACGCGAACGGCCCTCTGATTTCGGCCGCTGCGCTGGGTGACAGCAATACCGGCAACCATCTTCTGATCGGTGTTCTGACCGCCCTCTTTGCGCGTGAGCGCACTGGACGTGGTCAGAAGATCAGCGTCTCGATGCAGGACTCGGTGCTCAATCTCTGCCGCGTCAAGCTGCGTGATCAGCAGCGTCTGGAACGCGTGGGGCATCTGGAAGAATACCCGCAATATCCCGATGGAAAATTCGGCGATACGGTTCCGCGTGGTGCCAATGCCGGTGGCGGTGGCCAACCGGGCTGGATCCTGAAATGCAAGGGCTGGGAGACGGACGAGAACGCCTATATCTACTGCACCGTGCAGGAGCAGGACTGGGGCCCGACCTGTGAGGCTATCGGCAAGCCCGAATGGGCGACCGATCCCCACTACAGCACCACCAAGGCACGTGAGACCCATATGTTCGAGATCTTCGCCGCAATCGAAGCATCTCTGGCGGACAAGAACAAATACGAGGCGGTCGAGCATCTTTCCAAATATCGCGTACCCTGCGCCCCTGTGCTTTCGATGAAGGAAATCGCGGAGTCCAAGGATCTGCGCGATGCCGGGACGATCGTTGAGGTTCAGCAGCCAGTGCGCGGCTCGTTCCTGACCATCAATCCGATCAAGTTCAGCGAATTTACCCCGGACATCAAGGCTGCGCCGCTCCTGGGCCAGCATACGGACGAGATCCTGGGCGAGTTCGGCTACACGCCCGAGCAGATCGCTGATCTGCGCAAGAAGAAAGTCGTCTGCGCCTGACAGACGCCAGGGGATGCCCGATACGGGGCATCCCCTTCCCTTCCCCATAATCGCGCGCCCTCCCCTTCGTCCCGACGATACGGGAGGGCGATCGGGAGGATTTATTCCATGTCAGAAACAACATCATCGGCCGGGGTCGAGAATGGCCCAGCACAGACAGATGGTTTCCACCTCGTCATCGATGCGCTGCAGCTCAATGAGATCGAAACCCTTTATGGCGTCGTGGGCATTCCCATCACGGATCTGGCACGACTGGCGCAGGAAAAGGGCATGCGCTTCATCAGCTTTCGTCACGAGCAGCCATCGGGCCATGCGGCCTCGATCGCGGGTTATCTGACACGCAAGCCCGGCGTCTGCCTCACCACTTCGGCTCCCGGCTTTCTCAACGCGCTGCCGGCCCTCGCCAACGCCACCACCAATGGCTATCCCATGATCCTGATCAGCGGGTCGAGTGATCGTGCGATCGTGGATCTGCAACAAGGTGATTACGAAGAACTCGACCAGTTTACGGCGGCAAAGCCCTTCGCGAAGGCGGCCTATCGCGTCAATCGTGCCGAGGATATCGGCATTGCAGTCGCCCGCGCCTTGCGCGCCGCTGTTTCGGGCAAGCCGGGCGGCGTATACCTTGACCTGCCCTCCGCCGTGCTCAGCGAGACACTCGACGCAGAGACCGGGGCGCAGAGCCTGATCAAGGTGGTCGACCCGGCCAGCGCACAGCAACCTCTTCCAGAGGCGATCACCCGTGCGGCCGCCCTGTTGCAGAATGCCAGAACTCCGCTGATCATCCTTGGCAAGGGCGCGGCCTATGCACAGGCAGATGACGCCATTCGCAGCCTAATCGAGACCACCGCCATTCCCTTCCTGCCCATGTCAATGGCCAAGGGGTTGCTGCCCGATACGCATCCTGCCTCCGCTGCCACTGCGCGCTCGCTCGTGCTCGGCCAGGCCGATGTCGTCCTGCTGATCGGCGCGCGCCTGAACTGGATGCTGGGCCATGGCAAGCCGCCGCAATGGTCTCCTGCGGCCCAGTTCATCCAGATCGACGTGAACCCCGAGGAATTCGACAGCAACCGACCGATCGCCGCGCCGATTGCCGGCGATATCGGCACCTGCGTGGTGGCCCTTGGCGCGGCCCTGGAGAAGGCCGGGGTCAGGGCGCCCGCGGAATGGCTGGCGCGTATCGAAGACAAACGCCGCATCAATACCGAGAAGATGACGCAGCGCCTCGCCACCAAGACCACGCCCATGAATTTCTTCACTGCGATCGGGACCATCCGGTCGAAGCTGGAAGGGCGTGATTACGTACTGGTGAATGAGGGGGCAAACACGCTCGATATCACCCGCAATATCATCGACATGGACAAGCCACGCCGCCGCCTCGATCCGGGAAGCTGGGGAACGATGGGCGTCGGGCTCGGTTATGCCATCGGAGCCGCCATCACAACCGGCAAGCCCGTGGTCGCCATCGAGGGTGACAGCGCATTCGGCTTCAGCGGCATGGAGGTCGAAACCATCTGCCGTTACCGCCTGAATGTCGTGGTGATCGTGCTCAATAATGGCGGGATCTACCGGGGAGACGACATCAATCGTGGGGGCGGCAATGATCCCGGCGTCACCGTGCTCGAGGTCAATGGCCGTTATGAGAAGATCATCGAGGCCTTCGGGGGCAAAGGCTATTACGCCGACACGCCCGACAGCCTCGAAAAGGCGCTCGACACCGCCTTCGCCTCCGGGGGGCCTGCCATGATCACGGTCGCGATCGATCCTCATGTGGGCACGGAAAGCGGCCATCTGAGCAAGCTCAACCCGAAAACCGACGCGCGCAAGTGAGAACGACCATGTCCGCAGACAAGACACCCGCCCAGGTCCCTATGCATCGCGCGACAGGGCCGTTCGAGGGGCTGCTCGTCATCGATCTTACCCATGTGCTGAACGGCCCGTTTGGCACCACCATTCTCACGGATCTGGGTGCACGCACCATCAAGGTCGAGGCGCCCGGCCATGGTGACGACACGCGCACCTACGGCCCCTATGTGGGAGAGCGCTCGCTCTATTTCTCCTTCGTCAATCGCGGCAAGGAGAGCATCGTCCTCAACCTCAAGGACGAGCAGGATCGTGCCGTTTTTCTCGAAATGGTCAAACGCGCCGATGTGCTGTGCGAAAATTATCGTCCGGGTGTGATGGACCGGCTCGGATTCTCCTATGAGGCGCTCTCTGCACTCAATCCACGCCTCGTCTATGCGTCATCCTCCGGGTTCGGCCATACCGGACCGCTCGCCCATGCCCCGGCCTATGACACCATCGTCCAGGCCATGAGCGGCATGATGGAAGCGACCGGATTTCCGGATGGCCCTCCCACACGTGTCGGGGGCACCTCGCTCTCGGATCTCTGCGGAGGGACATTCATGTTCTGCGGCATTGCGAGCGCGCTTTATGCGCGTGAGCGCACCGGCAAGGGCGCGCATGTCGATGTGTCGATGTTCGATGGTACCTTCGCGTTCCTGCAACATGCACTCATGAACTGGTCGGCGACCGGTCAGGCGGGGCCACGCATCGGCAACCGCCACCCTTCCATGGCGCCATTCGACGTGTATCGTACAAAGGACAGCCATATCGTCATCTGCTGTGGCAATAATCATCTCTTCACCGAGCTTTGCGCCACACTGGGTATCGCCGGTATCGCCACGGACCCGCGTTTCGTCGACAACAGCGACCGCATGACGAATCTCGATGCGCTCAAGAGCGTACTTGAGGAAGCCCTGATGCAACAGGATTCAGCCTATTGGCTGGAGGCGCTTGCAAAAGCGGGGGTTCCTGTTGGCCCGATGCTGAGCGTAGCCGAGGCGGCAGCCCTGCCCCAGACAGCGGCACGCAACATGGTGATCGATGCAGGGGGACTGAAAATGCCGGGCAATCCGGTCAAGATCAGCGGCTATGACGACCCGCTGGTACGCGCGGGCGCACCCGCGCTCGACGAGCACGCCACGTCGCTGCGTGCAGAGTTCGCACCACCGCAGAAGGCTCCCTCATGACCGATGTCCTGACACAGGGCGGCGGAGTGTCTGCCGCATCGGCCCGACCGGAAAAGGAGGTCTCTCTCGCCGTCCTGCTTCGACGGGTGATCTGCCTGACATTCGTCGTCTCCGTTGTCGAGGTGACGACCTATGTCGATGTCGGGGGAATCTACCCCGGCATCATGACCGGCAATACCGTGCAACTCGGCCGCGCGGTGGCCCTTCACCATTGGGCCAATGCAGGATCGATCGGCACGGCAATCGGGTTGTTTTTCCTGGGATGTATCGGGGCAAGCCTGATCAAGCGTTTCCTGAGCTGGCCCTATTGGGGACTGCTGATCATGGCGGCAATTCTGGCCGTGGTGAGTTTCATTCGCCTCGTCCCTGATCTGCGCCTGAGTGTGGAACTGCCGCTGATCGCGCTTGCTCTGGGCATACAGGGGGAAACTCTGGCGAAATTTGGCGGTGTCTCGCTCCAGACGATCGTCGTCACCAACAACATCGTCAAATTCTCCGAGGCCTTCACGGGACGCTATCTCCTGAAGTGGTTTGGCCTGGTCCGTCCGACCGACAAGCGCCCGGCGCTGAAGGAGGTCGCTCTGCCGGCCTGTTCCTGGGTGACTTATGTGCTTTCCGCCATGGTGGGGGCGACCATTGGCCAGGTTTCGAGCCTTGGTCTTCTGCTTCCCGTCGTGGTGCTCGTTCTGACCGTTATCGATCTCCATAGGGATCTATGAACGGTGTACGCCTCCGCCCCTCCGGCGGGGGCTTTTCTAGCGCGGATCACGCTCCCAACCCGCCAGCGTAGCCTATTCCGACCCGGCCCAACCATGGAGTGACAATGCCCCCGATTACTGACAACACGGCAATGCACCGCTTCGAAATGACGCAGGACGGGGCAACAGCCTTTATCACCTATCTGTGGCATGGCACGGTGCTGGTGTTGCTGCACACCGAAGTCCCCGCGATCTTCAGGGGCAAGGGCATCGGGCGCGCCCTGGTCTGCGGCGTGCTGGAGCGGCTCGTCGAGGCGCAAAACGTGGTCGATATTCGATGCGCGTTCATACGCCATATCCTGCATGAAAATCCGGCACTCGCGACACGCCTGACACGCGTCCGTTCCTCCTGACCTTGGATCCCTGCACTGGAGCAGGACCGCCCTGGTCAGCGGCACTGCTGCTGAGGATCTGGAAGTGATCGCAGTGATCACAACAAGTGTCAGACTTCAAATGATAAAAACGACGATGCTTTTCCCTGATATGGGGGGGCCATTCCGGGAGTAACCTGGACAATAAAAAGAAGAAGGTAAGGCCCTGTGCGAGAGCGGATTAGTTTGGCCGTCCGGATCCCCCTGATAGCAGCCGGACTCGGCTTTGCGATTTCCCTGCCTGCTCCTGCCTTCGCCGCGAGCGATGACGAAGAGCTTACGCTCATCCGGGACCAGATACGCGCCCTCGAAAAACGGGTCATGGCCATCGAGCAGCGCAGACAGACACGCAATGGGATCAAGAAGAGCGGCAAAATCCTGCGCCAAACGGGGCATGGCAACACTCCAGATCTCGCCACCGCGACATCTGTGGGCTCGCCCCCTTCTGCCGGTCAGCCTTTAGGCGCTCCCGCGACGGGACTGGCCTCCGCATCGCATACCGGTGTCCCGGCGTCGTCCCGGAGCAAGGGTAACTTCGCGCATAAGGGGCAGCATGGCGGGTCCGACGTCCAACTGGCGGATAATCGATCGGCGAGCGAGGCTGGGCAGAACAGACCCTCATCCATCGATCTGAGTTCCTCGAGCCCGCTTGCCATTACCCAGACCTCGGTCGATCGCCTGCCGCCAATTTTCAGCATCGGGGATATTTCGGTGCGTCTGAGCGGATTTGTGGATCTGTCCAATGTCTGGCGAGACTCAACCGTGACCAGTGGCCCCGCCACGGCATGGAATACCTTCCCGTATGCCAATAGTCCCAATCATGGTCTGAGCGAGGAGCGTCTCTCGGCGCAGTTGACCCGCCTTTCCACGCTGCTTGAAGCCAACCCCACGCGGGATATCCGTCTGCAAGCCTATATCGAGTCCGATTTCGGAGGCTCGGCCGGCACGACCAACTCGGTGCAGGTAAGCGGATATACGCCCAGATTGAGACAGGGTTATTTCACCTTCACCAAGAAGGATTGGGGCTTTCACGTGCTCATGGGTCAGGCATGGAGCCTAGCCACAAATTATCAGAAGGGCATGCAGCCCAGAAACGAGCAGCTCCCGGCGGTGGTCGATAACAACCAGATACCCGGCATCACCTATACCCGCGTTCCCCAGATCCGGATTGGCAAGGACTGGAACCAGAAATACTGGCTGGCCCTGTCCGTGGAAGACCCTCAGGCCACGGTCGCCTATTCATCCGATATCGCTTCGGGAGGCCGGCTTCCGGCCCTCGCGGGATACAAGGAAGGGCCACGCGTTTTCTACAGCAATCCCGGTGGCCTGCTGCTGAACCCCAATACGCAATACAGCGATAATCCGGTCCCTGATATGGTGGTCAAGGGCGCTGTGGACACGTCTTTAGGGCATTATGAGGTATTCGGTCTTGGCCGCTGGTTCCGCTCCGTCGTCCAATCACCGGACTCCGTCGGCAGCCACAAGGAAACCAAATTCGGTGGCGGCGTCGGCGCAGGCGTCACGGCGCCCTTCTTCACGCCGGACTTGCAGATTACAGGCAATATTATCGCCGGTCAGGGTATTGGACGCTACGGAGCCTCGCAGTTGCCCGACGCAACGTTCAACGGACGCGGCGCCCTGTCCCCCATCCCACAGATCCGCGGTGCTTTGGGCTTCATCGGACATCCTGATCCCTCCGTGATCGTCTATCTCTATGGCGGTGTCGAGGCGAATACCCGTCGTTCCTATCTTGCTGGCGATGGTCGGCAATATGGCTATGGGGTGACCGACCAGAACCTCTCGGGATGCTCCGTCGCCTTTGGCACCTGCACAGCGCAAACCCGAACCCTCGCCTCCATGACGGCAGGCGGCTGGTGGCACTTCCTCGATGGCAGCTACGGCAGTCTGATGGGTGGCGTACAGTATACATACATCCGCAAATTTGCCTTCCGTGGCAATGACGGCAAAGGAAATTCCGTCTATCCCACCACTTTCGGCAATACGGTGTATGCGACCTTCAGATATCTCCCGTTCCAGTAAAGGAAACCTCGACCTCATAATTCTCGCCCACCGCATTACGTTACAATGGTAGAATGAAAGACATTCCGCTCGACTGTGCTCATTCTACAACATGACGGTTCTTTCCGAAGTCACGCCGTGCATTATCGGTTCTCAGCCATCCCTGTTCAGTACATGGAAAGGCGAAATCGGATATCAGGCAGATGAGGGGAAAAGAGGCGCATGAGACAATCGGACACGCAGACACGCCGGGGCAAGAGCCGTAGAAGGCGTGGCCTGCTGGCTGCGGCTTTTCTTTCCGGTTGCGCCTCGTCCGTTTCTCTCGCCCAGGCTCGTGCTCAGGACGGATATCGGGCGCGAGGCACCGGCCCTGCAAGCATGGTCGGCAACCCTGCCGGGCAGAGGGCTCAGGCCTCCTCCCGCCCTACCCCTGTCCGGAAAAAGAAAAGGGCCGCGACCACGACGACCAGCCGTAACGACAGGGCGACGGTCCTGACGACACAGGCCAGCGCACCGACCCTCCCGACCGAAACGATTTATGTGACCGGCACACGCCTGTCTCAGACTCGCCTGACCAATGTCATGGCAGGGTCCACCCTCGATGGCACTCAGATCCGACGCAGAGGCTATTACGATCTGGGGACGGCGCTGCTGCGCGAAAATCCGGCCGCCAGCGTGGGCGGCAATTCCCCCATGGGAACCCAGAACAGCTTTGGGGCGGGCCAGTCCTTCGTCAGTCTGCTTAATCTCGGGGCACAACGGACCCTAACCTTGGTGGATGGCATGCGCATGGCGGGCGGTGCGACAGCCTCGATTTACGGCGTGGCTCCCGGTTCACAGGTGGATGTCAGTATCCTGCCCAGCTCCCTGATCAAGACAGTCGATACCCGGCTTGGTGGCGCCGGGGCGGCCTATGGTGCCGATGCCGTCGGAGGCGTGATCAACTATACGCTGGACGACCATTACAAGGGCGTTTCGCTCGAGAGCCAGGGCAACTGGTCTCAGAAAATGGACGCGTCGGGTGAGAAGGTCGCATTCAAGGCGGGTACGGGCTTCGATCACGACCGGGGCGGGGTTGTTCTTGACGTGGAGTACCGCAATCAGGCCGGACTGACCTCGCGCGATCGCCCTGACGCCATGGGTGCCGATGCGGCCACTTATCATCGCGTGCCACTCGGACAGAGCGCCCCTTACACCTATGTTCTGGGCGCGGGCACGCGCTACATTCAGAATTCCGTCACCGGCATGCCACTTCTGACTGGCAGTTACGGCGACATGCCTGTTTATGGCGGGCTCTACGGCGCAACGCTTGGCGGTCAGGCAAATGCTGGCATTGCAGGGGCCAATGGCGCTCCGCTCCTGTTCAGCCGTGACGGCCAGTCACTCGTCTCTCTGGATAGCGGGAAATTGCTCAAAGGCGATAACACTTATGGCCTGGGCGGCAACGGGATTGCCCTGCGCGACTACATGCAGCTCATGACCCCCAACGACAAGCTGAATCTGACCCTTCTCAGCCATTACGACCTTACCGATCATCTTCATGCCAGCTGGCAGGGCTGGTATGGACGCAGCCACGCCGCCAATCAGGTCGGACAAGGGACATGGAGCACGACGAGCTTTGACGACGCCCTGACACCGAATGATGTAGGGCCGCGAAGCAGCAGCTATTTTCAGAACAGCGTGGTGACCGGCCCACTGGCCCTGAGCACCGATAATCCTTTTCTCACCGCCACCGAGCGCAGCACGATCAAGCAGGCTCTGGCCGAAAACGGCCTTCCCACGGATCGTTTTTATCTCAACCGCCTCAATCAGGATCTCGATCCGGGATATTACCGGACGTCACTCGATTTCTATCGTTTTGCAGGCGGGCTCAACGGTGACTTCCGCGCATTCAACCGCCGTTTCGACTGGAAGCTCCGTGGCGCATACATGCGCTATCACAACGTCACCACCCAGCCCTCCATCATCATTCCCAATCTGGTCAATGCCCTGAACGCCGTTACCAATGCGGATGGCACGATTTCCTGCGCAAGCGGGTATGAGAATGCGCCTATCGCGACGCGCAGCAGCGTTTGTGCGCCACTCAATCCCTTCGGCTACAACCAGATGACACCGGCAGCGCGTGACTATGTCACGGCGGATGCACGCTCAACCAACGTCAACGCCCAGCGCGACCTCCAGGCGGAGATCAGCTCAACGGTGCTGACGCTGCCAGCGGGCGATGTCAAATGGGATCTGGGCTACGAACACCGACGAGAGGCCTATCGCTTCGACCCCGGCACGTATTATCTCGGCTGGCAGCAACCAGACGGAACCACCCTGCCTTATGGCAGCAATTCTGTTCTCCCCGCGACCGGCGGTGCCTATCACACCCATGAAGCCTTCGGGGAACTAGATATTCCCGTCATATCGCCGGGTATGGCCGTGAAGGGGGTGTATCACCTGTCCCTTACGGCCAATGGCCGGCTGACCCATAACAGCATGACCGGCACATACTGGACCTATATGCTGGGCGGCTCGTGGTGGCCAATGCGGGATTTTGGTTTCAGCGGCAATTATGCCGTCTCCGTTCGCAATCCCTCTGTGGGCGAACTCTTTTCGCCACGCTCGCTCAGCTATGAAAGCGGGACCGATCCATGCTCGGATGTCGGTCTCGGTTCGGGTCCGAACCCCGCGACCCGTGCAGCCAATTGCGCCAAGGCCGGGATCGGTCGGAATTTCATATCCAATTTCAACTATTTCCCCGTCGAGGGAACAGCGGGGGGCAATTCCGCGCTTCGTAATGAGCGATCGAAGAGCTATACGGCGAGCCTCGAATTCAGACCTCATTTCGCCAGAGGCCTCGATGTGAAAGCGTCCTTCGTCGATGTCCGGATCGCGGATGCCATCACCTATCTCGGGGCGGCAGAGCTTCTAGCCGCGTGTTACGACTCCTCGACCTATCCCGATAACGCCTATTGTACGCATGTCAGTCGTGACGCAACCGGGCAGATCAGCGATTTCCAGTCCGGCTATTATAATATCGCGCGTTACGAGACGCAGGCGCTGCAGACAACGGCGGAATATGGAACGCCGCTTACACGTTTTGGCCTAAGCGAGTCCTGGGGACTGGTCGATCTGCAGGGTAACTACGTTCATTATTTCAAGAGCGAGCAGGATTATCTGGGCAGCAGCTATCTTCTGGCGGGACGCATAGCCTCACCCAAGGACAACATGACCCTGAACGCCACATGGCAAAGCGGGGCACTCAGCGCGCAATGGCAGACACTCTGGTACGGGCCCAGTGTCTTCATGCAGCAGGTGCCGAATAACCGCTATCAGGGCAACAAGCGCCCCGCCTTTGCCTATTTCAATCTCTCTGTCGGATATGAGATCACCCGTAATCTCTCGGCGGGCTTCGTCGTCAATAATATTACCGATGCCCTGCCACGGGATTCCGGAATTTATGATCCGGCGCGTTATTACGAGGCTCTGATCGGACGCAATTTCCAGATGCGTGTGGGCGCTCACTTCTGACGCGCCCTTTTCGAAAGAACCGAGCGCGGAGGGACTTGCAGACGCTTCTCTCTGCAGACAACCGCAAGACGGGATTTCCGGACGGACGCCTGCGGCCTCGCTCATGAAGAGGGTGTGCTACAGGAGCCGGTCCGTCTCATCGGGAGCGCTTCCTGCCGGCGCGGTGGAACAGGAGCGACAGCATCCAGGCCAGTACAAATAACCCGATTACGATGAAACCGATCTGATTAAAACTGTCGCTCACTGCCGATACAGCCTGCCAGAAGCGCCCCTGGAACCCGATCTGATCCCCCAGCAGCTTGAGCGTCTCGATACTTCCAATCCCGACCGCCGCGATGACGGAAATCAGCGTGATGATGATATTGTAGCGGAGCTTGCGCAAGGGATCGACAAAAGCCCAACGATAGGCCCCCAGCATCAGCACACCGTCAGCCGTATCGATCAGCGCCATACCGGCAGCGAACAGGGCCGGAAAGATCATGATGGCTGCGACAGAAACACCCCGGCTCGCCTGCGATGCCGAAAGTCCGAGCAGGGAAACCTCGGTCGCCGTGTCAAATCCGAGCCCGAACAGAAACCCCAACAGCACCATGTGCCAGCTACGCGAGACGAGGCGAAACAGCGGATAGAGCAGACGCGACAGGAGGCCG
>Ga0157365_10000939_pt1 | contig 12211 bp, 12 predicted proteins | sample AttsexASBM3_FD_111478 | JGI IMG/M metagenome (GOLD analysis project Ga0157365, IMG submission 111478) | Fungus gardens microbial communities from leaf cutter ant in Ribeirão Preto, State of São Paulo, Brazil - Atta sexdens ASBM3 | ecosystem: Host-associated > Fungi > Mycelium > Unclassified ... | reverse complement strand
GCTCGAAATCTCCGAAAAGATGGCCAGGCTTCAAATCATGGCTGCCATTTCCGAGGCCGCCGGGGCGGCTCTCAAGGTAAAAACAGGCTAAGGGCTCCGCCCTCGCGCCGGCAAGGGTGCGCGTCAGCAGGCCGCCGCCGCCCGATGGGGTGTCCCCGATCTTCCTGCGCTGCGCTCCGTGCAGACCGGGCGATACCCCTCCCCATCGGTCGCCCTTGTCGTTGCTACCCCGCTGCTCGCCGCGAGGCAGAGGAACAGCGGGGCTGTTCCTCGCGGAACAAAGGACGAAGACCATGAGCGGCAACACCACCACGGCGACCAATTTCCGCAATACCATTCTCAATGGCGACAGCGTGGACCTGATGCGGGCAATGCCGCGCAACGCGGTGGATTTCATTCTGACCGATCCGCCTTACCTGGTGAACTATCAGGGGCGGGACGGGCGGAAAGTTCGCAATGACGATAACGCGCGTTGGCTCCGTCCGGCGGTGAATCAGATGCACCGTGTTCTGAAATGGGGCGGTCTTGCCGTCAGTTTTTACGGATGGAACAAGATCGACCTGTTCGCTGAAGCCTGGAAGGCGGCAGGTTTTCGCATGGTCGGGCATATCGTGTTCCGTAAATCCTATGCCTCGTCTTCGGGTTTTCTTTTCTACGAGCATGAAAGCGCCTACCTTCTGGCAAAAGGGAGCGTGAGGCGGCCCGGTCAACCGGTGCCGGACGTGATCGACATGCCGTATTCCGGGAACAGGCTGCATCCGACACAAAAGCCCGTCGCGGCGCTGCTGCCCCTGGTGGATGCGTTCTGCCCGGCTGGTGGTCTGGTACTGGACCCGTTTTGCGGTTCGGGTTCCTCGCTGGTGGCGGCGCAGCATCTTGGGCGTGACTGGCTGGGCATGGAACTGGACACCGAACACACGGCAACGGCGACCCGGCGCCTAGCCTGGCACGCGGCGAAGAAAATAGCGGCATAGGCATCGAACGCCGCAGGGCCGACAATCCGGTTCTGCGGTTTTACCTCCCTGGCCGGCCTGTTTTTGCAATTTTGCGCCGATGCGGCTTCGCGCATCGGCGGCGGGAGAGTGGAAAATAAATGCCGCTCGCCGGACGAGTGCCCGGCTCGCTGGCTATTCTGGCCGGCGCAGAATAGCGACATAACATCGTGCGATCGCGTTACGAGATCGACATATCTCCAAATGCAGTCTGCACAAAATCTTCCCGTTGCGCATCCTGATCTTCCTGCTGCCAGAAGCAGGCGCAAGAAAAAGGGTAACGCGATGCCGATGTCAGATTGGCAGTCGCCGGCCGCTTACGAACACGCACAAGACATTGCTGCCGCCGGCATGGCCTGGGAATATCTTCGACGTGATGACGAATACCGTCGCGCGTTCCAGCGAATGAAAACGCTTGCGGCTCCGAAGCCAGTGGGCAGCAAAGCCTTTTCCGAACGATGGGGTTTGCGATTTCCCTGTCGATCCGGCGCAGCCTGCCGGCCGCACGCCTGTTTTCTGGATACCGGAACTCTCGCCTGACGTCATCGAATTGCACGAGGCTCTCGCTGACGCGGATAATCCGGCCGTCATGCCGATCAACCTCGCGGAGCTACCGGGCCTCATTGCGCGGCTGGATGACGATGATGCGTGGCACGGTTTCTGGCTGTCCGGTGCGTTGGCGCATCAGTTCTGGCTTCCGACACGTCCGGCGGATGGACGGTCGACCTATGTCGTCGTCCTGCCGCTCGATAAGTGGCTGGAACTGCGTGCCGAGGCCGTGCTGCGTTTATGGCGCGCGCTGGTCGGTCGGTCTGAGGGGAGGTGGGCACATGATCTCCCGCAGCAGACGCGGGACCGGCATATCCTGATGCTCAGGGCGTTTGATGATCGGGCGGCTGGCGCGAGTTATCGCAAGCTCGCCGACGTCTTGCTCGGGTTTCGCGGAAGAAAGGCCGACTGGGAAAACGATCCTCGCAAGAACCAGGTTCGGCGGCTCGTTGCTGATGGACGGTACTATGTTCGTGGTGGTTACCGTGATCTGTTGCGCTATCCGATCCGACTGTCTGATCGTTGAGATAAGGCAGGGGACCGGGAAGTTATCATGCGTCCGAACATGACCAGGGCGCCGCAACAGGTCGATAATATTCTGACACGACTCTGCGCGCTTTTCAGCCCGATATCCAGGACACGCCTGCCTCGGCGTGAAGCGCCGTGGTATCAAAAACGGGCAGACCAGTATCATCCTGCGTGATTAGCATGGTGATTTTCGTGCATCCCAAAATGACGCTGTCGGCTCCTTCTGCTTTAATTTGTTTGATGACGTCATGATAATACGCCCGGCTTTCGTCGCGCATGATACCACGGCAAAGTTCTTCGTAGATAATGCGATGAATGCCGCTCTGCGCTTCCTCATCGGAAATCATGGCCGTAATACCGAACAGATCGCGCAGCCGTTGCACGTAGAACGTGCCTTCCATAGTGAAACGGGTCGCAAGAAGCGCGGGGTGTTTACATCCGGCGCGTTGCAACGCTTCACCGGTTGCGTCCGCGATATGCAGTGTCGGGACTCCGGTCGCTTAGCCATTTCTGTGCCCACCGCTGTCGCTTGATGTCACCAAGTCCGTTCAGAACTGATGCAGGTACACTCTAACCACGAGCAAGATAATCTTAATACTTGCGCTCTCTAAATACGCGGAAAATTTCTCTCAGAAAAGTGGATCGGTGAATACAACGGTTGATCCCCGCTGCATTGCGTTTGCGCTTTTCATGTCAAAGCCGCAATTTCCGCTGGACGCGATAAGCCCAAGTGCGTTAGCCAAAGCGGACCAGTCTGTAGGCGCGGGTAATGTTAAACCGTTCTTTCGCGCAGTTATATAGTCACTCCACCACGTCAGCACCCTGTCAGCATTTATCGTGTTGAGTGGTTCCAGCATCTCAATGTGGATGACAGCCCAATTGTTTCCATGATGAACGATGGTCAAAGTAGGTAGGCATGTTTGCGGATTAGATTGGGCATATGTTGCAAAAGCAAGATAGCATAGGTCCGCCTCCGATACCTTAATGACACAGCCATCGCCGTTGCGATGGTAGACTCTTCCGCCAGCTCCTTGGCCTATGAGGGACCATCCCGCTGCCATCAGGGCTGATTCGTAACTAACGGCCGTGTTAGAATTGGCGGGAACTGGTGGATCAGCGGAAAAGGACATATTGTCGCACTCAGAGAATTAGTGAATACACATTAATGTAATAGTTACTTTAAAAATTCATATGAAAACCAGAAGTATAAGTCAACGTCCATAGATACTGGTCTGTCATGTATATATAACAAACCGGAATTATAAGCCTATTGTCGGTCCTTTATATAAGGGCTTACGTTCCTAGAAGCGGCCATATTGCCATCCGGAGCAGCCAAGTCTAGTGTGATTGTATACAAAATTAGCAAATGAGGACAGGGCAACTCCAGAAAAGGAAATTCTTCATATCCATATCGGATCGATCAATCCTATCTGTTAACTGAGGACACTCGGCGAAATTTTTATGAAAGTATTCTGGGTCTTGCATATTAATACGTGCTAAATAGAACGCTTTCTCAATATCTTCCGTCATCAAATTAGCTATGAAGGCTGCACCGAAAGCCAGTCCAGACAACCACGGAATTGGCCAAAGATGCGCGACGACCATTTGTCGTGATGACGTTATGCCATGAGCAAATCCAAATATTGCACGTCCCCCTCGGCCTTGAGCTGTTGCGCTACTGCAACTATTTAAGACAAGAAGACGTCTTTCTGTTGTATTTATTGTCCAATTTTTTATAGTTTCAGAAGAAATAAAAAGATTATCTGACAAAACTAATCCGGTATTCTGCTCGTTAAATCGGTCGAAACTCCCGTGCGAAATGACCCATAAAATATCTGCATCTTTATCTTCATAAAAATCTCGAAAATTCTCAATGGAGGCATTGCTGTCTTCATATATTCGTACCGACCATCCGGCCGCTTTTGCGATATAATTAATTGCAGCCACTTCGAACGAGGCATGCATAATTCCGTTTGATACCCACACAGAAATATTTTTTATATTTCTATTTGGCAGAGCTTTTTCAAAGCTTATTTGTAATGGAGCAGATATATCCATTTCAGAGGAGATTAAAGCTTGTATAGGCTCAGGACCGTTTGGAAAGACGACGATTGATGAGGGCTTCCAATCCGGAGGAATATTATCTTTCAGTCTCTGTAGATTATAGTGTTCCTGCATTGCTTTCTTCAAATTTTCTGCCTTTACTGCATTTGGTATATCCCATCGCTTAGCGCTCAATGTGGCTGTTGGATGATCACCGTCAGTGCCTCGATAATAGGTACCTGTGGCCTCGCTAAACGCCCTCGTCATTATGTCGTGTGATGACGCATCTCCGGTCCCATAAAGTAATCGTCCCTCAGGCCATAGGTACCCCGCACCTCCATTATGTGCAGGGGTAATGATAAGAACATTATTACTAATCTCGGCTTCAGAAATTCCGCGATACCATGCAGATAAAATATCTAATATATATTTTTCATCTCCAAATTTTAATATAGAGAATACTAATGGCCAAATAATGCATACCTTTTTTTCTAGTGATTCATCAAATTTTTCTCCTTCGGTTATGCCCAAGCGGATTTCATTTCGTAATTCTATTATTGCATCGATTACATATTTTTTGTCTAATTTTTTCAAGTCATCGACAACATAGACTGCAATTGTTTGTAATTTTTCGTGCCCAACAAGGCAATTTTGGTAATGTTTGAATATTACTTCAGCCCATTCGGATGGGCGTTTATTTGTATATTTATTTGCATCAGTCATAAACGACATTAATATAATTTTTTTGACTAATTTCGGTGTTTCATATTTCTCTAAATAATAAAGTAGTATTTTGACCAATTTTTGCGCTATTTCTGTATAATCTCTGTATGATGCCCATATTAAAATTTGGACCAGCGCCGAAATCGATCTTAAATCAGATATATTTGATTTAAGAAGTGTTAGAGATATATCCATAGAACATGGATATATCTCTTTTGTTAGCTCATCTAGGCCACCGCGATTATATGCAAAATGAAATGTTGCAGCTGCATATTCAGGGACGCACTCTAAATATAAATCGATTAAGAAATAGTTGCATTCTGGAATGTTTGGAAACGAACAATATGAATATATATTCTCATTGGAGATTTTTGAGTGATCGTGAGTGTATGATATGGCGCTCCAAATCCAGTTATGGAACTCACCTATTTGACCGCTTCTCCATGCGGCGTATATTGCGGGAATGCATACTATAAATCTGTAGCAATCTATAGTGTCTTCTTCAATTTTACTATTACTTTTCTCCCTAAGTGTTTTTAGGTCGGAATTTATATTTGTTGTCCAGTTTATTATTTTATCAACACTTTTAGTAAACTTGTCCCGCGTCTTCATTATTTCTAGGAGCTGGTATATTCCGCCTTGATTTTCCATCCCCAAAAAATTTTGTTCCCAGATTGGCTCTTCGGGGCATAAGTTTTCAGTCAACGGAAACATTGATTTTATTTTAAACATGAAATATAGACCCCTGAATTAATGAAGTAATAAATTTTATATATGGATAATTATTTTGTCTAGGAAGAGGAATATTAAAAAATACCATCACATTTTCAGTATCTGATTATCTATAGCGGACATTCTGTTCTGCCCCCATGGAGGTCGTTTCCAATAAGCATCCCCCATCGGGATGCCGGAATCAATCCCTCTTGCTTCCGGCACTCTCCAGACCGCCGATCCTCCGCCACGGTTCGCCATGGCCCGCTGTCGTTGCCGACAGCCGCCGAACCCAACCGGAGGCCCGATCATGCTTGATCCCAAGACGGGGTTGCCACCCCGTTTCCTGCGCACGCCCGATGCGGCGCGCTTCCTTGGCATTTCCATCCGCACGCTGGAAAAGCACCGCACCTATGGCACCGGCCCGACCTATCGCAAGATCGGCGGTCGTATCGTCTATACCCTCGACGACCTCCAGGGCTGGACCGAGAACGGTGTTCGCAGGTCCACCACCGACGAGACACCCTGCCGCGTCTTTCCGGCCCGCCCACTGACCCCGGCCGAAAAGGCGACCCTCTGAATGGCCGGCGTCATGCCGCAGCGCGGCCAGCAAGGGCGGGAGAGCGAGCGGCTACGCCTCGACCCCTTCGTGATTGCGGGGGGCGATGCCAGTCCCCGCGACCAGCGCGACCTGATGGAGCGGCCGTTCTTTTCGCTCTCCAAGGCAAAGCGGGTCGCGCCAATCCTTTACGAGGCCGGCGGCCAGCGTGTCGAGATTCACGGCCTGGTCCAGCACGGCATGGCGACGATCTGGGATGCGGACGTGCTGATCTGGGCTGCTTCACAGATTGTCGAGGCGGAGAATGGCGGCCTCACGACGTCCCGCTTCCTGCGCTTTACCCCATATCAGCTTCTGACGGCCGTTGGCCGTGCCACGGGCGCACGGGATTATCGTCTGCTCAAGGCTGCATTCGCCCGCCTGCAATCGACCGTGATCCGCACTACCATCCGCAACGGCGAGCATTGGCGCCGGCATCAGTTCTCCTGGATCAACGAATGGGAGGAACGAACGACCCGCGACGGCCGCATCGAGGGCATGGAATGCGTCCTGCCGGACTGGTTTTATCGCGGCGTCATCGACCGGTCACTGGTCCTGACCATCGACCCCGCCTATTTCCGCCTGACGGGAGGTATCGAACGCTGGCTCTACCGTGTCGCCCGCAAGCATGCCGGACATCAGCCACAGGGCTGGCTGTTCGAGATCGCCCATCTCCACGAAAAATCCGGCAGCCTGGCGCGTGTCTCCGATTTCGCACTCGACCTGCGGCGCATCGCCGCTCGCCAGTCGCTTCCCGGTTATCGCCTCGCGATCCGGCACGAGGGGCGGCGGAAACTGCTGCATATTCGTCCTGTCAACTTGTCCATAGTGCCTGTGGATGACGGTGTGGATGGACACGGGATTTCGGGCGCAGGGACTATCGGGACTTCGGGCGCATCACTATCGGGATTTCAGGCGCACGAACCCCAGTTAAGTCTTTGGCCTGAAACGCGGAATCGCGCTGCTAACTTAGAGTCTAACTTAGACTCTAACTTTTTTATGTTGGGGCGACCGGATACCGACCGTGGTGCCGGTGCCGCCGACGGACCGGGCGATCCGCACGCGTGTGGTCTTTCTCCCATGCCGGGAGACGGGCCATGACCAGCGCCGCAACGTCCCGTGTACGGGGCAACGTCCTGCCGTTCGCACGCGACACATTGACCCATGTCGAACTGACCCACATCGAGAAGCGGGTCGAGAACTGGGTCAGGTTCGGCCATGAGGCTCAGGAACAGATCCTCGACCGACGCCGCCGGATCTTTTCCTTCCGTCCCGGCAGCGTCTTCGCCTTTGTCCGCTGGGCCGCCAATGATTTTGGCACGATCGCGTCGCGCATCGACATCCTGCGCACAGTGGCACCGGGAGAATCCTGCCAGACGGTGCCTTTCGTCCGGCCGGGCGCCGAAATCCTGCTGCGGGTCGCGGGCTGGCCGAAGGTCGAACAGGTGCTCCGTCATATCGATGCGGTGGAAGAGGCCGGCATCGACGCCTGCGCGGTTTCGCCCGATCACTGGCGGCATGTCGGCAACCGGCTGAACGCGGGTGAGCCGTCGCGCCCCTACACGATTGCACGGCATCGGGCCTGGCTCAGGTGGCGGGAGGTCAGGCCATGACCCGCTTTGGCTATGTCATGGCGACGTATTTTGCCGCGATGGGCGTGGCCGTCGCCGCTATCGTCCCCGTGCCTGTGAAGCTGCTCTGGAACGCCTCCGCCAGTACGCCGCTCGGCCTCTACGATCTTGCAGCACCGAACGGGCTGAAGGTCGGTGATCTGGTCGCCGTCAGGCCACCGAAACCGTTGGCTGATTTCATGGTCGGGCGCGGCTATATCGGCCGGGGTGTGCCGCTGCTGAAGCCTGTCGCGGCGCTGCCTGGGCAACAGGTTTGCCGTGTCGGTCGCACCGTCACGGTCGATGGTGTGCGGCTCGGCGAAGCGCAGGAGCGTGACCGGCGTGGGCGTATGTTGCCGGTCTGGCAAGGCTGCAGCCGCATCGCACCGGATCAGATTTTCCTCATGAACCCGGCCGTTCGCGACAGCCTAGACGGCCGCTATTTCGGCCCGCTCCCACGCGCCGCCGTGATCGGCCGGGCGACGCCGCTCTACACCGACGCGCGCGGCGATGGCCATTTCGTCTGGCACGGCCTGGCCCGCTGATATGCCGATGCCGTTCCTTTCCCATATCGCTATGGAGATTTCCCATGCCGCAGATCGGTAGCTTTACGCGCGAGAACACTGGCTTTGCCGGACGCATCCAGACCTTCCTCGGTTCGCATGAGATCGTCATCGTGCTGGCCGAGAAATCGGATTCCGACAATGCACCCGACTATCGCATCCATCGCGATGACGGGGACGGTCCGGAGATTGGTGCCGGCTGGAAACGCACGGGCGAGCGTGCCGGTGATTATGTTGCCCTGCTGATCGACGATCCGTTCCTGCCGCAGCCGTTGCGCGCCAATCTGTTCCGTGACGCCAGTGACGGTGGCATCTGGTCGCTGCACTGGAACCGGCCGCAGAAGCGCGACGGACGGGACTGAGACCATGCGCAATCAGACCCGGATCGCGTGTCTGCTGGTGGCGGGATGTTTCGCTTCCATGGCACCGGTTGCAGTATCGGCGCAGACAATCGACGTCCCGTATGCCGCCGAGGTTGCTGAGGCTGCGCGGCGTTTCGACATTCCGGCGACCTGGATCAGGGCCGTCATGGGGGCCGAGAGTGGCGGTGATCCGGGCGTGGTGTCGTCAGCGGGCGCGATGGGGCTAATGCAGATCATGCCCGGCACATGGGCGGATCTGCGCGTTCGGCATCATCTCGGGCGCGATCCCTACGACCCGCGCGACAACATTCTGGCGGGCGCGGCGTATCTCCGCGAACTGCACGACCGTTACGGTTCGCCGGGTTTTCTCGCCGCCTATAACGCCGGTCCCGATCGCTATGAGGCATCACTGGCAGGGAGTCCGCTCCCTTCCGAAACGCGCGCCTATGTCGCTTCCATTGCGTCGTTCATTGGCGGTGTCGGCGATGCTTCCGTCGTCATCGCAGCGGCCGATCGGTTTGCCTGGACCCGTGCGTCGCTCTTCATCGTGCAGTCGGATCGCAGCGCGGCGGCGGCACAATATCGCAGTGCGGCGGCGGCACAATCGCGCGATATGTCGGAGATCACGCCGCGATCGGATGGCCTGTTCATGGTGCGTGGCGGCATGGGATCGCGGCCATGATGACAGTGTGCAGGGCACGGGGCGGAGGGGCGGAAAGAAGGCAGAAGAGGGAGCGCAAGATTAAAGCGGACGGCACCCCATGGGTCCGATCCGCAGCGCAAGCCCTTGTCTGCACATTGTTTTGGGTGGCCCCCCCTTTGAGGGGGTATGGTGCCGCCACAGGCGGCAAAGTCAGTTTCCGCCCCGATTTTCACGGCACTCCTGCCTGTTTTTGGCAGTTTCGGGCGGATCGGCGGCCATGAGCGTGGGCGACGACAACCAGTTCCGCCCGAGGCCTGGTCGTATCCGCGCCGACACGCCGAAGGTCGATCGTGCCAGGAGTTTCCTGACCAGGGTTCGGACGGTTACGCGCCAGCAGCAGGCGGCGACTGGTAGGACCAGAAACCCCAGAGGTGGCGGCTCTGGTCTTGGTCGCGCCGCCAAGGGGGAGGGAAGCATCGCCTCCGGACGTGGTGTGCGGCGTGGACGCGGGGCGACGTTCATGCGTGCCCGGAACCTGTCGAACAACTGGAGCCATCGCCGACCAGGCAGTCGTCGCGTTGTCGTCAAATCCCGCTCCGTACGGGCCGCCGGGCGGAATGGCAAGGCCGCCGCCCATCTTCGCTACATCCAGCGCGACGGCACTGCCCGCGACGGTGAACGCGGTCGCCTCTATTCTGGAACCGAGGACCGCGCCGATGGCGACGCCTTTCTCGATCGTGGCCGCGACGACCGCCACCAGTTCCGGTTCATCGTCTCGCCAGAGGATGCCGGGGATCTTGCCGACCTGACGGGCTACACCCGCGACCTGATGGCGCAGGTTGAAGCCGATCTCGGCACGAAGCTCGATTGGGTGGCCGTCAACCACCATAATACCGGCCATCCGCATGTGCATGTCGTCGTCAACGGCCGTGACGAGTTGGGCGAGGATCTGGTCATCAACGGCGATTATCTCGCCAACGGCATCCGCGAACGGGCGAGCGAATTGGTGACGCTGGAACTCGGCCCCGTCACGGAGATCGAGCAGCGCCGCAAGCTGGTCGCCGAAATCGACCAGGATCGTTTTACCCGTATCGACCGGGCGATGCTCGCGGAGGCCGATAGCCGGTTTCTCGATGTGCGCCACGAGCCTGATGATCCGCGCGGGCAGGCGGATCGGACCCTCCGTCTGCGCCGTCTTGGCAAGCTGGGCGATATGGGCCTCGCCACGGAACATGCGCCGGGCGTGTGGGAACTGAGCGAGCGGCTGGAGTCGACGCTGCGCGAGATGGGCGAGCGTGGCGACATCGTCCGTACGATGCAGAAGGCACTCCGGGCGGAGGGCTCCGAGCGCGACCCGATGAGCTTTGCGATCCATGATGCAGCACCAGAGACGCCGATCGTCGGTCGCGTCATCGACAAGCATCTGTCGGACGAACTGGGCGAGGAACTGACGTTGGTGGTCGATGGGATCGATGGCCGCACGCACCACGTTTCCGGCATCGACCCGGTCCGCGTCGCGGAAGCACGGGTGGGCAGCATTGTCGAGATTGGCCCGCCTGATAGCGCCGGGCGTCCCTCCGATCGCGCGATTGCCAGCATCGCCGAGGGCGGCGTTTATCGGCCGAGCCGTCATCTGGAACAGGCCCGGTTTGAGGGGCGGGTGCCGGGCGGCGATTATGACGGTTTTGTCGCCTCCCATGTCCGGCGGCTGGAGGCCCTGCGTCGGGCCGGTATCGTGGAACGGATCGACGCCGACCAGTGGCGCATCCCCGATGATTTTGCAGCCCGCGCCGCTGCCCACGATGCGGGGAGGGGCGGCAGGGCCAATGTCCGCATCCTGTCGTCGTTCGACATCGGCGGGCAGATCGGTGCGGATGGCGCAACCTGGCTCGACCGGCGGCTCGTCGCAGGCGCTGCGTCTGATCTGGTGCCTGCCGGCTTCGGGGAACAGGTGCGCGAAGCGATGGAACAGCGGCGGGAGAGGTTGATCGGGCAGGGTGATGCGGTCCGCCGACCGGATGGGCGCATCAGCTACCGGCGCAACCTGCTCGGCACTCTTCAAGAGCGGGAGGTTGCGCGAGTAGGGGCAGAACTGGCGGGAACGAAATCCGTGCTGTTTCGGGCCGCTGTGGATGGCGAGACGGTTAGTGGCACGTTCACCGGCACCGCTCAGCTAACGAGCGGGAAATTCGCCATCGTCGAAAAATCCCGGGAGTTCACGCTGGTCCCGTGGCGGCCAGTGATTGAGCGTCATCTTGGTCAGGAGGTGACAGGCGTTGTGCAGGGAGGATCGGTGTCGTGGCAGTTGGGCCGAAACAGAGGGCTTGAATTGTAACGGATTCAGCCGGGGTTGTTGAAGCTTGGGTTTGACGATTGTGCTTCTTTAATAAGCCAATTCGCAAAAATCTGAGTTGAACCAGCACTTAATCTGATCGGTTCTGGCAGGATGAGACAGAATGTCTTGGAAACCAAATTTCCATCAGGCCAAGGCGCGATCAGACGACCATCCGCCAGTTCTCTTTCGACATAGAGGCGCGGCACAAGTGCAACACCAAGGCCAGCCAATGCGGCCTCAATCAGCATTATATGTAAATCGTAACGGGAACCGATCGCGGGGTTTGTCAGTGTGATCCCGGTTTCCCGTGCATATCGTTGCCACGCGTCCGGGTTTTGCCGTCGATGCAGGCGCGGCAAATCATCCAGTGTCGCCCGGTCCCTGTCCAAAAGCGCGGGATGGCAAACGGGCACGAGCACTTCATTCAGCAGGTGGTGTGTCCGCATTCCCGTCCAGGCCGGATGCTCGAAATGGATCGCGGCGTCGAAACCGCTGCCGGCAAGAACAAAGGGCTCCATCCGCTCTGCGAGATGTACCGTGATGTTTGGATGTAG
>Ga0157365_10000938_pt1 | contig 12224 bp, 19 predicted proteins | sample AttsexASBM3_FD_111478 | JGI IMG/M metagenome (GOLD analysis project Ga0157365, IMG submission 111478) | Fungus gardens microbial communities from leaf cutter ant in Ribeirão Preto, State of São Paulo, Brazil - Atta sexdens ASBM3 | ecosystem: Host-associated > Fungi > Mycelium > Unclassified ... | reverse complement strand
TCAGGTTACACGGTAACCCAGAAACGACCGATCGAAATAGTTCTTTCTCTATTGTTCGATTCTTCGATTGGTCTATCTTTCCCATCACCACAACCCAGGGCGAACGTTTTCCTTCTCGAGTTTCTGGATGCCTCATTGACAAGACCTTCCCCTGTCGATACCAAACTATACCTGTATTCTGCCAGAAAAGGACACCAAGCCACTCGCCCAAAGTCGCTCTTCGTATCTTCCAATACCTTGCGTAATTCTGCTTTCTACTGGGAAACCAGTACGCAGTTCTCATACTGAATTCAACTTTAATAGCGATAGATTGGTTTTCAGTGTTCTCTGGATCCGGTTTCGAGCGTGGTGTACAGGGCGACCTTTTCGTTGACGATCCCGAAGTCATTCAGAAGCTATCGAGCGATCAATACGACTACAATTCAGACAGCGATCTGGAATCAATTTCAGATGAAACTGACGTCGGGTTCGAAGACAAGGCGATGGTTAAGTCAGGCGGACATTCAGTTAATGAGGATACTGAAAAGTATGTTTCGTTAATTTCTCAGAAACTGTCACTCATCATAATTTTAAAGACTGGAGGCACATCCGACCTCACAGGCTCAAGAACTGCAGGATGTGAAAGCAGCTGGCTTTTCCTATGCAATCAACGGGACCGCGCATAGAACGTAAGAGTCGGCAGTACCTTTCATTCAAGTAAATTCCTCTGAAGTGCACCTAATAACAGTTTGAAAGCGTACATTGTATATGTCTATACCGGCGAGATCAAGTTCAATTCGCTGAGGTCTACAAGACGATCAAGCCAGCCTCGGAAGAAGCGAACCGAAGATATCAGCTGCTCGCCCAAGTCCATGTACCGACTTGCAGACTTTGTACGCGAATTGTGTATCACAGTTGCAGTCTGACCCTTATAACGGATATGGTAGATTGGCATTCCGGTTCTCAAGGCCAAGGCCAAAATCGGTATCGAGCAAGGCCTGACCAAGGAAAATATAGTTACTGAGCTGTTCTCATGCTTTACGTCGAAGTATGTATGACACTAATTCACTTCTTCATAGACATGGCTCAGTTCATATTTAGATACGATGAGATCATCGAATTGGAAACCGATTTTCTGATCAACAATTTCTCCGATGAGGTAGAACTTGCGTTTAATGCGGTTTTATCCAGGAAGGAGTATCATTCTCGTACTCTTGTATTCGCACTCAAAATGCTGCGAGGAGGAGACGTGAAGACTGCTTGGGAAATGGCAAATTCAAATGCAGTTGTGTAGAAGTCAGTTCGGTTGAATTATGAGGCCCAATACAAGTAGTATACATGTAATGACCTGCAGAAAAGGATCTGTACACGATTTAGAAAATCCCAAACGAGCATTGAATGTGAGGGTGTCCATATGAAACTCAGATCATAAAGAAAGGCTATGATTTACCCATATTCGCCCGGGAAGTCCAAACGTGCCTCCTCTACGACAGATCTCTTCCAGGACATCTACACTCAGGTCCAGTCCCATAGCTCCCTGTACCTCTACAGCAAAACCTCTCGGCCGAGATTCGTTCAAGGACACAGAGACCTCAACCAGACCAGTTATAGGATGCCGTTCAGGACTCCTCATGACGATCTTGGGTCGATGGGACATCGTTCCTACTTCAGGTGGACCAAAGAGATTATCTGTCCCATTGGTGGGATTGAGCAACACGTTGACAGGAATCTTCTGGGGAATATTCGTGCCTTTATGAAATTAGATCGAGATAATGGGTGATGATTCTCTTTGCATACCTGCAAGTACGGCCTGTAGCTCGTCATCCGTGACGTCCAACGTTCCCAGATCGAGAGCATCATCCGGCTTCATTCCTTCGGGGAGCCATTGACATGACAGGAGTGTTTCATTTAACCAGCACTGTTCTCGAACAATCTGAAACTATTGAGTACAGTGAGTACACTTCGACTTGTCCAACATACCTCCAGAATCCCCCAAACTTCCTGGATATTGTGGACAGGGACTCGCTCTAGAACAAATCCAGGTTCATCAGGTGGTGTCAGGCGAAGCTGGAGAGGGGGGTATAAACCACCTGGAGAGGTCTACTGTATATCAGAGTTTCCATCTTTGACTATCATAAGTCTACTCACATAGAGAGCGGTATATCTTTCATGTCTGATGTCCGTCGCCGAGTTCAACTTTTTTTGCATTACATTCAGTCCCAAGCAAGTGAAAGGTTAGGAACCCTACCAAAAGATCGACCCAACTGTTCGCGTTGAAGGATATAAAATTGACATCTTCTAGATCTCCATGAAGTCCCCCAAGTGGTGTAATAAGCATTTCGATATCTCTCATTTGACTCTGACTCATGACAACTCCAGGCTTTTTTCCGCCATCTGTGAAATCCAACATCCACACATGGCACGCATTATTGGTAGAGGCATCGATCGGTTGTCCACTACGGGGAAATACGTGTGTGATGTCGGCTCCATGAGAACAGAAGTTGAAAGTGGGGCGATTGGCGATTCCAGGTAGAAGTTCTCCCGAAGTAAAGAGGCATGGAGAAGTGAGGAGAGCTACTGAGAGTGTGGCAGTTGTTATACCTTTTGGAATTACTGGGAGCTGGGAGCGGAGATGTGTCAGAGGAATATCAATGAGCGGCATGTTTCTATCTTGGATCGGGAGAGCTGCAACGCTCTGAAGGCAAGACAGGTAGGCGAAGGGTGTTACGTGCACAAGGAACGTGATACTGGGGGAGGAGAGATAAGGCAGAGGGAGTGCATGTGAACGTAAAAGGAAGATATCTAAGGGAGCTGTTGGTAGTGCAAGGGCTCTAGAAAGTGTAAGAGGATGTTTCCGACGAATCTGATGCAATACTCACGTTGCAACCGCTTCTGCCTCTGCCTTGGCAAATTCCTCGACTTTGGGGCACAATTTATCAGTATCCACGAACCAAGCGGCGCGAGCGCCATCTTTCATTTCTGCTAATTTATCCAACATAACCAGGTACTTAAGCTGCTGTTGGAAATTAGCAGCAAGCTTTCCCGCTCTCACTGCATCCCGTTCGTCCTCAGGCTTTTGAACTTCGTCACAATATTTTTGCAAACGCTCCGCAAGGAATACATCAAGCGAGATCGACCCTTTAGTATTGGAAGAGTTGCCTGAGGCCTCTTCTGAAGTGGCATAAGACGTTTTGACACTCGCAACGTGTGCTCGAGGTCTAGATGGGTTTTCCATACTGATCGAGAAGTCAACGTCCACCACAAGAACCTTTCCACCGAGCATGACGGTCACATTTCCGGCTCGACCATCGTCTTTGAATGATTCCATGCCAGCCTTAACACTCCATGCTTCGAGTTGCGAAATGCAGAAGCTGGCTATGGCTGCTGGATCCAGTGGAATGTCTTCACAATATAAGGTCCCGCCATATTTCTGTAACGCGTCGACAAATTCTCTTGTCCTGTTTTCTGACTGTCACGAGTCAGATGAGCAGCAAAGCTGTTTAGAATGACAAGATGCCTCACAGTTCGGATAGTGCTTGTCAGACTAGATTGTTGGCGCAGGAGAGATATAAGTTTTGGTTGAGACCAGGGGAGGGTCAGGTAGCCATTCAGAGAATGCGTGATCTGGTCGGCAGCTTGCGCAAGTTGCTTTAGGTGGGCACAGGAATCTTCACTTCCAGAGGCGAATGAATGGGTTTTTTGAGGAGAGACATCATGATTAGTTCGGATATCCTCAAGGGCAGAAAACAGTGTCTTTTGAGGAGATTGAGTTTGTGACATAGCTAATGGTGTCAACGTGTCTGTTTACTACATTTGATGCCCTTACCACACAACATATGAAAGGGTCGTCATGAGTTCCGAAGCATAAATATCATATCTAGGTGATGGGCATATCTACGGGAGTACCACTACGGTAAGCACGACCTGGAGCAACACCCAAAGGGGTGGGGTGAAAACCACCGGCATTGCCCAAGTCAAGATTCTGACCTGCAGATAACCCTGAAGACGACGACGGACGCGACTGTGACATCGACAGAGGTTGTCCGGATGTCGGTAAAAGGATTGGATGTACAGGCATAGTATAGCCGATTTCAAGCTCTTCGAGGCTAGTTTTTAGATGACGCATAAATGCTGTTCGCCGGGCCCATCTACCACCCCAGTCTTGCCAGTTAGGTCGATCTAAGTATAGATAACCGTATCAGAACACGACGATAGTAGATATCTTTTGCGTACGTTCAATAGCAACAATCAGATGAATGGCATTCTGATATTCCATCTTGTCGATATTGAGTCCAAAGCCCGACCATTCACGATTATTCGCAGTGATGTAAGAACCAATCTTCATACGCAGTTGCTCAATGACTTCAATAGAGGTGTTGTACGATATCATCAACGTTGTCGTCTCAAACCTATGGTAAATCATGAGAAGGAACCTGAAGCAACAATCGTATAATGGCATACATAGATTTGCTTCGACGAAGATTGTGAACAAGTTTCGAACTCGCTAAAAGCGCATTAGGGGCGATAATCTCCTGCCCATCCACTCGTTTGAACGTTGTGGAAAACAAACCAAATTCTTTCACATAAAGCACCTGGACTCAAGTGAATAGAGGCGCGGAAGCATGAGCAATCTGTGAAAAAAAACCTGATCATCGATCATTACGAGGTCACCAACGTCGAAGACGTGCGTCGAAAAAATGAAGATCAGCTGGCGATTGATGATGAAATAAGCTTCAAGACCAAATGCTGAAAAATTCAGGAACACACAGATTCGAATAGCGTCTGCGCTGAGTTTCCAAAGATGAACGAAAACCCTAGGATGGTAGTGGCAAGGGGAAGCAGGGAAGCGAGGGTATTTGTTTTATTAAAGATGAGCAAGCACACGAAGATAATGAGGACAAGTGCAAGGGATATCAGGACAGCGTCTAATTTTGCCACAATAGAGCCCACATCCTACAGGATCTGTCATTTCATTAAGAGTGGAAATGTAGTAAATCTTTGACTTGCCTTAAGACTAGCGTTGAGGGCCTTCCTTTCTCGATAAATTCTTTGTACGCTTTCCCGCATTTCTCGTTTTGTGATGTCGCCATTACCATCCTTATCAAATAGAGCGAATGCTGCATGCTAAGAGATCATAAGAAGGCGAGGAAGTAACAGTAAACTGAAGAAACTCACAGCTTCAGAAGTTGTTCGGAAGTAGGGCTCGAAACCTTTAACGCAGAGAATCATTAGTGAACTATTCAACATGTACGACTCATTTCTGCACCTTCTACCGTCAGACGTGATCTCGGTGAATCACTGAGAGTACTGAACAACTTGCGAGCAAGTCGTCGGGCGGAGGAGAGGCCACCAACTCGACCTTGATTAAACTTGGAATTCTTCAGCGCGAATTGACCAATGGCTCCTCCCACTTGATCAACGATAACGCTGGCCATACTTTTCTTTCTTGAATGCACATCTGCGCTCCGCGCCTTCATGCGCATTTTATTGTCGTTTGGTGAACCTTTTTTATCTGGTGAAGCAGATGATCCTTCGTAGTAGTCATTCTGGCTACGATTTAGCGCCCCAAGTACATCGATGGAATTGGAGGATCCAGGGTTTCTATGACCGCGTCGCGGTTGTACAGGCTTGCGCGGATGGAGTACAGGTGCATTCGACAACCGGTCAAGAGCCTTTAGCCCCAGTTGATTTTCGGCCAATCGGTCCGCGAGAGCCTTCTTATGGAAATTGATGGCTACGAACTGTAAGGATAATTTCTCTACAAACAGAATCATGCCAGAAGCAAACATCGCCTTTTGATAAAATGCTTGCTTTAATGCTCTCCTGCAGACAAGAACGAAAAGTCGCCTCACCTGCATCACTCGATTGATAATAACCCAATAAGACGAAGGAGGCTGATAAAAGGCACGTATAACCGACAAGCTGATCCATGCCCAAGCAATATCAAGTACCAGCTTAATCCATACTGTTACCGCCGTAATCAACTAACATAGATCAGCATTTTTGGTGCATTCCAATATATATTTGCCAGTCATCTACCTCTATTTGCGACTTTAGTCGCTCCACCTGCCCCCCAAACAAACGTATAACCAGCAACACGATATGAGGAGTTGCGTCCACCGCCAAGGATGTAGCACATGCAGCTGACCAGATGATCGTGAACCATAACGACCACACATGCACCTGCAACCGCACAGGATTCTCCCTAAACCTCAGATCCACCACAAGCAACGGTGTAATCAGGATAGCAGCACCAATCACACCAACCAAAAGAACACGAATAAACCGTGAAAGTTTCATAAATTGCAGCCAGAGCCACCGCACACGTCTAGCCTTGATGAGATCAGAAGCGTCTTCCTGGCCCTCGCTTTCGTCCCAGACGAATTCATCGGAAGAATTCGTCGCGGTTGTATCAGAGTCATAATGTTGTGCTTGAGCAAACGGAGGCGTAGGAGCTCGAGGAGACGATGAAGGTGCACAATCTTGCTCTTTTAGAATTTGGATAGCGAGAGGACGTGGAGATTTTGTTGGAGAAAGAACGTCCCTGCTCCCCATAGGTCCAACGGTGAGTAAGAGAGAATAAGCAATGATGGAACCTCAGAGAATGGTGATCATGAGGACCAGTCGTCAACGCCCTTCCGGGAGAATTTTTGACCAGGTGGCAGTGGAGCCAAGAAATCTCACGACTGGAAAAAAGTAGATACCCCATTCGTCACTATGCTTATGGTGGAGCCACGGTGTCAAATGTCAAATCAGGTTCTCGGCAAAAGTTGATTCCCTGTCAAAGATAGTCATGCACGTAATAGATGTCGAGTTCCGTAAACCTGAGCTAAATAAATTAACGAAGATAATATACTGTGGATATCAAAGTCAAGTAGGTGGCCAAGCCCCAACAGGTCTGGTAGGATCATCACCCCAAACGTCCCAGATTTGTTGATGCCACCTCTTGATCAGAAGAGATATGTTGCTACGAAATATCCCTGTAAATGCCTTTAAATCACCATGCAGAACAGCCCGGACAACAAGATTCCATGATGTGGTTGTGGCTGTATATTGGGTATCCGGGTTGGTGGTATATAGGAATAGGTCTGGGTTGAACGGATCATAATAGTTTGTTAAAAAAAGTTTCCTTGCCTGTAGGACCGATGCACTTCCAACAGATCAGATGTGGCTGGGAACCTAAAAGGACAAGGGTCGTACCGATACATCATGAAGGCCAAGAAAATCTGGGCAAGAACCACGAAAAGGAGAAAGATGCCATTCCTGCTCAGGAAACTGCCAGCCCGAACCTAAATGCAAGGGTTAGACAGAATCCTGGAAAATATCTGTACACGTACCTTCCGCCGAACTTCATGCCGCAGCTGCTTCTCTGCCTTTTGCATGTCATGAGTCAATTGTTCCCTGGATTGTTTCAGAGCACGAGATGTCTTATCCAGTTCTTGAATGCGCAACGTGTCATCCCGGGACTGGCTTGGGCTACAGAAATATGATTAATAGTATTAATAGATTCAATAAGCACGGACCAATCCAATGATTCAATGCCCTCAGCCAATTCTTGGATACCTAGGCGCACGCGTTGCAGGGCTTCGACACGAGTCATAGGTATATTCTCCGCTATACCATTCTCTTGGATATCTTCAACGCGCTCTCCCGATTCTTCTTTCATTTCCAGACCGAGCGCATCAACAATCCGGATTCCATTCTTACTCCGTGGGGCCGAAAGCGTTGGGCTAGGAGATTCCTGCCTAGAATCTCGTTTTCGCTCGTTGCCATACGCATCGACCATTCTCACACTGGGAGATCGCTTCCGTTTTCCAGGACTTCGCGGGGGTGGAGTGACAGGCATGACAGGCTCAGGAGTGGTGGCACGCTCCCAATCGGGAGCCGAGAATCCATTGATAGGGTAAACAGAACTGTTGGATTGAATATCGGAGGACTCGTTAGCAGAGGACGTAACGTCAGGTTCAAACCGAACTTTCAGGATGCTTTTTCTTGACGAAGCAGTCACACCAGGAGTATTGAGCCATCCACCGGGAGGAGCAGGGGTCTTTGGGGGTAGCGTATTGGCCCATCCAACAGGGTTCACAGGTGTCACCAATCTCCCTTCATTCGAGGTTGCTTTAGGATCAGACTGCGATCTCTGACGTACTGTTGCTGGGGTGAAAGCCCAACCCCCCGGTGCAGCGGGTGTTCGAGGGAGGGCAGACCTAGATCGGGTCTTTGTCTTAAGCAACCCATCATCTGAGGAATCGATATAGGCTTGCTTTAAATCATCGCGGTTTGGCTGGAAGAAAGAAGTTCCAGGCGTAGCAACCCATCCACCAGGAGGCTTGGGAGTCTTCAAAGTCGAGATATCGCCGCGCCCGTTCCTTGGTTCGCTAGCAGATTCAGCATCTATAGGCACGATATTGAACTGGGGTAAGACTTCATCCACAGTTACATCAGCAGATGGAGGTTCAGGTAGGTCAGGAAGGCCGCCTCTAGGAGGGGAGGGCGTTTGAAATTCGAATTGAGAGCTGGAGAACAGTTGCCGTGAACGAGGAGGAGTTGATAGAAATGATGGGACGGAAGATGGTTGGTCTGGAAGTTGGAAATTGAGGGGCTCGAGCTCAAAATCTTTGTCTTCGTGGGGATTCGACAGATCTTCATTATTCACGGCCACGGGGTGCTGCGGTGCATAATCTAAACTATCTTCGAGCGGAGGTTCAATCATTTGAATTGTAGGTGTCCGCTCCTGTGCCATATAGTTCCCTAGAGACTAGGATCAGTTTTGACTCAAAAGAAGACTTGAGAGCTAGCATTACCTTCATCCTCACTGCCAGCCTGATGTACGATGTCTCGAGAGTCGTCAAGCTTCAATAACGATGTTGTGTGCATTGTATCATTATCGAGAGCTGGAAAAGGTTCGGTTGAGTCCGAAAAAGAAGGAATAGCTGAGGACATCTCTGAGCCATTGTAAGCTTCCGTCAACTCCATGGACTCTTGTAGCTGTGATTGGCCATTGCCTCCTTGAGCTAAAGATGACAAAGACTGTTCTTGTATTTCTTCTGATTCATCCTGTGTGTGGATACTAGAACTAGCCTTGGGAATTTCATCGCGAGACCCATGAATGCGACTTGATGGAATTGGAATACGCGACTTGTGTTGAGAAGTCTGTTCACGTAGTGGCGATTTCGAATGTGTAGGGGAATCTGCTGTGTTGTTTGAAAGACGTGAGCGAGGCGATTTCGGGATTGCCGAGATAACATTCCGTCGTTCGATCATCTTGGGTTGAGGATGCCATCGTGCTAATGGTGAATCTGGTCGAGTGATGTTTGATACATCTTGAGGGGTTATTGATGGGGTAGTGGACTGACGACGACGATCAGGAGATTGCGGGGTCGTTGACGGGGTAAGAGACGGACGACGACGATTGACAGGAGATTGTGGGGTTGTCGACAAGGTAGCGAACTGACGACGGCGATCAACAGGAGATTGTGGGGTCGTTGAAAGTTTGGACGATGAAAGTGAGGTGGGGCGATCAGGGGTGCTTGGCAATGACCGTCCGTGCCATTTTGGGCGTGGAGCATTCCAATTTCTCTCTCGCTCAACCTCTTCGATTTGATGCTCAATATGGGCAGGGGATTGGGATCTGTTTGTCAAGGAATGATATCGACGAAGGGTCTGAGGAAAATCTATGATAGACGTGGAATCGTTTGAGAGTGCTGAATCTGGACGACCTCCTCCTGATGTTGCTCGAGGGCTTTCACTCAAGCCTAATGATGTCCTGAGCCTAGCGCGAGGAGAATCAACGGAGATGTTTGACAGAGCAGAGCCCGGTCGTGGCGACTCCGCACTCGATGTTCGAGAACGGTGTTCGGGGAAGTGTAGCGAAGGACTAGTTCCAGTACGAGCGTTCCGGGGGCGTGGTTTGTTCCATTCTCGTTCGCGTTCACGATTACGTTCGTGCTCTAATTCTTTCATTTTTTCAGCGTCTGAAAACCGATGAGCAACATAGTCGGATATGGAAATACCGGCTTACAATCAGAAGTAGACATCGTGCTCGAATGGTCGGAGAATGAAAGAGGAGCCGAGCTTTTACGCTTCATTAGAGAATGTGCGGAACCCTGGAATGGCGCCCGTCGATATCCCAAATGTCCAACTTTTCTATCGATGTCTTGAGCAGGTTGTCGAGCTAGAAATTCAGGTTCTCACAGCTCCAGGATATGAAAACAGCAGGAAGGAATATGACGCACACGTCAATTTGGCAACTGAGGAAGATTGATTTTCATAAGCTGAATAAAGAGTGAATCGAATGAATGGCACGCTAGAAAGCAGCTTACATCCTGTAGATTCAGGAACCTTCCTCGTCGGCCGTATAGTTGGTGGCGTAGTCAAGGCTTTTGAATCCGGTGTTGTCGACAGTGATTTCGATGTGATACCTTCACGTGTACGGTCTAATGGAGGGTTTTGAGATGGCAAGAAAGAGGAGAGATGAAGACGAATAACATACAATGATTCTGTGAACGGCTGGAAGGTTCATCAGAGCTCTCTGCCTCTCCAAAAACGCGCTGCATCTCCGAATCTTGATCCAAGAGATCTGAAATCAAGATTAGAAGCTTGACTACGGTATGAGAGGTCCTACTGACTGGAATGCTGGGGAAAGTTAAGGTCTTGTGAAATATGCAAGGTCATGCTGCGGCCATTGTAAGAGTCGAGCGGCTGAAGACGGGGAGACTCATCAGTATCGTCACTGTCTTCAGCTGAGAGGTTGTTGTCAGACAGGGAGTTGCATGATAAACTAGACGAAACATATACCTGAGAGAGATTTCAGGGGAAAAACGATGGTATCACGAGAAGATCGAAGAATAGTATGTTTTTGAGAATCAAGATACTGTAGATCATGACTAGCAGAGTCTTTTATCCAGTGAGGGCGAGATAAGAAAGCAGAGGAACATGTGACTTACGCAGAGAGTGGACGGAGTGGTCGTTGTTCGCGCTCTTCCTCTTTCCCTTCAAATCATACTGATCCCGCGAGCTGGCAGGAAGAACATCACTCTCGCTTGCGGTGGAGTCAGAGTCCCTTCTGGGCCTGCCTTTCTGTGGCGTGTCACCAGATTCTCTGAGGGCCTTGGAGAAGATATCGCGCAAAGACTCGCGTGCATGACTATGTCCACCGGAAGTTGAATCAGCCTCAAAGTCAGATTCGTGGAGAGCAGGGGAGGGTGGCCGGTAGACGGTAGGTGTGGGATTGCCATTCGGGACGAGCTGAATGAGTTCGCGCAGACGTCCAGCAAGGCTTGGAGTTGGAGTGGCGGTTGTGTTCATCCTCGGAGTGAGATGCTCATCTTCCTCCTCCTCGATCGAGGCGCGCATGTCGCTCAGACTGAGTCCAGTCAAATGCAAAGGACAGTGTCCTCACAATAACCAATACTTGATCAGTCACGTGTTCATATTATTTCACATGTGATGCTCGAGCGCATTCTGCGGTAGTGTACAAATACACTACAAGGTTCTATATAAACACATGGAAGAGAAAGTCTGATAGCTCACAAATAATACAGATTATCTGAAGAGAGGGAAAATAGATCAGAAGAAGAAGAGAGAATTATGGAGCTAGTCCAAGCAAATGCTGAAGGGTTGTCAGACAGAAATGAGATGAATTGCTTTACAAGCATTCAATCTTCAGATCTAGACATGTAACTGTTCATGATATGAGCTCTAGTTTTCAAAGTCACAATGACCAAAACTCATTGGATGTTGCTGGTGGTAGAACAACAGCAGGTGAGATACTAACAAGCACGCTGGCAGATTATGTGACACAGAACTAGGTGTGAAGCTAGTCCAGTTGATTGACAATGCAATGAGACAAATGTAATTCCCTTTTCATCTCTCCCACAGAACTGTGGGGAAAACTAAGTTCAAGGAGCACCTGTGCACATTGGAGGGACTTGACTGTTGGTCATTAGATTCAGATATACACCTTTCTTAACAGCTTTCCAGGTGTTCAAGCCCCAGTAATCTTAAGAAAACTTTTTCATATGCATATTCCAATCTAATGACCAGTATACTCAACAATCAAGTCCCTCCAACAACCACCAATTTGCATATGCTCTCCATTACACAAAGTCAACACGACTTTGCCCTGCTCATCCAACTCCCGCAGTCCAATCCAATCTTCGATGTACAAACGTTGTTCCCACATCGGAACAATCGGTTTTGCAAACCGATGTTGCCAAGGATAAAGCCTACTCTCGTCTTCTATC
>Ga0157365_10000937_pt1 | contig 12226 bp, 12 predicted proteins | sample AttsexASBM3_FD_111478 | JGI IMG/M metagenome (GOLD analysis project Ga0157365, IMG submission 111478) | Fungus gardens microbial communities from leaf cutter ant in Ribeirão Preto, State of São Paulo, Brazil - Atta sexdens ASBM3 | ecosystem: Host-associated > Fungi > Mycelium > Unclassified ... | reverse complement strand
GGCATGGGGAGAATATCGAAGCGAAGAGACTGGCACGAAGGTCGCCGCCGCATAGGGTAAGAATCCGCCCATGTCCGCTTCCCGGCAACGCAAAGCGGGCCAGCCACGTCGTGGAAGAAGGCGACAGCGGAAGTTCCGCGCCCCTCAGGCCCTGCTGACCAGTTCGTCCAGCGCCCTGATGATCGTGTCCTGATCGCGTTCGGCCAGGACATCGACGGCGGCTCCAAGCCGCGCGGCGGGGATAGTCGCCAGGTCGAACGGGTTGGCGAAGACGTCCTCTCCCTCGACATGCAGATGCGGCGTCAGCGGATGGTCCGGTGGCGAGGTGCCCGATCGTCTGACGAGCGGCATGACGACGCGGCCCACGCTGCGCTCCAGGCGATTGCTCTGGATCTGCACCACGAACGGGATGTCCCGGTTGCGACCGGGGTTTCGGTAGATCGCGAATTGCGACATCGGATCAGAGCGTCGAGAATTCGTCGCTCAGGAAGCCGTGCCGCGCGTGCAGATCGTTCACTGCGTCGATCACACCGTCGAGCCTACGCTGTTCGTCCTCGCGCTGTTGACGCGCGGATTGCAGGTAGTCGCCCAGCAAGGTCTCGACCGTCGCCGAAAGATTGGGCGTCACTTCCCGGACCTGCGCCAGCAGATCGGTGTTGAGCGACAGATTGACCGGGCGGCGAGGCGCGCTCCGGTCATAGGAAACGCCGAGGCTGGTGCGGCTGGGCATAGTCCGACTCCTTATGCGCATATCGTGCGCATAAGATGAGGATGCCGACGCCAGACCGCAACGCGCAAGTATTTTTTCGCTCCTGCCCGCTCCGGTACGACGATCAACGGATCATGCTTGCGCCTTTGAAAATCCCGGTTCTTCGCTGTCTTCCATGACAAGGGGAGGACTCGATGGACCAGCCGGGAACACGCATCCAGTGGGGGCAGGCGCTCGTGGTCCTGTCCATGATCGTGCTGTCCTGGTGGACGGCGACACAATGGACGGCCTGGGAACTGGCGTTCCAGTCGGAACTCGGTCGACCGTGGTTCACGGTCCTGCATCGCTGGCCAGTCTATGCTCCGCCGCTGTTCTTCTGGTGGTGGTATGAGTTCGATGCCTACGCACCGGTGGTCTTCGCGCGCGGCGCCTGGATCGCGGGCTCCGGCGGTGTGCTGGCCTTCGCCGCAGCCGTGGCACTGTCCGTCCATCGCGCCCGCGAGGCGAAGCGGGCCGCTACTTATGGCTCCGCCCGATGGGCCGAGGACGCGGAAATCCGTGCGGCGGGGCTGCTGGGCGAGGATGGCGTCGTGCTGGGGAAATACCGCCGCAGCTATCTCCGACATGACGGTCCCGAACACGTCCTGACCTTCGCGCCCACCCGCACCGGCAAGGGTGTAGGCATGGTGATCCCTACGCTCCTGACCTGGCCGGGCTCGGCCATCATCCATGATATCAAGGGCGAGAACTGGCAGATCACCGCCGGTTTCCGTTCCCGCTTCGGACGTGTGCTGCTGTTCGACCCCACCAATCCGGTATCCTCGGCCTACAATCCACTGCTGGAGGTGCGGCGCGGGGCATCGGAAGTTCGCGATGTGCAGAACATCGCCGACATCCTGGTCGATCCGGAAGGCTCGCTGGAACGGCGCAACCACTGGGAAAAGACTTCCCATGCTCTGCTGGTCGGGGCGATTCTGCATGTGCTCTATGCCGAGGATGACAAGACGCTCGCCGGGGTGGCGAAATTCCTCTCCGACCCAAAGCGATCGATCGAGGCAACCCTGTCCGCCATGATGCGGACGAACCATCTGGACGGGAAGGGGCCACACCCCGTTGTGGCGTCGGCCGCGCGGGAGTTGCTGAACAAATCGGACAACGAGCGTTCGGGTGTGCTGTCCACCGCCATGTCGTTCCTCGGCCTGTATCGTGATCCGGTGGTGGCGATGGTGACCAGCCGATGTGAATGGCGGATCGGCGATCTGCTGGAGGGCGAACAGCCTGTTTCCCTGTATTTCGTCATCCCGCCGTCGGACATCAGCCGCACCAAGCCACTGATCCGCCTGATCCTCAATCAGATCGGGCGGCGGCTGACGGAGGATCTGTCCGGTCGGGCGGGGCGGCGTCGCCTGCTGCTGATGCTCGACGAGTTTCCTGCCCTTGGCAGGCTGGATTTCTTCGAGAGCGCGCTGGCCTTCATGGCAGGCTATGGGATCAAGGCATTCCTGATCGCGCAATCCCTCAACCAGATCGACAAGGCATACGGCCAGAACAACAGTATTCTCGATAATTGCCATGTCCGGGTCATTTTCGCCACGAACGACGAACGTACAGCAAAGCGCGTATCGGACGGTCTGGGTGTGGCCACCGAGATCCGATCGCAGAAGAACTATGCCGGGCACCGGCTGTCGCCTTGGCTTGGGCATCTCATGGTTTCGCGTCAGGAAAGCGCGCGGCCCCTGATGACGGTGGGCGAGGTCATGCAGATCCCGGCACGGGAGGAAGTGGTTATGGTGGCGGGCTGTCCGCCGATCCGTGCGCGGAAGGCGCGGTATTTCCGGGATCGCCGCTTCGTCGAGCGCGTCCTGCCACCGCCCGATCCGGCACAATTGCCACGACCGGTCCGGCCCGATGACTGGAGTGGTCGTCCGTCTCCTGTCACCCCGCCACCGGAGCAGGCGGGGGCGTCGGCAGCACCCGACAAATCCGACGATGCCGATAGCGATGAATCCCTCGGCACGGGGCGGAAATGGTCGCGCGAGCATGACCCGGCGGATGCCGGCAAGCACAGGGCGCGCACCGCACCGGACCTGTTTGGCGAGGAACTGCCACCGGATCCGGAAGCACGGGATCGTGCCGACCTGACGCGTATCGCCCGGCAGGCCGGCCTCGACCGTGGCAATGACCTTGGGCTGTGAGGCGTGATGAGGACATCCCCGAAGAAGGCGCGGTTGTCGGTCTATCTGGAACCGAAGCTGCTGGACGCCCTGACCGCGCACGCCGCGCGACGCGATCTGTCCCTGTCACTTGTGGCGGAAGCGGCCATCGCATCCTTCCTGTCGCCCGATGCCGACGAGCGGCGGGAAGCGGCGATGAGCCGCCGGCTGGATCGTCTCGGCCGACAGATCGCCCGAATGGAGCGCGATCTCGGGATCAGCCTTGAGACGTTGGCTCTGTTTATCCGCTACTGGATGACGGTCAGCCCGCCCTTGCCGGAACCGGCCGCAGCGGCGGCACGGGCGCAGGGGGCGGAACGCTACGAGGCGTTCGTGGCCGCCCTTGGGCGGCGACTCAGCCGGGGGCCATTCTTCCGGCAGGAGATCCCGGAGGATGTGCCTCCCACATCGGAATCATGAGGTCCGCAGTCAGCAAGTAAAAACCGCATCCGTTACGATCCTGTACGATCGCAGGAAAATGCTGTTGAAAACGGGAGAAAACAGCACTCTCTAATGATCCCCGTCGTCGTCCGGAGAGGCCGGATGACCCAAACGGACGGGGGTTCCCATGGCGGTTACACCGATCGAAAGTGGTGCCCGACAGCGCGGCACATCCATGCTGCGCACGGCGATGGGAGCGGCGATCGCGGGGCACCTTGCCGATTCCGCCGTCGTCGAGGTCATGCTCAATCCGGACGGGCGGCTGTGGATCGACCGGCTGTCCGAGGGGCTATCCGATATGGGCGAAACCATTACCCCCGCCGATGCCGAACGCATCGTGCGCCTGGTCGCGCATCATGTCGGGGCGGAGGTGCATGACGGTGCCCCGCGTGTTTCAGCCGAACTCCCGACCGGGGAGCGGTTCGAGGGGTTGCTGCCTCCCGTGGTGACGGCCCCGAGTTTCGCCATCCGCAAACCGGCCGTCGCTGTCTTCACGCTCGACGATTATGTTGCCGCCGGGATCATGACCGATGCCCAGGCGAATTTCCTGCGTCGTGCCGTTGCCGAGCGAAAGAATATCCTGGTCGCCGGCGGCACCTCAACCGGCAAGACCACGCTGGTCAATGCCCTGCTGGCCGAGGTCGCGAAAACCGACGACCGGGTTGTGCTGATCGAAGATACGCGCGAACTGCAATGTCGCGCGCCGAACCTCGTGTCTCTGCGGACAAGGGACGGAATCGTCACGTTGTCCGAACTGGTGCGCTCGGCCCTGCGGCTGCGGCCTGATCGTATCCCGATCGGCGAGGTGCGCGGTCCCGAGGCGCTGGACCTGCTCAAAGCCTGGGGCACAGGCCATCCCGGTGGCATCGGCACACTGCATGCCGGCACGGCCATCGGTGCCCTGCATCGCATGGAGCAACTGATCCAGGAAATCGTCGTCACGGTGCCGCGCGCGCTGATCGCCGAGACGATCGACGTGATCGCCGTCCTGTCCGGCCGAGGCACGCAGCGCCGGCTATCCGAACTTGCCACTGTGGACGGGATCGACCCGGCCACAGGCGCCTATCGCATTCATTCAATCCATACCGATGGAGATTCCCAATGAACCTGACTCTGTCGCGCGTGCATCGGCACGCGCCTGTCCTTTCCGCCATGCTGCTGCTGTCCGTCGCATGGTGTTCCTCGGCCCTGGCCTCGGGCTCCGACATGCCGTGGGAGGAACCGCTCAACCAGATCCTGGAATCCGTGCAGGGACCGGTGGCGCGCATAGTGTCGGTAATCATCATCACTGTGACAGGCCTGACCCTGGCCTTTGGGGAAACCTCGGGCGGGTTCCGCCGCCTGATCCAGATCGTTTTTGGCCTGTCCATCGCTTTTGCGGCGTCCAGCTTCTTCCTGTCCTTCTTCTCCTTCTCCGGGGGAGCACTGATCTGATGGCCGGATATGACGACGACGCGGTGCCGGGCTTCCATGTCCCGGTGCATCGCTCGCTGACCGATCCGATCCTGCTGGGTGGGGCACCCCGTACGCTGGCGATCGCCAACGGCACGCTCGGGGCGGCGATTTCGCTGGGCCTGCGGCTCTGGCTGATTGGCGCGGTGTTTTGGATCGTTGGCCACAGCCTCGCGGTCTGGGGGGCGAAGCGCGATCCGTTGTTTGTCGAGGTGGGGCGACGGCATCTCCGCTACCCCGCCTGGCTGCGGGCGTAGGGAGGGCAGGGCGATGATGTCCCTTGGCGAATATCGCAACCGTGCTGCCCTCCTTTCGGATTTCCTGCCCTGGGCAGCGCTCGTGGAGAAAGGCGTCGTCCTTAACAAGGACGGTTCCTTCCAGCGCACGGCAAAAATTCGAGGGCCGGATCTGGACAGTGCTACACCGGCGGAACTGGTTGGGGTCACCGGACGGCTGAACAATGCCCTGCGCCGTCTGGGGTCCGGTTGGGCCGTGTTCGTGGAGGCGCAGCGCGTCCCGGCGACAGTGTATCCCGACAGCGACTTCCCGGATGCCGCCAGTCAGATGGTTGATCTGGAACGCCGCGAACAGTTCGAGGATGAGGGCGCGCATTTCGAGAGCCGGTATTTCCTGACCCTGGTCTGGTTGCCTCCTGCGGAATCTTCCGGGCGTGCCGAGCGTTTTCTGTATGAGGGCAGGGAGCGCGAAGGGCCGGACCCGCATGGCATGCTCCATGCATTCGTCGATCGCAGCGACCGGCTGTTGGCGTTGCTGGACGGGTTTATGCCCGAGGCGGCATGGCTCGATGACGGGGAGACGCTCACCTATCTGCATTCGACCATTTCGACGCGGAACCAGCGTGTCCGGGTGCCGGAAACTCCCATGCATCTGGATGCCCTGCTGGTGGACCAGCCGCTTTCGGGTGGTCTGGAACCGAAACTCGGCGATGCGTATCTGAAAACCCTGACGATCACCGGTTTCCCCAGTCGCACCTTCCCCGGAATTCTGGATGACCTGAACCGGCTGGCGATGCCCTATCGCTGGTCGACGCGCGCTATCCTGCTCGACAAGACCGACGCCACCAAGGTGCTGACGAAAATCCGTCGGCAGTGGTTTGCAAAACGCAAGAGCATTGCCGCAATTGTCCGCGAAGTCATGACCAATGAAGCATCCATTCTGGTGGACAATGACGCGGCCAACAAGGCGGCGGATGCCGACCTCGCGTTGCAGTCCCTCGGTACTGACGATGTGGGCCAAGCCTATATCACTGCCACGGTGACGGTGTGGGATGGTTCCGCGTCCATAGCGACCGAGAAACTGCGGCTGGTCGAAAAGATCATTCAGGGGCGCGACTTCACCTGCATGATGGAAAGCCTCAATGCGGTGGAAGCATGGTTGGGATCTTTGCCCGGCCATGTCTATGCCAATGTCCGGCAGCCCCCGGTCTCGACCTTGAATCTGGCGCATATGATTCCGCTGTCAGCGGTGTGGGCCGGGCCGGAGCAGGACGGGCATTTCAGGGCAGCACCGCTTTTGTACGGCAAAACGGCCGGTGCCACACCGTTTCGTTTCTCGCTCCATGTCGGCGATGTTGGCCACACGCTGATCGCGGGACCGACAGGGGCGGGGAAGTCGGTGCTGCTGGCGCTGATGGCGCTCCAGTTCCGGCGTTATGCGGGATCACAGATTTTCGCCTTCGATTTCGGTGGCTCCATGCGGGCGGCAACGCTGGCGATGGGCGGGGACTGGCATGACCTCGGCGGCGGATTGACCGACGACGGGGATGATCATCTTGCCGTCTCCCTCCAGCCGCTTGGGCGGATCGATGATCCGGACGAGCGGAAATGGGCCACGGAATGGCTGGGGCAGATCTTTGTCCGTGAGAGCGTAACGCTCACCCCGGAGGTGAAGTCTCACCTCTGGTCGGCCCTGAATTCCCTTGCATCGTCGCCCAGCCATGAACGCACGATCTCAGGTCTGGTCGCGCTCCTCCAGTCCAACGTCCTGAAGCAGGCAATGGCGCCATACTGCCTCGGCGGTCCTTATGGCCGCCTGCTTGATGCCGATGCCGAGCGGCTGGGAGATGCCGATGTGGTGGTGTTCGAGACGGAGGGGCTGATCGGTTCTGGGGCGGCTTCGTCGGTTCTCTCATATCTGTTCCACCGCATCGAAAGCCGTTTGGATGGCCGTCCGACCCTGCTGGTCATCGACGAGGGCTGGCTCGTTCTGGATGACGGGGATTTCGCCGGTCAACTTCGCGAATGGTTGAAAACCCTGCGCAAGAAGAACGCCAGCGTCATCTTCGCCACGCAGTCCCTGTCGGACATCGCCAATTCCCCCATTGCGCCGGCCGTGGTGGAAAGCTGCCCGACGCGGATCTTCCTGCCCAACGAGCGGGCCATCGAGCCTCAGATCATGGCGCTCTATCGTAATTTCGGGCTGAACGACCGGCAGATCGCCATCATCGCGCGCGCAGCCTCGAAACGGGAATATTACTGCCAGACGCAACGCGGCAACCGCCTGTTCGAACTGGGCCTCGGTCCTGTGACGCTGGCGTTGTGTGCCGCGTCCGGCAAGGACGATCATCGACTGATCGATAGCGTGCTGGCGGAACATGGTTGGGACGGTTTTCTCCCAGCCTGGTTCGAGGCACGCGGCGTCACGTGGGCGGCGGACCTTCTGCGGGAAGGGGGCGCGCCATGATGCGTGTCTGGCTTCTTTGCGGAGTATTCGTCGTCTGTTCGATGGCGATTACCCCGGATGCCCGTGCGCAATGGGCAGTGTATGATGGCGCGAACCATGTCGAGAACGTGCTGATCGCGGCCCGGACCCTTCAGCAGATCGACAACCAGATCACCTCTCTCGCCAATCAGGCGCAGATGCTGGTCAATCAGGGACGTAATCTGGCGAGCCTGCCGCTTTCGACATTGTCGACGCTGCAATCGACGATTTCCCAGACGACGGCTTTGCTCGCGCAGGCGCAGAACATTGCCTACAGCGTCCAGTCCGTCGAGCAGCAATACCAGCAGGCGTACACGTCGGTATCCTCGGGCATGTCAGACAGCGCCCTGTTCAGTCAGGCGCAGACGCGGTGGCAGAATTCCGTCGGCGGGTTCGAGGATGCCCTGAAATTGCAGGCCCGTGTCGTGGGGAACATCCCCACCGATAGCTCGGCCATGACGCAACTGGTCTCAGCCAGCCAGACCTCCACCGGGGCGTTACAGGCAGCCCAGGCCGGCAACCAGCTTCTGGCCCTGCAATCCCGTCAGCTTTCCGACATTCAGGCCGAACTCGCCGCCAACGGCCGCGCCACGGCCCTGCAACAGGCGCGTGATGCCGCGACGGAAGCGGAAAGTGACGCGCAGTATCAGCATTTCTCACAGCATGACGCCTATGCGCCGGGAACGGTGTCCATGTTCGGCAGCAGCGGGAACTGACGGTTATGTCCACGAACGACGTCGGTGTTATCGACACTTTCCTCAATACTTTCACGACCACGATCGACAGCGGCTTCGGTCTGCTGAAAGGAAACGTCGTTTCTCTGGCCGGAACACTCTCCGTGCTGGATATCGCACTGGCCGGCCTGTTCTGGGCGTGGGCAGCGGATGAGGACATCATCCAGCGTCTGGTGAAGAAGACACTGTATATCGGGTTCTTCGCCTTCCTGATCAATAATTTCGACCATCTTGCGAAGGTAGCGTTCGACAGTTTCGCCGCCATGGGCCTGAAGGCGGGGGGCGGCAATCTGACATTGTCTGATTTTCTCCGTCCCGGCCGACTGGCCGCGACCGGGTTTGATGCGGCCCAGCCGCTGCTGGAGTCCGTTCATAATCTTCTTGGCCCTGTCGCGTTTTTCAAAAACTTCATCCAGATCTTCGTGCTGTGCCTGTCCTGGCTGATCGTGCTGGCGGCGTTTTTCATTCTGGCCGTGCAGCTTTTCGTGGCCCTGATCGAGTTCAAGCTGACCTCGCTCGCCGGTTTCGTACTGATCCCCTTCGTGCTGTTCAACCGCACCGCCTTTCTGGCCGAGAGGGTGTTGGGCGATGTCGTTTCCTCGGGGGTGAAGGTGATGGTGCTGGCGGTGATCTCCGCCATCGCCTCAGTGCTCTTCCGGCAGTTCAACACCTCGTATGGCGATGCCGTGCCGACCATCGGCCAGGCGGTCTCTGTCGTGCTGGCCTCGGTATCGATCGTGGGCCTGTCTATTTACGGTGGCAGCATTGCCAATGGGCTGATCTCTGGCGCTCCTCAGCTTGGCGCGGGCGCCGCTGTTGGCACGGGTATGGCTGTCGGCGCCATGGGGGCAGCGGCTGTCGCTGGTGTCGGAGCGGTTGCCTCTGGCGGCGCGGCGGCCGTGGGTGCCACCGCTGCTGCCGTGCGCGGCGGAGCCACGATCGCGGGTGCGGCCAATACGGCTTATTCGATGGGCGCTATGAATGCTGCTGGCGAAAGTGCTGGTGCCCGCATGGCAGCCGGGCTGGGCGGTGTCGCCCGAGCGCCGGGTAGCGCCGCCGCGAATGCCGTGAAAAGTAAAGCGTCGTCTGCGGCCACCGCCATGAAGCAGAGCTACGGCGAGGGCGCGCGAGGCGCATTCGCCGCGACAGGCGGACGCTTCACGGGAGGGTCAGATGCGGGTGCCGGGTCGGCCGGCAGCCCGTCAGGTAATGGCGGTGGCGGCTCTGGCCCCGAAGGCACGCCACCCCGCTGGGCGCGGAGCATGAAGCGCCGCAACGCCGCGACCCATGCCGCCGAAGCCGCGCATGTCATCCGCTCCGCCGATGACGGCAGCGGAAGTTCCAGCATTGATCTCTCGGAAAAGGAATGAGGACGATGTTCCGTCGCTCCACCTCACGCTACGGGATCACGCCCGAGCCCGTCACGCCCTATCAGAAAGCCGCGCAGATCTGGGATGAACGGATCGGATCGGCCCGCGTGCAGGCCCGCAACTGGCGGCTGATGGCCTTTGGCTCCTTGTTCCTTTCGGCCGGGCTTGGGGGCGGGCTGGTCTGGCAGTCGGTGCGTGGCACCGTCGTGCCATGGGTGGTGCAGGTCGATCGGCTTGGCCAGGCGCAGGTCGTGGTTCCCGCAACGGCGGGCTACACACCGACCGATCCGCAGATTGCCTGGTATCTGGCGCAGTTTATCGGCGATGTTCGTGGCCTGTCATCGGATGCGGTGGTGGTTCGCCATAACTGGCTGCGCGCCTATGATTTCACCGCCATTTCGGGAGCACAGGCTCTCAACGATTATGCGCGGCTCAATGATCCGTTTTCGCGGATTGGCCGTGAGCAGGTCGAGGTCGATGTGTCGTCGGTGATCCGCGCCTCTCCCGGAAGTTTCCGGGTGGCCTGGACCGAGCGCCATTACCGCGACGGCGCTTTTGTGGGCACGGAGCGATGGACGGCCATCGTCTCGGTCGTGCTGCGCACGCCGCGCGATGCCGATCATCTGCGGAAAAGCCCGCTCGGCATCTATGTCACCGCCATCAACTGGTCGAAGGAACTCGGACAATGATCCGCATGGTCATGCGCGCCGTTCCACTGGCGCTGCTCACCCTGTCCGCCTGCGCGGGGCAGTATCATCCGCCCGTCATCCGCTACGATGACGCTGTTCAGGCCGTGCGCCTGCCGGACCCGCCGAAGTCCGTTCAGGTGGTCGAAGTCCCGAAGCCACTTCCTCTGCCGGGCCAGCTCAAGCCGCTGCCCTCACGACGCACGGTCCATCCGGCACCCGAAGTCGCCGATCCAGCAGCGCGCGTGACGCAGGCGAATCTGGCGGCACGCATCCAGCCCACGCGGGCTGGATTTATCAACGCGGTGCAGGTCTATCCCTATTCGCCCGGCGCGCTCTATCAGGTCTATGCCTCGCCCGGCGAGATCACCGACATCATGCTCCAGCAGGGTGAGAAGCTGGTGGGCACCGGCCCAGTTGCTGCTGGGGATACGGTCCGCTGGATCATCGGCGATACCGAGAGCGGGGCAGGAGGGACAAAACGCATTCATATCCTGGTCAAGCCGACGCGGCCGGACCTCACCACCAACCTGATTGTCAACACCGACCGGCGGACCTATCTGGCGGAACTGCGCTCCACGCCTGCCACGTATATGGCGTCGGTATCCTGGGATTACCCCGAAGATGACTTGATCGCCCTGCATCGGCAGGACAGCGCCGTCGATGATGCTGCCCCCGTGGATGCGGGGCTGGATCTGAATGCCCTGAATTTCCGTTACGCCATCCAGCCGGTCAAAGGTGCGACACCACCCTGGCTTCCGAGCCGTGCTTTCGATGACGGCCACAAGGTTTATATCGCGTTCCCATCTGGGATCGGGCAGGGCGAACTGCCGCCCCTGTTCGTGCTGGGAGCCGATGGTGGCCCGGAACTGGTCAATTACCGGGTGCGGCAGAACTGGATGATCGTGGACCGTCTGTTTGCGGCCGCAGAACTGCGACTGGGTGACAAACAGTCTGAACAGCGGGTGCGCATCGTCCGCACCGATGGACGGCGGACATGACCGGGCAGGTCCCGACAGCGGGAAGCACCGCAGGTGCTGCACCAGCGTCACCACCACCCGATCTGCGTCTGAGGGCCGATCGACCGCGCGTGGTCCGTCTGTCGCGCACGGTGGTCTGGTCGCTGGGTGGGGTCGGCATGGTCGCGGTTGCCTTCGCGCTGGGCTATGCCCTTCAGGCCAGCCATCGGCCGCCATCACCGCCTGCCTCGCAGGACACTGATGTGCGCCCCTCGGCCGACGGGCTGGCCGGACTGCCGTCCGATTATGTCGGAAACGGCGTGCCGAAGCTGGGGTCGCCCCTGCCCAGTGATCTGGGCAAGCCGATTCTCAATGCGCAGCGGCAGGGCCACGCAGGGCCGGTTCCGGGCATGGGGGATCGTCGCGGCGACCAGGAGATCGAAGCCGCGCGCACCAGTCGGCTGTTTGCGCAGGTCGAGGTGCGGGAGACTCAGAGCGCGCAGACGGTCTCGGCACAGGTCGCATCCGGAGCGCAGGCATCATCGGCAGGAACCGACCAGCAGGCTGGCAATCGCCTCTTTCTGGCGGGCCAGCCGGACCGTGCGACGGTCAGCCCGGACCGGATTATGCCGCCTGCGTCCCCCTATATCCTTCAGGCGGGGACGGTGATCGCTGGCGCGCTCAACACGAAGCTCAGTTCCGACCTGCCGGGCCAGATCGTCGGGCATGTCACCGAGAACGTTTATGACAGCCCGACCGGCCGTTATCTGCTGGTCCCGCAGGGCAGTACCCTGTTCGGGGCCTATAACAGCAGTGTTTCCTTCGGGCAGCAGCGCACCCAGATCATCTGGACGCGGCTGATTTTCCCAAACGGGGAAAGCTTGGTGCTGGAGAAACTCCCCGGCTCCGATGCCATCGGCCAGTCCGGCCTGTCCGACGAG
>Ga0157365_10000936_pt1 | contig 12253 bp, 10 predicted proteins | sample AttsexASBM3_FD_111478 | JGI IMG/M metagenome (GOLD analysis project Ga0157365, IMG submission 111478) | Fungus gardens microbial communities from leaf cutter ant in Ribeirão Preto, State of São Paulo, Brazil - Atta sexdens ASBM3 | ecosystem: Host-associated > Fungi > Mycelium > Unclassified ... | reverse complement strand
GGTCGAAGCGGTCCGTACGCCAGAGCCTTCGCCGGCGCAGCGGACGCGCGGGATGTTCGATGGGCTGGACCTGTCCGTGCGGCCGGGTCTTCGCATATCGGAAAAAGACGTGTCGGCCGGGGGCGAGGCTGAGGCCGGGAAGGGGAGGAGTGAGGTTGAGCGTGAGGCTCCCGCCTCTCCCTTTGCGGGTTTGAGGCTGCCCCGTGTGCAGCGTGAGCAGGTGCCGGCCGGGCTGGACGGGTTTGTGCCGGGGAGTGACCCGCTTCAGCAGGCGGTGGAGCGGTATGCGCGGGCCTGGGTGGATGCCGAGCGCATGGTGCGTCAGGACCTGCCGGTGCTGGAGCATCAGAAGAAGGCGCTTTTTGAAGCCGGGCGGGATCTGGAGCGGGTCCGGCGTGGCGGTGAGGCGGATCTGCGGGCGGCGCTGAAGCATCAGCCGGAGATCCGGCAGGCGCTGTATGGTCTGGAAGGGTCGGCCCGGGCACGCAGGCTGGTCGAGGGGCTGGAGCACGAGGACAGGGTGCGGAAGAGTCCGGAATTGCGGGCGGCGCGGTTTGTGAGGACGTGGGACGGGCTGAGCCGCGAGCAGCAGGGTGTGGCGTTGAAGGAGCTGAAGCGGGATGCGCAGCTTGAGTCCATCCTGCGGGAGAAAAGCCGCGAGCTGGGCATCCGGAAGGGATCGACGCTCGATCACGGGTTGCATCCCCATCAGCGGGAGCACTCCCTGTCGCGGTCCAGGTCACGCGGCATGGATATGGGGATGTAAAAAAGAAGACGTACAGAAAACTGTACGTTATAATGGAGGTGGAGGATCAATCATGACCTGTGTTTCCTATACCGACCTGCGTCAGAACCTGGCGCATTATCTGGACGAAGCCGTGAACAGCCGTGCGCCGATTGTTGTGACCCGCAAGACCGGGAAAGGCAGTGTCGTGCTGATGTCGGAAGAAGAATTCTCCGGCTGGCAGGAAACCGTGCATCTCCTGAGCAGCCCGCGCAACGCCGAGAGGCTGTTGCGGAGCATTCGTGACATTGAGCGTGGGACGGCGACCGAGCGCGATCTTCTGGAGCCGCAGGGTGAGCCGTCGGTGTGAAAGTCGTTTTTCATGAAGATGGCTGGGAGGATTATCTTTCGTGGTTCCAGTCAGACAATGCGGTTCTTGAGAAGATCAATGTCCTGATTGAGGATGTAAGGCGGCATCCGTTTCAAGGGCTGGGTAAGCCGGAGCCGCTGAAAGGTCAGCTCTCCGGGTGGTGGTCCCGTCGGATTACAGGAGAACATCGTCTGGTCTACCGGGTCCAGGGGCGCGCGGGGGAGGATCAGAGGATTGAGATTGCCCAGTGCCGGTTTCATTACTGAAGGAGGAGCGTCATGAGTGAGACAGATCCAGCAGCGCGCGCGTTTGAGGATCTGTGCGCCGAAATGACGGTGCTCCGGCGCAGCGTGGAAGCGTTGCCGCAGGCGTGGCGGGATAACCGGCCGCCGAATTACACTGAGGATCTGGCCCGTATCGTAAAAACCATGAATGCGGTTGGTGCGCGAATGGAGGCGATCGAGACGAACCCAACGCTGAAAATGACACCACAGGCCTATGGTCAGGGGATACGTCAGGCGGGGCTTTCTGCCAGTCAGGAAATGCAGGCAGCGTTTCAAAGGGCGTTGAATGAGGTTCGGGAAGAACGTCAAGCGCTGGCGTCTATTATCGGTCAGTCCCGGCATCAGGAACGGCAGAGCTGGTGGTTACTTGGTGTTGGATTGCTGTTCCTTGTTGTGGGGTTTGGGGTGTCTCCGGTTCTAGCCTCGCTTTTACCGTCCTCTGTTGGGACGCGGGTGGCGTCATTTATTGTCGGGGAAGCAGATCGCTGGCATTCGGGGTCTATGATGATGGCGCTCGATAATCCCGAAGGATGGCAGCAGGTTCTTCAGGCGAGCCAATTGGTTGCTGCTAACAGAGACAGGATTGTCGCTTGCCAGAAAGCGGCATCGGGTCAGGAAAAAACTCAGAAATCCTGTATCATCACCGTTCCGGCACAACAGGAATAGTTTTGAGGAGATAAAAGCCGACAGCAGAATATGACGTGTCAAAAAAACCGGATTTCTTTGACGGATTCTTCTGACGTGTTAGGAAAAACGCATATCGCTACCACGTTTGGATGTCATGCTAACGCTACCCTACAGTACGGATGAACAGTCCCATCTGTGATTTCTGATCGGCAAAGATATGTTCAACGTGGGATCAGATGACGGATCTGCCTGCCTTGGAGCGATCCGCATCATTGCTATGGGCTGCTCTTTTTTCCCAGTCGCGAAGAAACCTTACTTATGGCAGATTACACATCCCGCATTCGCTTCATCAATGCCATAAACGTCATCAATCGTTTCATCGGTCTGAGCCGCTAATGGGTTTTTGGGGCGACGTTTTTTCAAGCGTTCTAGTCGCTTTTCGTAGTCTTTCTCGATCGCGTCGACCCTCTCCGGCTCGATCAGCTCCGTAAGACTTTCGCCTTGGCTCCAGGTGAATGGAGAGCCGCCCTCGAGCGCTGTCGTTTCATAAGAAACAGCCTTCTGGAATTCATCTGGATGATGCTTTGCCAGCCTCACCCATTCAATTTTTTGCTGGAAGAAGCAAAAAGTGCATCCTGAGCGGGACCGCCAACTATAATATTCAGGTTCACCTATGTCAGCGTTCTCGAGTAATTCGATCACGCCGGCTCGGTCAATCCCGGCATCGCGAAGTGGCAGATGCACAAGCATGTTCTCGTGTGTTGCCTGATATCCTTCGCGGGAAGGCTCATCAGCACGGATCGCGACATAGGAATGGATCTTCGTTCCCGCTTCCAAGGCTGGTCTAATCCAGTGCTCTAACGGGCGTAGCTTTAGCTGCCGTGTGCACCACCTAGTACGTGGTGAAGGCAAGAAATTTCCATACTCATCTAGCCAGAAATCAAAATCACGATCCGGGTTGAGTCGCTTAATAGGTCTACCCAAGAAGCCTTCAAGCCGATCGAGGAAGGAATATACCTCGGGCAGCTCTTTTCCCGTGTCCGTGAAGAAATACTCGATGGGTAAATCTGGGCGATGTTGACGCATGTAGACCGCGAGGGCCGCGCTATCCCGTCCGCCCGAAATGCCCAAAATGTGGCGTTCCTGTGTCATGCGACCTCCATATCCTGATCTGCTGCCAATGTGGCGACGGCGCGCGCCAGCGCAGCCATGCGAACACGATCAAGGCCATCTTTCTTGCGCAGCGTTTTCAGCACAATTTCGGCCAGAACAGCGGCATCCGCCTTTTCTGCCTCAGTAAGAACGAAAGATTGAAGAAGCGGCGGTGTGCGAGGATCTACGCCTACGACTAGTGCGAGCGCTTCGGTGTTGGAACGTCTATCCCGAACCACTGCAAGCGCCTCTAACTCGCGGAATTGTCGCCCGAACCGTGCCATTTGCAGCAATGCTTGTTCCCGATCGCGGTCTGACCATCTATGGGCAGGCTTATGAAGGAGCACGCTTGCCACACCCTCGATATCTCCCTCTCCGTGTTCAAACGCAGCAGCTCGCATCGCAAAACCTTCAAATGCGTAGTCATTTGTTAGATCTTTGATCGACGCCGCCCGCTCTTGTACTCCGAGAAAAGTATTAGGATCGACAGCAAGAGCTTTTGCCAAGGTGGTTCGAAGGTGCGTCAGAAGCTTCTGATAAGCATGCGTGGCCTCGTCCAGTGCATCAATAACGAGCTGGGACGTGAGCCGCTCTCCTAGAGCTTGCGGCAATGCTTCGAACAACAATGCCTCAGGATCACGGGCTTTCAGCACTACGCTACGGACCGCCTTCGCGTCTGCGGACAGTATATCTGTGCGTTGGGCGTAGACAGTAAGCCCTTTAAATTTCTGGAAAAGAGCCTGCGCTACTGGTAGCGACGCACTGCCCCCTTCAAAGCCAAAGTAACGTGCAAGGTCGCTTAGGAAAGCGGCTTCCTTAGTCGATCTGTCTACCCGCTTAATGCGAATATCAGCGGGCTTCTGAAGCAGCTTATCTACGAAAACGTCATCGAAATCTGTCTGGAATACGCCATCAAGATAAACGGCAAGATGTTGTCGGTTCGCAAGCAAAATGGCTAGTGCAAGAACCGGCATTATCCCAGCTTTCATTCCGAAAGGAGGGAGCGTCCATACGGCATAGGCATCAGCGAGAGAAATTTCCGAGGTGTCGGCGAGAATTGACCAGGCTGCTTTCAACGTCGGCCCATCGCCATCAGCCTGCGGCTCACGAAAGCAAATGTTCCCCTTTTTATCGGCTCCATGAATGCCAAATGGTTTCAGTACGGTCAGGTACAGGCCCATTTCTGCTGGGAAGCCTTCAATCCCAAGATTTGGTTGATGAGCGTTGCGAACCATCGCATAGCCAAGTTCTCGTAACGCCGCCATGGCACTGGAGGATGGCCGATCGCGCTGGAGAAGCTCGCTTTGCAGCACTGGGGCGTGGGCATATGCCGTATCAGCCAGAGCCGTAGCGACGATAGAAACTGGTTCGCGCAGGGACTTTGGAGGAGCAGATGCGATCCACCATCGAGCATGGTTTAATGCCGTCTCCAGTTCGCGATGCAGAATATCAACGCTTCCTGCTCTTCTGGCCGCGATTTCACGCCGTGCAATCCTATCTCCTTCAAGCTGCGGATGGTCTCTGAAAACTCTTTCCACAGCAAACAGGTCAGAAGCACTTGATCGAAGGGTATGACTATTTACCGCCCCGGCAATAGCTGCAACGATCCCTGCTTCATGAAGGTGCTTTGCAATCGTTCTGCAGCGGCTGTCGACATCGGTAGCTTCAAGCGAGCCGTCATTGAGGGCAAGAATAAGCATTCCGTTCCCTTTACGTCGACGAGCTGCCAAACGTGCTGCCAGCTCAGCTGGAGTATGTTCGCGACCGAGAAGATAGACGACAACCTCGAATGTTCTGAGGGCGCCAGTTTTAAAATAGTGCCGCTTAGCCGTCGCGAAGCCAAGGCCGACCCGTTCTGGGATCAACGCAAGTTCCTCGGAATCCAGCGGGGCTGTTGCGTGCCCGATCGCATCTTCTAGGTCGAAGTCACTGCCAGAAAAAAGAGCATAGCCACCAAGGCGGGGCTGTCTAATCAACACGGCCCATTCAACAAGATCGCTTACAGCTTTGGATCGTTCAGAAGTGCTTATATTTGGGACCGCGGCTGAAAAAATATCGTCGGCAAGAGCAAGGCCTGACCCAGTGCGGAAAAACTCGATGACTGCTGCGGCCTTGGTAAGGCGGACGTGGAGCGAACTTCCTTTCGCGGCAGCACGTTCTATTGCCTCGAATGCGAGACTGAAACGGCTACCATCGCTGCCATTCAATAGCGCCATGCCGAAATTGGACGTCAGATAGTCCCATAGACTATCTGGGTCGTAAGTCGCATCTAGGCCCCACGTCGTCTCTAAAAAGTCTTGAAACCCATTAGGTTCAGCGGAGCTTAGAAAACCAAAGACGCTTCGCTCATTTTGTGCAAAGCGCTGACGGGAAACAGGCCCCAAGAGCAGCGACGTTACTGGGTTGAGAGGCCAGGTCGCTGCCAGAGCGGATGATAATAGCGCTACGTCAGTGGGTTTTCTGTGCGCGATGGCAGTTGCAACGAGATGAGCCTGTTCATCGGCCGAGGCTGGTCGATGAACGCTAGTGATTGCGTTGCCTAAAAGAGTGACGGTCTCGTCGGCACCAGCCAGAAAGGGTATGTCTTGGTATCTACCCTGAACCTTCGCCCATTCTTGACGAGCATCACGGCTTGCGCGCGCGACATATTGGTCGAAGGCTTGGTGCAGAATGCCGGGGACCACGAGCTTGCCTTTGGAGCGCGCACTCTGTTCAGCAAGGTCTTGCAGAAGGTGAATGTCACTCCCGGCAGACGCTTCATGTTCAAGCAGTTTGCCAAGTTCATCTAGGATCAGGAAGATGCCGCTGCGCTTGGCGTTGGCAGCAGCCATTAGAGCTTCGATAAGCGCAACATCGCTCGATACAGCTTGGCTGTAAGCAGCTTTACCCCATCGAAGAGCAGTTGCCGCAGCATCTGCAATTGTTTGGCGCAAGCCCATACGGCTACCAGTGACAGCGACAATAGTCCAAGGGCCATTGGCTTCAGGAAACGCTTTAGCAAATCTTGCGGTCAGATCAGGGCCAGCAATGTCACGAGCGAGTGCCCTATTTTCGGAACGTCCAGCGACAAGGTTGGCGACGAGTAGTGCAGCGCTCGACTTTCCCCCGCCATAAGGCCCGGTCCATGTGAAGGCCCCCTGCTGACTTTCGATTTGACTTTCTGCCAGCGTTTTGAGTGCCTTCGTAACGCTAGCCTGCATCACATAACCCACCAGGGGCGGTGTGCCCTGCAAGTCTACATCCAAGCGCGTCGATCTTGCGAACCGGCGATTGATTTCTACCATCTGCGATAGAGGCTTCATATCGTAACCCGCTCATTAAAATTATGCCCGTAGGCATGGGCGATAAGGCTCAGGGGTTCGACGTCATCTAGCTGTTGGATCTGTCGAAGGCCTGCGGTGTCGGTCCATCGCCAAGCGCCGCTAGTCACCTCATCGATCCCCATGAGGCGTGTGACGACGCTATCCTCATCGAGCTTGAAGACGCGGCCTGGAGAACCCGGCGCATAGCATATCTGCTCAGCGGTAATCGCGCTTGAGCCGCCACGGGCTCCCCAAAATTCGGCAAGTGAGTATGCGAATATCCCATCCGGCAAGGTCGGCTTAGGGCCGCGGACAAACTCGTGCCAGCCTCCGACCCGAGCTTCCCGGATAAGACCCAATTCTGCCAGCAGGGGTTCAGCGGCATCGTCACTAGTCATTCCGCCCCGTCGCACATAGCTGCGGAGAAAGACCTCAACATCTCTTTTGAGGGTATTGGGGGTGGCTCTCCACCCCTTGGCTTTAACAAGAGCCAATAGCTCATCAATCAAATTGCCGGTATCAAACTCGATCGCGGATAGAACATTGAATGCGAAATAGGCAGTAGTGGTCCACTCTGGGGTGCTCGCCACGCCCCAATGGGCCAGCCATACGGTTGCAGCCCTTTCTAAGAAGGGGTCATAACCGTTATCGGCTAGTATGGCATCGCCAAGCTTGGTCGGCCTGATAACGCGCCCCTCTTCTTCGAAGAATGAGGTAGCCAGCCCCCAATACCGCATAGACACAGCCATGTTGCGGCCGACACCAAAGCGTGCGATGGCTGATTGTTCTTGGAATGTTCCAGAAGGGGCGCCGTCTCGCACGGCGTCATAAGCTTTCTTTAGCCAAAGAAGGCGAAGGGGGAAGGTTTCGTGACCGGCAAATTGGCCGCGGACATCTGAATCGGACAGCGCATGCTTCATCCCATCTAATTACATCCCACTGGAAGGTTCGTCCAGTGGGATGTCTTATTGGGAGGCAGCGGTAACGAAATGTGGTAAAAACCTGTCAATTTCGTGATAACTATTATATCGGCCGAAGAAAATTCGGAGGATGGATGCCGCATTATATGGGGGAATACCCATCGCCATTAAAACATGAGATGGCATAATCTGACCAGAAGTGCATGCAGATCCTGTTGATATACTCGCATATGGAGATATGCTCGAAACTATATCTTCAGCAGAGCGGTTTGGTAAATAAATACTTAAAGATCCCGGGATCGTTTCTGCATCTCCAGTGCTGATATCGAAATCTATACCTCTTTCTAAGAGGCCTTTCTTGAAAGTTTTTGCCATTGCTTGGCCATGCGCCATGTCATCCCCTAAGCGCTGTCCAGCTAACCTTGCTGCGGCGCCAAATCCTGCAAGCAAGTAAACTGGTTCAGTCCCAGGTCGCATTGCCCGTTCCTGGCCGCCGCCAAATTGGATGGGGATTGGCCGTGGAGCACCGTTTGCAACGTAAAGTGCGCCTACCCCATTGGGCCATACATCTTATGAGACGACAAAGACATGTAATCTACGTCGAGCGCTTCAACTTCGACTGGGATTTTTCCTGCTGCTTGCGCAGCATCACAGTGCAGCAACGCGCCATGCAATCGAGCGATCCCAGCGATCCGCCCAACGGGCTGAACGGCGCCCGTTTCATTATTTGCCAGCATGATCGAAACAAGTAAGGTGTCAGCGTCAATCAGCCTTTCAGCGGCCTCGATGTCAATGACTCCTTTTTTGGTAACAGGCGCGCGAATGATTTGGAACCCAAGGTTTCGCAAGCTATCGGCTGCTTCCAGGACCGCCTTATGCTCGATCGCAGACACGACAATCTTTCTGCGCGAGCTACCGGATTGTAGCGCCCAAAGTGCTACGCCTCGGATTGCGAGGTTGTCGGATTCTGTGGCGCCCGAGGTAAAGATTAGCTCCTGTGCGTCTGCTCCTACTAAAGATGCTACGTCCTCCCTCGCCCTTTCTAGAGTGGCACTAGCTCTGGCTCCCGAAAGATGTGGTGAGCCCGGGTTGCCGGGCTGCGATGATGCAAGGATCATCGCAGCCCGAGCTTCCGGCGCGAGAGGGGTGGTAGCAAAACCATCAAAGTAAATTGGCTCGTCCACGTCTATTCCTACTAGGCCTTTCCCATATCAAAGGCCGCTTCTTCTGCGGCTTCCCAGGTCTCGCCTTCATCTTCGACTGCTGGAGCTTCGGCTGCATCTTCCACTACAGAAACCTCTTCCAGCGCCCGTTTGCTTGGAACTTCTGTAGCTAACCACCCTACATTCCGCAGGAATTTTTTAAACGCTTCATAGGCAGCGTTCGTGATTTCAGACCTATCTGCTGCGGTCAGGTTTTCCTCGCGCTTGAAGTTGCGGGTCAAGAAATCCTTCTGGTATTCGTACTCTAGTGAAGCAAATATCTGCCGACGACTTTTCTCACGTTCAGCAGTTAAATATTTTTCAAGATCCGTTCCCGTAGCACGCCAAATTTCGAGAATAAGATACTTGTATTTTGGCCATTGCGCGGGCTGCATTTCACCCCGGTAGACGACACGACGGAATGTAGAGTGAGAAGGCGTGATTTTCCACTCGCGAATTTCGCCTTCTAGCGTATCTTGAAACACTTCGACCAGTCGCTTGAACTCGCGCGGGCTACTAGGCGAAAAAAAACCATTGATGTCAGCCATAAATCCGTCAAACGCAGTTTGCGTGTCAATGGCATTCAATTCCAGCTTTGAGCGTTCCAGATTTGCGCGTTCCAGTTCGCTAAAGAATCCCGCAATCATTGCTGTCTGAAAAGCGACCGTTGTTAGAACATTATCGTAAAGCTTGTTCACAAAATCGACGACGCGGGGATGAATAACTCCATCTTCAGTATTTAGTGATTTCTTGTCAGATACATTGGATACGAAGCGTTTAGCGCGTTCAAACTTCAGTTTACTGATAGATTCATCGACTAATTTTTGCGTTCCCATCAAATGAGCAAGTATCTCCTTTAGCTTCGGTGCGTCAGCGCCAAATTCTTGGGACTCGATCTTTGCGGCTAGATTCGCCGAGTGGGCAGCAAAAGTGCGTCCAATCCCTTGCCCTTCAAAAAGAATGGGGCGCACTCTGGTATTAGCTTGGGACCGTAGTTGCTCGCTGAGCCAATACACCGCGCCAGAATGGGCCTCGTATGGTGCAAATTTCTGGAAAGCGAATACGATGTATTTACCGAAACGCTTCCGGAACTCCTGAGTGAGAATATCGCCTGCTGTTGCCGTGTAGAACTGACGTGACGTTGCATCGGCCAAATCGGCGCCAAGGCGATTTCGCCCGTTAAGTCGACGAAATGCTGCTGGCTCTAGGTCGGTACGAAGATAATAGTTGCCGGCTCTTGGTTTGGCGCCATTCACGTCCTCAAGCTTGTTTAGGACAATGTGTTCGATAAGATAATAAATGTGATTGACGCCGGAAATAGCGATCGGACTCTCAATTTTCATGCGATCATGAGCTTGGTCGAGCTCAATATTGCTAATTTCCAGCGTCGAACCTGAATGAAGATCGCCTTTTTTGATCGTTGAAAGTGTGTCGCGGAGGAACAGCGCGATGAGATCGTTATCATCGAGCAGCTTATTTCGCGACGAGGAAACCTGCCGCGCAGTTTTATTCAGTGTCAAAAATATAGACCGAGCGGCCTTCTTAACATTATATTCGCCCTCAAAATTACTGTCCAGTTGTGGGAAGGTACAGAACATTACAGGAAGACTGATGTTCTTTAGTTCAAATTTCCTAATATAATTTGGGGTCCACTCCTCATAGTAGTCTTTGTATGGCGCCTTCATGGCGTCATTCCAATCTTGCTTGAGATTACGATAGACCGCCAAAAGGGCCATGGCGCGGTGCTGGCCATCAACGATGACGAGACGCGATTTGTTGGTGTTAAGCCGCAGCCGTACCAGATCGTGTTCGTACAGCTTTTCATTCACAAGAGGCTGAACGAATTCAAAGATCTCTTGACCTTTTACGCCAGAACGGAGGATCTGCGCTTCATGGCCTTCCGGCGTCTTCTCTATATTGGTCGTGACGGTTGGGTAGAGATCATCTGGCTTATTTTCGTAAGGTTTGACAGGAAGGACCACGACAATGATCGGTGGAAAAAGCTTAACGAGATCGTGCGACTTGCGGTCGAGCAGATAGGGTACCAGTTCGGATGACACGCGCGCATCATCGATATCGCGTTGCATAATCTCGTCAAATTCGAGGTCAGCCGTAGGAAAAATTTCGCGAACAGGTGCAAGGTGCTTAAGAACTTCTTCGTTAGAGCCGTGCTCGAAGTCGAGACCAACGTGAGTAAGGAAGTATTTCACTTCTACTGATTTTTTCGTACTACTGCCAGAACCAACGCTGAAGCTACCAACGGACCCTTCAAGCGTAAGGTTAAGAGCGGATGTAACGCTTAGACTAAGGGCCATTTCAATTTCTTCCTAAGATTGGGTAGTATACCCGATTAAGAATATTCTCAATATCAACAGCTGTATTGCCGTCTGTTTCAGTTGTACATGTGAATACAATCAATCGATCCGGCGGAATTTTACGCTTCGCGATTTGCCAGGCAAAACCCGCGTCGGTGCTTCGGGAAGATTCCGGCTCCTGCCGATGGACGCGCCGATACCGTTCTATAAGTGATTTGTGAGTGGCCAAGCGGGTCTGCAGATTTGTGGCCATCCCTATATAAAGTGGGCTGGCGAACATGGGTGCAGATATGTCTAGAACGTTCCTAATGGTCCGTAAGCGGTCAGGATCATCGACGATACGCTGCACCAGGCCACTCGAAATCTGGAATGTGTGTTCCAATGTTCCAGTATAGTTCGGCTTCAGCGGCCCTTCTATGACTGCCTTGTATGGATCTTCACGAAAATGACGAAAGACCCGATTGTCCAGGGTTTCTCGGACGAGCGTTTCAGCCGCTAAGCGATTGACGTTCCGATATTCCTTGAGCCTGCTAATTGTCTGTTCAAGGTCATAGTCTGTGATTTCGGGGCTGTAATACCATGCGTACACCCCAGGCAGTGCAGGCGCGTTTACAATATCAGCCCACAAGTGCTTCTTGATAGAGTCTGTCATTGTGTAGGTTACGCCAATGCCATTTGGGCGAGCGAACGCCACTGTTTTTCAAGCATCAGCAAGTGTGGTCTCCCCTACCCATTCCTGCTTTCGCTTTGGCGATGACAAAAGCCGCAGGAGTGATCATTAAGCAGCATAGCGAGGTCGAGCTGACTGGCCAAGACAAGTCCGGTGTTGCCAGTCAGATTCATGGATGTAGGTCAATGGCAGGCATAGCCCGGCAAACAGTAATGCATGAAATGTCATGCTGGCGAGCAATGTGAGGGCGTTTCATACCGTCCGCTGAGAGCTTCCGAGTTGTTTCGAGCATCCGTCTATCAAGGCTAAGTTAACGTGACATCGCCTGCTCCCAGAAATGGACGCATTTGATTGGATAGCTTTTCGACCAAAAAAACTATAGTCATATTGGGACAATCCGGAGCCACGGTGTATCAAGGGCTGCATGGTGGTTTTTCCGGGAGGGTTCAAATGGGACAGCGCGCGGTCATCTATTGCCGGGTTTCCACGGCCGATCAGTCCTGCCTGCGCCAGAAGGACGAACTGACGCGGTTTGCTGAACGTGCGGGCTATGAAGTACTGGGCGTTTTCATGGAGACTGGCTCTGGCGTCCGGGTGGATCGGGCCGAGCGTCGAAAGGTCATGGCACTGGCCCAGGCCCGTGAAATTGACGCCATTCTGGTGACGGAGCTGTCCCGCTGGGGGCGC
>Ga0157365_10000935_pt1 | contig 12264 bp, 7 predicted proteins | sample AttsexASBM3_FD_111478 | JGI IMG/M metagenome (GOLD analysis project Ga0157365, IMG submission 111478) | Fungus gardens microbial communities from leaf cutter ant in Ribeirão Preto, State of São Paulo, Brazil - Atta sexdens ASBM3 | ecosystem: Host-associated > Fungi > Mycelium > Unclassified ... | reverse complement strand
GCACCTGCATGCGTGAGACTTGCCGCCAAATTAACACTTAGGGTCGTTTTCCCAACCCCACCTTTTTGATTCAGAAGACCAATTATCATGCTGTTTCCTTTTTTGTATTTTTACGATTAATCGTAAAGTCGTGCAATCGTATTTAATGTAATGATTTTATACGCTTTTCAAGCTTAACTTAATTCCACATGTTCCTCGCAATAGCTTGATCCTCAACGCCGGAAACGTAGGCGTAAATGGCGCTGGACACGACCGCTACGCCAAAGGCATGCGCCATAATCACCGTCAATGCGCTCTCAACGTTACGTGACGCGAGGAGAAGAGAAGAGAAGAGAAGAATGCGTTAGGGGTGGTGTGATCGCTAGTGCAAGCTGCACCAATGCCAGGACGAAGCGAGCGATGCCAGTCGATCAGTTCGGCCATGCGGTTAATTGTCTCCGGAACTTCACCTGCAACGATCGCACGGTGATAATTGCTTTATAACGGATCATGCTTTCGAGTAGTTTGTCCATTATGGTCAGGGTGGCATCGGTCAGAACCTCTTAAAGTCTGATCATTGCCGCTACCAGAATGGCGTAACAACGGGATGGCGGAAGCTCGGCCAGATGTTGAGGTATGAACCGAGTAGCTTCATCGTTCAGGCGATTAAAGGCTACGTGCGGTGTGGCCGCGGCATGTGCATTGCCGAGTTTCAGAGATCATACCTGCTCCAGGTGTTTCAGTAGTGGCAAGGCATTACTCAGGGCTGGTGAGAAGGGCGGCTTGCGTAGTTATAGAGCTAGGAGATGCTGTGATCGCTACAACGCTCCAGTATTCTATCCAGACGACAAAGGACTTCCGGCGGTAGATCCCCTGTAAAAACGTGATGAACCAGTTGATCGGCCTACTGGCGAGCACGGCGTACCAAAGCCTCAATGACAGTGACTGACGGCGCCGCGTCACGACTGGATGTTTCCTTCATGTGTCCGGAAGGGGATCGTTGAATGGACGTAATCTAACCGATCGCATAACCCACAGAAAACCGTCGGTTACCGAGTCTCATAAAGATAGTACTATATTTTTTTCATTTGTGGGGCCTTATATGTTACATACTCTCGTATGACACACATATTGATCGGCTATGCTCGCTGCTCGACAGACAAACAGGATCTTTCGATCCAGAAAGAGGAACTGCTCAAGCTCGGTGTTTCTGCTGATCGGATCTATACCGACAAGGGCTTCACCGGTACCAACCGGGAGAGGCCAGGCCTTAATCAGGCACTGGCAGCTGTTCGCAGTGGCGATACCCTGGTGGTACCGAAGCTTGATCGACTGGCCCGCTCTGTCCCTGACGCCCGCGCCATTGGCGACAACTTGTCATCCCGTGGTGTGAAGCTTCAGCTTGGGAGCAGTATTCACGATCCGTCTGATCCAATGGGCAAACTGTTCTTCAACATTCTCGCAACCTTCGCGGAGTTTGAAGCGGATCTGATCCGGATGCGTACCCGTGAAGGCATGGCCGTTGCTCGCTCCAGAGGCAAACTACGCGGTAAAAAGCCCAAGCTTTCTAGTAAGCAGCAAAAAGAGCTTCGCCGAATGTATGATACCAGAGATTACTCCATTAGCGATCTAGCCGAAGTCTTTTCCATCTCTCGTCCGACAGTCTATCGAACTCTCAGTAGAACAGCCTCAACGGTCTTGGTTGGTTCACTCTAAGCGTACGTAAAGTGTAGTTTCGTGTCGTGACCTCAGTTAATTGGGAGATGAAAAATAAAAAAAGTCTTCAATATCAAAAAAGCTAGACTGCTTCATTATTCCCCCCAATCAACATAGGGGGAATGGAAGCAAACAGAAGGTCTCAAAATCAGAGAATTTTTCGAACTCTACACGTTCATGGGGACATCATACCAAGATATCGAAGGCGCTTATGTCTTTTGATGAATTATAATAATCTTCTATAGTTAACTGAACAATTTTAAATAAATCATAATATAACTCACGTGGAAAATGATTTGGATCGTCTGTTATACCAAATTTTTGTACAAGTGGATTAATATCAATAAATTTAACTTTTTCATTCTCAAATTCTACACTTCGGCACAAATTATTAAGATTTATAATATTTTCATCTCCGGAATATTTATCTTCTGGATTAGTTCTTTTTTCGTTGGCACCCAATAAAATTAATAATTCATCATTATTAAATGAATCAATAATGCACTTTAAGTTTTCATAAGTTTCATCGTTGCCAACTTGACCAATAAACTCATAATTTTCGTTAACCTCCTTCACGGCGTCTTCAAACCATGTTCCTTTATAAGATGGATCCATATTGTCTAAATTGCATGAAGTAATGTCAATCGACGACTGCCTAAATGCAGGGTAGACGCTAAAATGTATTTTTTCTCCAGATATTCTGTGCTTATAGGCGGGATAATAAACATCCGACCACAAGCTTAAGATGACGACTTTTTTTCCAGAAAATTTTGAAAATACCTCTGTTGTTAGTTCATTTTCCGAATATCCTAACTTCTGAAGCGCAGCGAAATTTTCTCGATCATTTTGAAATTTTAATAAGTGTGGATAAAACGTTGAGTGCTCAAGCCGTTTTTCAATTTTATCTCTAACTTGACTGAATTCGCCCTTAATATTGTCAGTGATAGAATATAAATAATGGGATAAAGACATCATTTCACAGCCACCCCTGGCTACAATCATTAGATCGTTTTGGAGCTGAAGAGGGTCATCGTTGGATGTTTTGTGAGTGTTAATCCAGTCGATGTCTAACTCTACGAAAAGATCCGTTATGACGGGGGGGGCAACATCAATTTTGGGGCGTTCTAATTGGTCATATACCCATTTTTCGACGTACATACCCAACGTACGGCAAGAAAAGCAGTAGTGAATTAGTCTCGAACCTTCAGAAATAGACTTGGAGAGCAAATAAAATCCTACAAATCCGTAATCTCCAAATTTATCCTTCACCTTTATTAAGGCAGCATGAGATGAATGATGACGTAATTGATTATGTAGAATTTCTTTAGCTTGTGATAAATCTTCTGGAAGACGCTGTTTTGTAAAATTCAGTTGATTTGTTCTATTGATTATTTCAATAGCTCTATCAATATTGGCATTTATATCATAGTCAAATGTAACAGTAATTTCACTTTCTCTTAAGAACTCATTTGGATTTGATTCAAAGCTTTTTTTGATAATTGCCTTATCCTCAAGAACTTTATAATTTTTAAGCCGCGTCATGTCTGGATCGGTTTTGCCTTTAAAATCAGGCATACTCAGTATCTGGTTTATTATTTCTGGCGTGGCTACATTTATACCAGGACATGCGTCATACACTTCAGCAATATTTGATGGGTTATCATCGATAAATAAAACTGTTTGGGGGCGCAGTTGAATGTCGTCTATTAATGCTTTAATCCTAGGCCCTTTAGCCTGCCAGTTAATCGACGGGAACACAAAGTAATCCCATAATTTTTTTTCTCTTAGAATATTCTCAATTTCTTCATGGTCATTCTTCGAGCAAATTGAATTAATTATTCCCCTTTTTGATAAGGCAATAATAAGGTCATGATTATGCTCTGAGTAGCGTATGCCGCCCTCGGTCAGAGTGCCCTGCCAAAAAGTTTCGTCTAGATCCCATATGATTAGACGAATTGCTTCTTTGAATTTGTATTCCATATCAACCTCCAAGACCGATTCATAATCAATTAAAAGGAAATAGCATATGATATTTCAAATTTCATCTATTTCCCCATTTAATATTAAATAAATTATAAAATTTATATTTGAAATTAGAATAATAAACTATTCACACAATATGAATATATTTTTTTACCCGAAGAGTTAACGATAAACCGATCAAAATTAAGCAAAAATTTACGCTCAACGTATAGATTATGTCATAATGGGCATGGGCTGAGTAGCCAAATTGGCCTCCACGTATCATCTCGATCGCGTCCACGCTTGGGGATAATAACATGATCCATCGGTAGTGGGGTGGAATCCAGTCTACCATCGCAAATGCACCTGACAAAGGAAGCGAAACATACGAAAGCAATCCGATGGATTTTTCAAGTAATTCGTTTCGTTGAGTTAGGGGTGCCACAATTAATGCGCTTGATAGGCTAAATAATATTTGACAGAATATGCCGAGATACAAGAGTGCATAGTTTTGTGGTGGAGCCATATAACCTAATATTATTGCGATAACACATACCAATAATCCTGCGCACATTGTGCCCATAACTTCCAATATTACGCGAGCAAGCATAATGTCTAAAGGCGTCACTTGCCTATGAAACAACAAGCTCCCGTTGGCCTCAAAAGCTAAGACTGAACGTGCCAAGCAATGACGCCACATTGTTAAAGGTACATACCCCGTAATAACAATGGCTGTAGTCGGCAGGCCATGCTCATGAGCAGGACGGATGGCGCTCCATACTAGCGCAACGCCTGCACAGAATAAAATTGGCTCGCCAATAATCCACAAAAAACCCAATCCGTGTCGACCGTAGCGCGTGTGCAGTTCACGCATCATCAACGCGCCAATCACGCGGCACTGCAATGAGAACAGGGAGAGCAAAGACTGTGATTTCATGTCGGCCTGGACACTTCTCTCAAACGGGGCAAGCTGTTGGTTTTTGGCATGCTGACCATGTCACAAACACACTGGTAGAGATCCTTTGGTACGACAATATGACCGTTTGACCAAGGCAAAACACCTTTGGCATGGTAATGTTGGACTTCAAACGATGTACCGCGTTCTGTCTGGCGCTCCACCAATCCCACATTTAATGGCCTGTGAGCGCATAAAGAACAGACAGGTGTTACACCCGCAATCGCGTAACGTGATGTCTCAGGCGTTTCATATACAGTCATTGGTCACTGCATGTTGATACCACGTTTCCAGTGCGTCGACTGTGTTCATGCGTGAAGCGTCCCACAATTTTTCATGGTGACCGCATAAATCAATTCTGACGTGCAACCTATGCGAATACGATCGCTCAATAATCTGGTCAATGTCTCGTCACCGGCATAAAGTCCCACCAAATCTGTTTGATTAAACTTGGCAGGACAAGAATTTCGGTGAATTTCATCGCTGGCAATAAGGTGGAGGGATCAAAAATCAACTAACGATTTTTCAACCCCTCAAAGTTATTGGAGTCCTAATACAGCTGGTCGAACAGCGAAAAGGATTTCGTTTTTTTCGCCATGAATACCACAAAAATCTTGAGAAACAATTTGGTGAGTAGAGGATTTTGACTTGCTAAAGTCTAAAAAAGCGTTTCCTATACGAATATTGCTGCACTCATGATTGCTAGATGCTGTTATAAAACTCTGATCTATCATGCGTGCTTCGATATTACTTGCTAAGATCGAAGCCTCCCCCGTAATAAAAAATGCATCTGCATGGTCCATTGCAAAACCTGAATCGATCCCTTTTTGCCCAAATTGACGCATCTCGCTAATCATCATCGTTGCTCCAATTGAGTCCACCTGAACGCAATGCTGTACGCTATCACATTCAAGTTTTCCGATTTGTATACCTGTTGCGGCTCCATTATTTTTTGATTTTTCAAAAAAAACGCCCGATTTTGCGGCATATGCAAAAACGTTATCTATGAATACTCCGTCCGCACGTCCTAAAACAATAGTATTAAGATTCTTTTGTTGAAACGAAATTACTAATGGGTCTCCACTTAAGTACGGCCATGAATGAACATTATTAATCCTAGAAATATCCATTTCATCATATAGCTTTATTGCAGAAGAAAAAAATTGCCCATACAGTCCATCAATATACGTTCTTCCACCATTAATACTTTCGATCCCGGTATCCACACCGTTCATATAAATATCACGAATTTGAGTTAAGCCACTTACATCTTTGATCATTATCACCGGGGGCATTGGGACCGGATGCCAACTAGTTGCCCCAACCGTTGGCAATTGTTGTGCAGGCTGTGTGAACGCTATCTTCTGGATGGATGCCCCTTTGGATCCTCCAGTGAAAACTATCCCTGGACTATGAGAATTTTCGATACTTATCCACGTCCCATGCTTCTCGTCTGCCTTAGGAGCTTCTTCCCAACCTTGTCCAATTATCGATATTGGACATTTGACTATGACAGTGGACTTTAGATGAAAGATTCCTACACCTAATTCCAGTGTACCTCCATTAGTTCCACACATCGTGTTAATAACGGATTGAAGCGCCGGCGCAGCATCGCCACTCAAAGACGAAATATAAGGATGCCAGTCTGGCAATGTACTCGATGATGCGAAATTGGGAAAAGCGCCTACAATTAGGGTAGAGACAGTCATTATTTTACAGAAGTAACGAATCATGATTTGTCTCCACCTTTCTAATTTTAGTTATTTTCCTTCAAGGAAGAACAACCGGCATGCTGGGAATAAATGGTAGCTCATGGGGAGGTTTTCCCACCGGAATTATCGAGCTGTACGTCAGCGCAAGCAGCTCGGAATCTCCGCTCTTACAATAAGCGATTCCACTCCACCCGATAAATTGGTTATTGGATGGAAATTTTCCACGCCCGAGGAGGAAAATTCTCACAACCCCTCCACCCGTCACGATTCCTGTAAACCTAAATACCGTTGGGTGCTCAGACAATCGATAAGCGTAGTCCCCATCTCCTGCATTGAGAATGACAGTAGGATCGCTGTCGCGATTAGACTCGCGATGCAAGCGCAAAAACAGTTCCACCCGATCCCCTTCGCCACATTCAGAAATAAACTGTATTTCTGATCGACGATTTTGAGACCAAGCTCCCCAATGGTTAGCCGGATGCCACCAAACATGCCGAGCAGAACGGAACGTGATCACTTTTTCATCGGTACGTGCCATGCGCAAAATATCGTGCGTTCCGCCGAGGATGAACTTTGCTTGTGGCAAGTAACATACCGCATGAATACCTGATCCAAGCAGGTTCTTTGCATTCTCCACGACAGCATCATAAAATTCTGCACTAAACTGATGCCAGGTTTTTACCTTGAAATCTTTTTTGACCCGATCCTGCCATCTTGCCAAATCGTCTCTATCCGCAATCACCTGTCTTATTGTGGGATAGCTTGCTTCCCAATCGAACGGATCAATGTATCGAACGAAATCTCCACCAACCTCAGGCATCGATGTGGTGTTAGAGGCTATACAAGGCTTACCGTAGACAAGACTTTCTCCAATCGGCAGTCCAAACCCTTCCGCAAAACTTGGATAAACAGAAAACATACTGTTTTTGTACAGATACTCCATCTCATTATCTGAGATTCCATTAAATATAAATAACCAATCCCCAATATAACCTTTTTCTTCAACATACTTTCTGAATTCGTCGATCTCCCATCCCCACTTTCCGACCAATACGAGATTGGGTGTTTTTTCACCGAACTCTTCTCGCAATTTCTCCCATGTCCGCAGCAACAAGGGGTGATTTTTTCGAATTTCTATCGTCGAAACTGAAATAACATAATCAGTTTGAGCAATATCTAGAATATTTCTGTTTTGAATTCTATCTATTACTTCATTAGACCGCAATTCTGTCGGAAGAACGACAGCCTTTACTGGAAGATTATAATTTTTCTTTTCAGAAATATATGCCCTGATATCAGAAGCCACATATTCCGAGTTGGCTAATACAAAATCTGCAATATCAAGAGCATCAGAAATTTGAACGTTGAATTTATCTGTTGCATCACGTGCTACGTATTCAGGCATACGAATCTGGATCAAGTCATGAATAAATAGACCAAACCTCATTCCAGCCTGACGTAAATGCATAATGTTGTCATAATGCGGATAAATCCAGAATGCTCCTGCAACGACAAACACATCGTCTTTTTCTGGGAAAACTTGAATTCTATCACGATGGACTAATTCTAGAGCCGAATCTATGTCTTCTCTGTTAACAGAAGAATTATCAAATACTTCAACTAAATCGATGAAACTACGAGCAGAGGTAGCAAATATTTTAAATTGGTCGTACTCTGGTATTACCGGGACGACGCGATAACCGTCCAAATCAACTTTCTTCAGATATAAGACGAGATTCGCGATGACACGCTGAATTCCGCTCAGGCTATTATTATGCTTTACATATACGACAAAATCTGTGACATCGAGCCAGATCGTATGTGAGGCGACATTTGTATGTTTTTTCGCACTTGAAACCACCGCGATGCTACCGCCGCGCTCTACCTCACCTCGAGCATTCTCATTAGTCGGATCCATATTAAACGACATTTGATACTCCGCTGCGGCTTCGCTCGTGCGGTGCATCAACTTAAATAGATGCCCACGTTGCAGGTGAAGATCAGAATCTGATTTGTTGATCGCTTGCGCTTCGTCGTATGCAACAAGAGCGTCATCAAGTTCACCTGCTTCTTTCAGGCAATTTCCTTTTTGAACCAAAAAACGAAATCGATTTTTGTGACTTCCTAGAAGATCAAGAGCCTTTCCATATAACTCGGCTGCCTCTGCCCAATTTTGGAGGTCACGCTGTTTATCGGCTTCACGTGTAAGAGTTGTGACCCTTGTACTGGAAAAGAGAGCCATATTGCAGTCAATCCTCTTTAGGAAAATCGTTGAAAAATTTGGTTAAGTGTACGTTAAGGTGCCGTTTACCGATCGACAAGACAGAACCGTTTATAGGGTCGTTTAGGAAAAAATCATCTGGATTGGCACTATAGCTCCCATATCTTCTGATACCCTGAATAAAGCAGTCGCGCGCCGATAGAAGCCATAAACTGGTCCACGATCAGCCCCTTGCCGCCGGCACCTAGCGGGGGGACATCAAAGTCGTCCACGCAGATGATCGTGCCTTCGCTTATCAAGCCCCTAGCAGCCATCATTTCGGTTGCATGGTGCATCGCACTCGGCATTGGATCATTAAGATCAAGATCGAATGAATCCAAATACAGCAAAGAAGCAGGACGCGTACAATTCTGCCCTAACGAATGCAATGCAGGGCGTGAATCATTCAAAATTGTACTTGTCGTTCCGCTGCATGCACGTCTGGCGCTGTCAATGCTTGCCGAATTAATATCGATGGTGAACACAGAACCCTGCCGTTCGCGCGCGTACCAATCGAACTGAAACGTGCTTTGCCCGTCCCCTGCCCAGTTGTCTGGCACGCGCAGGCAGCCCGTTTCAACAATTAATGGACGCGGGTGCTTATCCAGGCGATCGAATATAACAGCGAACCCATCGGCACGTTTATCCAGACGCGGACGAAGATGCACGTCATAGGCCGATTTGAAATCCATTTCCTGAGCTTCTGCAGGCAAACCGACATAGGCAAAATCGGCATCTATCCGACCATTTTCCATCGTATCGATTGTCTGTGTCAGTTTTTTGCGCTGCTCTATCGCACGACTGTTTGCAATCTGATTGATCAAAGGATCGATGTCAGCCGGGGCTTGCTTCAAAGCATTCAGAATGGCTGCACTATTTCCGTCCGATACACCATCCAGAAGATTTGCCAAAACTGACAGATCAACTTGTGCTGCAACCAATCTGGTATCAGCCTTTTTGCGTGCTTTGCGTTTATCTTTTCCACTTGCGGCTTCTGAATGATTCATATTCATGGGCACTCCAGTAAGCAGGGATCACAATCCGGGTCTGACTGCGGGACTCACCCGCAGCCAGCAATCTGCAAGCAGTTGTTCTTGATAAAAAAACCTTCAGACTCTGGCGTAAATATCTTCGATACGCACAATGTCGTCTTCGCCCAGATAAGGGCCAGACTGAACCTCGATCAGAGTCAAGGGGATCTTGCCTGGATTTTCCAGCCTGTGTACGCAGCCAAGTGGCAGATAGATGCTTTCGTTTTCACGAACCATGATTTCCTCGGCATCGCGGGTAACAACAGCTGTACCAGCGACAACCACCCAATGCTCTGCGCGGTGGAAATGCTTTTGCAAAGATAGCTTGTGACCGGGATCAACATGGATCCGTTTAACCTGGAAACGATCGCCGTGGATAAGGCTCTCGTAAAAACCCCAAGGACGATACATGCGGTTGTGATTAATGGCCTCGGGACGACCTGCGGCCGTCAATTGCGCTACAACCTTTTTAACGTCCTGAGCACTGTCACGATGAGACACCATGACGGCATCTTCCGTGACAACGACAATCAGATCTTCTACGCCGGATACAGTCGCCACGACCCCGTTGGAGCGAACGTAGCAATTTTTGGTGCTGTCAAGAAATACGTCGCCGAAAGTTGCATTACCTTGATCATCTTTAGGTGTTAGCTCCCACAGCGCATCCCAACTGCCAATATCGGACCAATCAAAGTGGGACGGCACAACGGCTGCCATTGTGGTGCGCTCAGCAACAGCATAGTCGATAGAAATATCGGGCGATTGCGCAAAAGCATCGGCATCAAGGCGTTCAAAATCCAGATCCGTTTCACGACCCTTAATCGATGCCTGCACCGCGGCGTACACCTCAGGTTCAAAAGTCTGAATTTCCTTGAGCAATACACTCGCACGGGCGACAAACATCCCCGAATTCCAGGAAAAACGTTCGTCCTTCACCAGTTCTTCTGCGCGGGCAGAATCAGGCTTCTCGATAAATCTAGAGACCTCAAAGACATTCTGTGTTGTCTTGAGTTCCTCACCACGTTCGATGTATCCGTAGCCCGTTTCTGCCTTCGTCGGCTGAATGCCAAATGTAACGATGTATCCTGCAGCTGCGGCTTCAACTGCGGAACCCAGAGCGGCCTCCAGAAGCTCTTCCTTACGGATGGCAGCGTCTGCTGCCATAATCCACAGAATCGCGTCCGGATCAGTCTCAGAAACCAAAAAAGCAGCTGCGGCGATCGCCGGCGCAGAATTTCGTCCCACAGGTTCAAGTACAACTCGCGCCTTTGTTATATCGGCTTCACGCAATTGTTCAGAAACAATGAAACGGTGTTCAACATTACACACTACAATTGGTGCAGAAAGGCCGATGCCTAAGCCACGAAGCGCCGTTTCCTGAAGCAAGGTCTTGTCAGATAATAACGGCCAGAATTGCTTTGGGAAGCTGCGCCGCGAAACGGGCCAAAGCCTACTCCCTGATCCTCCGGAAAGAATAACCGGAACGACGGCGCCAAAACTAGCACTTTTCTGGATCGACTTTACTGAACTCATAAGGTGGATCACTCTCTGACGTTAAACTCAAACTGCGCTTTTACACGTAGTAATCGTTAATATTTTAGGAAACACTATGTTGAAGCGAAGGCATTAGCAATTCATTATATGAAAAATTATTGCCAATTCGATGCATATTTCAGGCCTGTGGCAAGCAATGCTGCTGCTCGTTCCTGAGAATCGGCTTCGACATAGACACGCAGTTCAGGAGCATTCCCTGAGGGACGGAAGTGAATAATCTCGCCATTATCGAATGTTATGCGAAGCCCATCCGTTTCATCTATTTCGCAGACATTGCCGCATTCTGGTGCCAATCCGACGTTGTGTGACAAGGTTCGCAGTTGCTCTGTCAGGGCCAAAATTTTTTCACGGCTTTTTTCGACTGGCAGTTCAGCGAGGCGATCACTGAGTGTGAAACGAGGGGGAAGATGAGCCAGAAGTCCTGAAAGGCCAGTTCCCTTCACTTTTGCCGCCACCAAGGCACACAACATGGGCAGCAAGGAATCTCTGGTCGGCAGCGCATCAAGAACTTTATTGTTTTTTTCAACCTGATTCGCGAGGAGGAAGCCTCCATTCGCTTCATAACCCACCGAGGGAACCAAACCCTGTTGACCTGCTCTTGTCATAGCGTCCACAACGAACGGTGAGCCGATGCGCGTGCGCTGTACCAGACGCGCAAATCCCATTTTCTCCAGCGCGGTATTGCTGCTGACAGGTGTTGCGACAGCGACGGCGCCCAGATAATTCGCTGCCAATATTCCTAAAACGTCGCCCCTCAACCAGTTGCCAGAACTATCTGCCAGCAACGGCCGGTCTGAATCGCCATCGGTCGTCAAGATTGCGTCATACGCGCCCGTGGCAGCCCATTCCTTCGCCAGCGTAACATCTTCCGGGCGCACGGCTTCGGTGTCCACAGAGATAAATATGTCAGATCGAGCCAGAGGTATCGCTTGCGCTCCCAAAGCGCGAACGACCTCAACAAGCACATCGCGCCCGACGGCAGAGTGCTGATACACGCCGAGTTTCATGCCCTCTAGCGCAGTTGCTCCAAAAAAATCTCGATAGCGTTCAATATAACTCGTCGTAACTTCGGTCACTGGAGGCAGTTGAACATCG
>Ga0157365_10000932_pt1 | contig 12273 bp, 7 predicted proteins | sample AttsexASBM3_FD_111478 | JGI IMG/M metagenome (GOLD analysis project Ga0157365, IMG submission 111478) | Fungus gardens microbial communities from leaf cutter ant in Ribeirão Preto, State of São Paulo, Brazil - Atta sexdens ASBM3 | ecosystem: Host-associated > Fungi > Mycelium > Unclassified ... | reverse complement strand
CCACGCGCTTGCCGTCGAGTACGGGGCGATTGGCGGAGTGTTTCATCTTCACGCCCAGATTGCGGATCTGGTCGGTCGGTTCGATGAAGGTACGGCCCACGTAATGGTTGCGGATGATGCCCAGCTCGAACGGGATACCACTTTCGACCGCGAAACCCATGGCTGACGGAACGCCCGAATCGGGCACGGGCACGATCACATCCGCTTCCACCGCGCTTTCGCGGGCCAGTTCCACGCCAATCTGCTTGCGGGTGTCATAGACGGCCTTGCCATCCATGACGGAATCGGGTCGGGCGAAATAGATGTATTCGAACACGCAGAATCGCGACTGCTTGCTGTCGAACGGCTTGAGGGAACGGATGCCATCGTCATTGATGATCACGATCTCGCCCGGTTCCACGTCGCGCACGAACTCCGCGCCGACAATATCCAGCGCACAGGTCTCGCTGGCCAGAACCCATTTGCCCTCCGAGCCATCTTCTTCCCGCAGGCGGCCAAGGATCAGCGGGCGCACGCCCAGCGGGTCGCGCACGCCAATCAGTTCGTTGCGCGACAGCACGATCAGGGAATACGCGCCCAGCACCTGCTTGAGCGCGTCAATCAGCCGGTCCACCACGTTGGCATACAGTGATATGGCGATCAGGTGGATGAACACCTCGCTGTCCGTGGTGGACTGGAAGATGCACCCCCGCCGCACCAGCGCCTTGCGCAGGGTTTCGGCATTGGTCAGGTTGCCGTTATGGGCCACCGCCAGGCCACCGAATTCAAAATCGGCAAACAGCGGCTGCACGTTACGGATCAGCGTGGCCCCGGTGGTGGCGTACCGGTTGTGGCCCACGGCGCAGTGGCCCGGCAGTGTCGCCATGACGCGGGCATCGCCAAACACGTCGCCAACCAGCCCAAGTCCCTTGTGGGTATGGAAGCGTTCGCCATCATACGACACGATGCCGGAGGCTTCCTGCCCGCGATGCTGCAGGGCATGCAGCCCCAGCGCCGTCAGGGCGGCGGCGTCCTTGGTGTTCCATACGCCAAAAACCCCGCATTCCTCATGCGGCTTGTCATCATCATGCCGCCACTGGGCGGCGATATCATCGCGTTCGTGCTGCGTCGTCGGATTGCCGGAAACAGCATGGAAGCAGGGACGGGACATGGTCAGCGATCTTTCCTTGACGGACGGGGGCGGAGGGTACCGACGGAAGGTTCAGATGGGCGCGTCATGCCGCGTCCCGGCGGGTTGCGCAAGGTGCGCATGAAAGTTATCGGGCGTATAGGCGTTCAGGTACGTCACGCTGTCGCCAACAAGGGGGACGATACGGCTCGATCGCATGACATCGGGCCATTCGCCTGCGGGGATCAGGGCGGTAATGCCCGCATATAGCAGCACCAGGCAGACATACCCGCGCGCCAGCCCGAATATCAGGCCCAGCGCCCGGTCGATTCCCGACAGGATCGATCCCTGCACCGCCCGACCCGACAGATGGGCAGTCGTGGTGAAAATGACAAGAAGGACAAGGAACAGGACGGCAAAGGACGCAAGGGACGCCAGCGTGTGATTGCTGATCCACTGCGTGGCATAGGGCATGAGCGCCCCGTACCACGCCACGGCCATGATGATGGCCATGACCCAGGCGGCAAGCCCCAGGACTTCGCGTGAAAAGCCGCGGACTGCACCGACCAGCGCCGACAGGGCGACAATGGCGATGCCTGTTGCGTCAATCCAGTTCATGCGTGCCGGACCGGGGGATGACCCGCCGGCAGGTAACAGGCATGGACCTGGTCCATATATCAAGACATTTCCTGCTGTTCCGCCTGTGGCCAGCTTATGCCACCGGCATGCCGCAACGCATAGGCCAAAAATGGCCCTGCGCGATTCCCGGCCCGCGCGTGCGGTGGTCAGGGCAGCTTGGTGGTGCGGATCTTCCATGGCCGCCGGCGCGCGGCGGTGGAAACGGATGTGCGTTCGGCCATGTTCAGCGCCAGCAGCAGGTTGCCCATGCGGGTGCGGCGGTCAAGTTCGATCCATACATCCTCTGGCTCGACCCCTTCCGCGGCCCAGATTTCCAGCAGGTGGGCCAGCACATCGGCGCTGTGTTCGACAAGGCCGGCGTGATCGAGGGTCATGAGGTCCATCACGCACTGTTCGGCTGAACAGGTGAAGGCGCGACCTGCCTCACGCGTGACGCGGGTATTGCGGGGCCGGTCATCCGGGGTGCGGGCCGCATCCGCACGCGCCTGCAGCCGGCCAAGCGCATGGTCGGCGACGGGCCGGTCTGGTGGCGGGGCGGACGGGGTTCGGGAACGGGACATTGGACGATGATGGACATTATTCCGCCCACCGGTCAACAAGTCCCGCCGGATGGCCCCAATGCGTTTTCAGATCGAGAAATACTTCGCCTGCGGGTTGAAAATAACCAGCGCCGAGGTCGACTGCTCGGGATGTAGCTGGAAACCATCGGTCAGCGAGACGCCGATCTTTTCCGCATCCAGCAGCTTCAGGATCGGCTCCTGCTCCTCTAGCCGGGGGCAGGCGGGATAGCCGAATGAGTAGCGCGACCCCCGGTAGCCCTGCTGCAGCAGCTTCGCCATGTCGCGGTCGTCCTCGGCCGCGAAGCCCATTTCGGCGCGGATGCGCTTGTGGGTGTATTCCGCCATGGCTTCCGCCATCTCCACCGACAGGCCATGCAGGTACAGGTAATCCTTGTAACGGTCCGCCTCGAACCATTCACGCGCCCTGTCCGATGCGTCCTGCCCCACGGTTACGACCTGCAGGCCGATCACGTCGCGCTGCCTGTCATCAATGTCGCGTACGAAATCGGCAATGCAGGCCCCGTCCGCGCGGGGCTGGCGGGGGAGGGTGAAGCGGGCGACCTCGGTCGTGCCGTCCTCGCCAAACAGCACAAGGTCGTTGCCTTCGCCTGCCGCCTTCCAGTAGCCGTAGCTGGCCTTGGGGTGCAGGATGTCCTGCTCCGCGCACAGGGCCAGCATGTGGCGCAGCACGGGGCGCAGTTCCTTGCGCGCCCAGACCATGAAATCTTCCAGCGAGCGGCCCTGTTTACGGAAACCCCACTGGAACTGGTACAGCGAACGTTCATTGAGGAACGGCAGCACCGCCTCCGGCGTCGCCTCCAGCACGCGTGGCCCCCAGAAGGGCGGCGTCAGCACGGGTTCATCCGCCGTCAGCCGTGCGCGCCGCGCGCGGGCCGCCGCCATGTCCACCGGGCCGAAGCCACGGGTTTCGGCGGCTTCGATATCCTGCGTGCGGCTGGTGCGCGTGGCCTTGCCCGCGCGGCGGGACTGGATGGCGGCAAGGTAGGTGTCGAATTCGCCCTGCGCCACCTTGTCCATCAGCGACAGGCCATCGAACGCGTCACGTGCATAGGCGACCCGGCCCCCTTCGCCATAGGCCGCGGTGCAGTCCTCCTCCACATAATTGCGGGTCAGCGCCGCACCACCCAGCATGACCGGCACGTCAACGCCCTGCCGGTTCATTTCCTCAAGGTTCTCACGCATGATGACGGTGGACTTGACCAGCAGGCCGGACATGCCGATCGCATCGGCCCTGTGCTCACGCGCGGCCGCAATCATGTCGGCCACCGGCACCTTGATGCCAAGGTTGATGACCCGGTAGCCGTTATTGGTCAGGATGATGTCGACAAGGTTCTTGCCGATGTCATGCACGTCGCCCTTGACCGTGGCCAGCACCATGGTGCCACGGGCCTGGCCCTCGGTGCGTTCCATATGGGGTTCAAGCCAGGCCACGGCGGCCTTCATCGTCTCCGCGGACTGCAGCACGAAGGGCAGCTGCATCTTGCCCGCGCCAAACAGTTCGCCCACCACCTTCATGCCATCGAGCAGCACGGTGTTGATGATGTCGAGTGGCGCCATGTCCTGCATGGCTTCGGCCAGGTCATCTTCCAGCCCCTTGCGGTCGCCATCGACAATCCGGTCCTTCAGGCGTTCGGGTGCGGTTTCGGCCCGGGCCTTCTTCACCGCATCGGCGGCCTTGCGGTCGGCAAAGATTTCCAGCATGCGCTGCAGCGGGTCGTAGCCTTCGCTGCGGCGGTCGAAGATCAGGTCCTCGGCCACCTTGACCTCTTCCTGCGCGATCAGGTGCAGCGGACGGATTTTCGATACATGCACGATCGCAGCCGTCATGCCCGCGCGTACCGCGTGGTCAAGGAATACGGAATTCAGCACTGCGCGAGCCGCGGGATTCAGGCCGAACGAAATGTTGGACAGCCCCAGCACGATCTGGATGTCGGGGAAGCGTTCGCGGATCAGGCGGATGCCCTCCAGCGTCCATTCACCCAGCTTGCGGTCATCTTCCGTGCCGGTGCCGATGGTGAATGTCAGCGGGTCGATCATCAGGTCGGATTGCGGCAGGCCATGTTTTTCACACGCGAATTCGACCAGCCTCGTCGCGATGCGCAGCTTGTCTTCCGCCGTCTTGGCCATGCCCACTTCATCAATGGTCAGGGCAATGACGGATGCGCCGAACTTGCGTGCCAGCAGCATGCGTTCGTTGGCGATCGCCTCCCCATCCTCGAAATTGATGGAGTTGATGATCGGCTTGCCGCCATGCAGCTTCAGGGCCGCCTCGATCACCGGGGTTTCGGTGGAATCAATGACCAGCGGCGCGTTGACCGAGGAGGTGAAGCGGGTGACGACCGCGTTCATTTCGCGCATTTCGTCACGGCCGACGAAGGCGGTGCAGATGTCCAGCGCGTTCGAGCCTTCGGCCACCTGTTCGCGGCCAAGGGCCACGCAGCCATCCCAGTCGCCCGCTTCCTGCAACTGCCGCCATTTTTTCGATCCGTTGGCGTTGCAGCGTTCGCCAATCGAGAAATAGCTGTTTTCCTGCCGCAGCGGCACCTGCGAATACAGGCTGGCGACCGAGGGGATCCACACCGGTTTGCGCGGCACGGGGGCGGGGCGTATGCGGCCCGTGCCCTCGGCGCGACGGCGGAGCATCTGGTCGAGCGCCTGCGTATGCGGCGTGGAAGTGCCGCAGCACCCGCCGATCAGGTTCAGCCCGTCCTCGGTAATGAAGCGGTCAACCCAGCTTGCCATTTCGGCGGGCGTCAGCGGGTAATGTGTCGTGCCATTGACCAGTTCGGGCAGGCCCGCATTGGGCTGGACCGAAATCAGACCGGGCCAGTTTTCGGACAGCCAGCGCACGTGTTCCGCCATTTCCTGCGGTCCGGTGGCGCAGTTCAGGCCCATCAGCGGCACATCCAGCGCGTTGATGACCGTGGCGGCTGCCGCGATGTCGGGACCGACCAGCAGCGTGCCGGTGGTTTCCACCGTGACCTGCACGAAAATGGGGGTGTCCACGCCCATTTCGGCGCGCGCGATCCTGGCGCCATTGACGGCGGCCTTGATCTGCAGCGTGTCCTGGCAGGTTTCGATCAGGAAGCAGTCCACGCCCCCTTCGATCAGGCCCCGGCACTGTTCGGCAAGGCCCGCTTCAAGCGTGTCGTAATCGATATTGCCCAGAGAGGGCAGCTTGGTCCCCGGCCCGATGGAGCCGACAACGTAGCGGTGGCGGCCATCGGCAAAGGTCTCGGCGGCTTCACGCGCCAGGTGGGCTGCGGTGCGGTTGATTTCGCGCGCGCGGTCCGCCAGCCCGAATTCGGCAAGCGTTATGGGCGAGCCGCCAAAACTGTTGGTTTCCACCATGTCGGCCCCGGCCTCGAAATACCCGCGATGGATTTCGCGCACCAGTTCGGGACGGGACAGGTTCAGGATTTCGGTGCAGTTTTCCTGCCCCCAGTAATCGCGCTCGACCTCAAGGTCCAGAAGCTGTACGCGCGAACCCATGCCGCCATCACACAGCAGGACCTGGTCGCGAAGGGCATCGAGAAGGTGGGGACGAGTGGTCATTGTTATCCTGAGGTCTCATGGCAGGGGACATGGCGCGGGAAGGTTTTCCGGCCGGGTATCTGGCGCTGCCTTGCATAAAGTTATGTCCGGTGCCCTTTATTTCCTTAACTTTCGGCTGGTGTCCAGAACCATTGCCCAAATGGGGACTGTTCACGGGCCTGTATGGATGAATGGAGAACACCATGAGCGGTGACGGGCGCATCGCGCTGGAATTCATGAATGGTCCCGCAGCCATTCCGCCGCGTCCCGATACGCTGCTGGTTGTGGGCGGTGGTGACACGCCGCCGCAGCCCGCCGCATGGGCGGGGATTGTCACGGTAGACCAGGCTGCCATCACCCCGTTTGCGCACGTGGCGGGGTGCGCGTGCTGCACGGGGCGCGGGGGCGGGCTGGCCGCCGTGCTGGGGGATGTGTTCCGCAGGCGCGCCACGGGCGCCCTGAAATGGTTCGACCGCGTGGCCGTGCTGCCGCCACGGGGGCAGGAAGCTGCCTGGCGGGCCGCGCTGTCCGCGGATGTCCTGGTCAGCGCGCGCTTTGCCGTGCGGCCCCCGCGCACGGGACCGGCCTGAAAAACTGTTCCGTTAAGGAACCCTTTGCTTTCTGCCCCTAGGTTCGGACGCGTGAACGGACAGAGCGCGTAAAGCAGAAGGGGTGCCGTGGGCCATCCAGACCAATCAGCGGACCCGACCGGCAGCGGACAGGCGGAGACACGCCACGCACCGGAACTGATCCGCCTGCAGGCCGTGCTGCGTGCGGCCCGCTTCCACGGCATTGACCTTGACGTGCGTGATTTCGCGGGCGAGGCGGGCGAAGCCGTGCCCTCCATTCCCGCCCTGGTGCGGTGGGTGGAGGAAAATGGCGGCACCGCGCAGGGCATGCGCCTGCAATGGCGCGACCTTGTGCGCCTGCGTGACGTGCCGCCGGTCGCGCTGATGTTTGCCGACGGATCGGCCGGGCTGATGGTGGGCGCGGATGACACCAATGGCGTGATCTGGCTGGTTGACCCCTTCGCCAGTCCCGACACCCCGCCCGTGGCGGTGGATGAACTGCGGCTGGAGGGCGTGTGGACCGGCGACGTGCTGCTGGTGCGCGGCCGGCACGATGGCGGGCGGAAGGAAGATGCGGTCAATTTCGCATGGCTGCGGCGCATGGTGCTGGGCGAACGGGTGCTGCTGCGTGACGTGATCATCGCCTCCATGGTCATAAGCGTGCTGGCGATCTTCCCGCCGCTGATCGTCATGCAGGTCATTGACCGGGTGGTGAACTTCCATTCCATGTCCACGCTGGTGTCCCTGACCGGGCTGGTGGGCGTGATGGCGTTCTACGAAGTCCTGCTGTCCTATGCCCGGCGCGAGATCACGCTGGTCATGACCACGCGGCTGGATACGCGTATCTCGCTGGCGGTGTTCGACCGCCTGCTGGCCCTGCCGCTGGAATTCTTCGAGCGTGAGCAGGCGGGCAACGTGATCGGCCGCGTCAGCGCGATCTACAAGGTGCGGCAGTTCATGACCGGGCGACTGCTGGGCACGTTCCTGGACCTGTTCACCCTGCTGGTCGTGCTGCCGTTCCTGTTCTGGCTCAGCACGGCGCTTGCCTGCCTGACGGTGGTTGCCGCGGCCCTGATCGGCGGGATCATCCTGCTGGCCATGCCGACGGTGGGGCGGCTGGTCGGGCGGCAGATCCGCGCGGAAATGGAGCGCAGCGGCGCGCTGTATGAAACGGTGGCCGGTATCCGCACCATCAAGACGCTGGCGCTGGAACCGGTGCGGCGCGAGGTGTGGGATGAAAAGACCGCCAACGTGATCAGCGCGTCCCTCGATGCCGGGCGCATGAGCAACTGGGTCGCGACGGCGGTCATGCCGCTCGACCTGTTCATCAATCGGGGCATCATCCTGATCGGGGCCTATCTGGCCATTACCTCCACCACCTCGGGCATGGAGGCAGGCGCCCTTATGGCGTTCATGATGCTGGGTGTCCGGGTTGCGTCCCCGCTGGTGGGCATGTCGCGGCTGATCGATGACCTGAACGAGGTGCGCAGCGCGCTGGCGGAAGCGGGGTCCGTCCTCAACCGTCCGACCGAGACGCGTGCGCTGACCACCGGGCTGCGGCCACCCATTCATGGCGCGCTGGCATTTTCGGGCGTGTCCTTCACCTATCCCGGCGCGTCCACCCCGGCCCTGTCGGATGTGACGTTCAGCGTGCCCGCGGGCACCATGCTGGGACTGGTCGGACGCAGCGGGTCGGGCAAGTCCACCATCACGCGCCTGCTGCAGGGCGTCAGCCGCAGCTATACCGGACAACTGCGGCTGGATGGCATCGAACTGCGTGAAATCAACCTGACCTACCTGCGCCGGTCATGCGGGGTGGTGCTGCAGGATAACTTCCTGTTTCGCGGCACCATCCGCGACAACATCATCGCAGGCCGTCCCGGCCTGACGCTGGAGGACGTGGTGCGGGCCGCGCGCCTGGCGGGGGCGGAAGAATTCATCGAACGCATGCCCGCCGGGTTCGATACATGGATCGAGGAAGGGTCCACCAATATATCCGGCGGCCAGCGCCAGCGCCTTGCCATCGCGCGCGCCGTGATTTCGGACCCCAGGCTCATGATCCTTGATGAGGCGACGTCCGCCCTCGATCCGGAGAGCGAGGCGGTGGTCAACGCCAACCTGCGCCATCTTGCGCGCGGGCGGACCATGGTGATCGTCTCGCACCGTCTTGCCTCGCTGGTGGCATGTCATCAGATCTGCGTCATGGACCATGGACATGTGGTCGATATTGGCCCGCATGAGGACCTGCTGGCGCGGTGCGACATCTACCGCACATTGTGGACACAGCAGAACCAGCCCGCCGGCGGCAATGACGGGGGACCACCGCCCTCCGTCTCCCACATGCATGGAGATGCGGCATGAGCGGCCATGACCTTGTGCCCTCCACGCCTGATGAGGGGAATGGCGCCGGGCTCCTGTCGGTCCTGCCGCCGCCCACGGCGGATATTCCCACCGGCCTGCCGCCCGCGCTGCTGACGTTCTATTCCCCCAGCGCGGCGCTGGTGGACCTGCCGCCGTCGGATGCGGCGCGTTATGTCATCTGGCTGGTCGCGGCGCTGGCCGGGGCGGGGCTGATGGTCATGACGTTTTTCCCGCTGGACCGGGTGGTCAGCGTGAATGGCCGCCTGACGCCGTTTGACGACACGATGGTGCTGCAGCCGCTGGAGACCTCCATCATCCGCACGGTGGAGGTGCATGAGGGCGACACCGTCCACAAGGGACAGGTGCTGGCCCGGCTGGACCCCACGGTGACGGATGCGGACGTCACCAACCTGCGCCGTCAGGTCGCGGCCTACCGGGCGGAGGTCGCCCGCCGCACGGCGGAGGCCGAGGGCCGCCCCTACACGGCGGACATGAACGATCCCGCGTCCGTGCAGGAAGCCGCCGCCTATCTGCGCCGACAGGCGGAATACACGGCCCAGATGTCGAATTACGACCGGCAGGTGGCGGGGCTGGAAAGCGAACTGCAGGGGTATGAGGCCAGTGCCGCCATGTATGCCGCACGCGCCCGTGTCGCACGCGACGTGCAGGACATGCGCGTGCGCCTGCAGCATGAACAGGTGGGCAGCCGCCTGTCCACGCTGGCGGCGCAGGATACGCTTATGGAGGTGACGCGCTCGCAGGTATCTGCCCGGCATGCGGCTGACAGCACCCGCGCGCGCCTTGACGCGATGAAGGCCCAGCGCGACGGGTACGCCAGCAACTGGCACGCCACGGTGTATCAGGACCTGGCCCTTGCGCAGCACCATCTGGCGGATGCCGATGGCAGCTACAGCAAGGCTGTGCTGCACCATGACCTGATCGTCATGCGCGCCGACCGTGACGCGGTGGTGCTGAGTATCGCGCATCTGTCCGCGGGTTCGGTCATCCAGGCCGCGACCCCGCTGCTGACGCTGGTGCCGACGGGCAGCCATCTGGACGTGGAAGCCACGCTGCGCGGCGTGGATGCGGGTTATGTGCGCGCAGGCGATCATGCGCTGCTGAAATTCGCGGCCTTTCCCTATACCCAGTACGGCGGGGGCGAGGCGACGGTGCGCGTCATCAGCCCCGATGCGTTTTCCACCTCTGCCGCGAAGCCCGGCGCCAGCGCCGAACAGGGCACCGATGTGGGCGACATGATGAATGCCTATTACCGCGTGCGCCTGTCGATCGACCGGTACACCCTGCATGGCGTGCCGTCCTTCTTCCGCCCCCAGCCGGGCATGCCGGTCGAGGCGGACATCCATGTTGGACGGCGGACCATGATGCAGTACCTGCTCAACCGCCTGCTGCCCGCCGTGACCGACGGCATGCGCGAACCCTGATCCGGCGGTGCGTACGTTCCTGTCCGGCCTGCTGGGGACGGTGTCCCCCACGGCCCGTTTCCGCCATGCATGCCGCCTGCTGGAACACGAAGGGCGCTCGGCACAGGGGTTCGCCCTGCTGGGTCGCCTTGCGCGCGACGGCATGGTGGCGGCGCAGTATCAGGTCGCGCGGGCCTATCTTGAGGGCAACGGCGTCCCGCGCAGCCCTGTCGAGGGCGTGCACTGGATGCACATGGCGGCCTGCGCGGGTCATGTCGAAGGCTGCTTTTCCCTTGCACTGATGCTGCTGGTTGACCCACCCGATCACAGGGGGGCAGACGGCCTGCTGCCCGTGGCGTTGCCCGATGGCATCGACCAATGGCCTGATCCGGTGGCGGCAACGCAATGGGCACGGCGGGCGGCGGAAGGCGGCCTGCCTGATGCGCAGGCCCTGTATGGCTACCTGCTGGCCACCGGGCCGCACCCCGTACGCGACCCGCAGGCCGCGCGGATGTGGTGCGAACGCGCGGCACGGGCCGGATGCCCGCAGGGGGATCTGGGGCTGGCGGTCGCCCATCTTTCGGCCCCGGACCAGTTGCCCGGCACGGATCCCGACGCGGTGGCGGCCCTTATACGCGCGGCGGATAGTGGCTTGCCCACCGCGCAGTACATGCTGGGCCTGCTGCATGAACGGGGCTGGGGCCTGCCGGCGGACAGGGCGCAGGCCGAACAGTGGTATGCCCGCGCCGCAGCCCAGGGCGTGCGCCCCGCGCAGGCGCGGTATGGCGCGTTGCTGCTGGAGGAGGGAGCGGACAGGCCACGCAATGTCATGACGGCCGAGACATGGCTGCGTCGCGCGGGTCTGGCAGGGGATCGGGAGGCAGCCGCCCTGCTGGGTGACCTGCATGCGCGCGGCGAGGCGGCCCTGCCCGGTGATCATGAAGCCGTGATGTGGTACCGCCGCGCGGCGGACCGGGATCATGCGGTGGCGTGTCGCATGCTGGCGCTGCTGTACCGGCACGGACGCGGGGTTGCCGCTGATCCCGGACAGGCCCGGCACTGGCTGAAACGGGCGGCGGAACTGGGTGATGTCGCGGCCATGACCGATCTTGCGGCAGCGCTGGTGGCGCAGGGGCAGGATGCACGGTCCACCCCCGATACGCCGCTGCCGGATTTCATGCCCGCGGCACGGGCAGGGGACCCGGTCGCGGCCTTCAACCTTGCGGTCAGTCTGCATGACGGGGTGGGGATGGTGGCCGATCCGGTGCAGGCGGCATCATGGATGGGGCGTGCCGCCCGCGCGGGCGTGGTCAATGCCGAATACTGGTATGGGCGCATGCTGCTGGAAGGGGACGGGGTGCCGATGGATGTGGCACGCGCCCGTCACTGGCTGGAACGCGCCGCCCGGCATGGGCTGGCCGATGCCTGCGTGGTTGCCGCGCAGCTTTGTCTGGAAGGGAAGGGCGGCCCCCGTGACCATGCGGGCGCACTGGTGCTGTACCAGCGCGCCGCCCATATGGGCCGGGCCGAGGCCATGTTTTCCCTTGGCGCCCTGTACGGTGGTGGGCACGACCTGCCGCCTGACCGGACGCGGGCGCTGCACTGGTTCATGCGCGGCGCGGAGGCGGGCAATGCCCTGTCGCAGTTCATGCTGGGGCGGTATCTGGCGAAGGGACTGGCGGGGCCGGTGGACCGTGTGCGGGCGCGGTACTGGCTGGAACAGGCTGCGGCGCACGGCGTACGCGGCGCGCGTGACGAACTGGATCGCATGACCCGTGCGGATGAACATGCCGGGTCATGACGCGGGCGGGACGGCGGGGCCGGATGCGGATGTCGGGGGCGCCGTGCGCCACGCGCGCCATCTGGCCGGGCGGGGGCAGCATGGGCTGGCGCTGGCATGGATGGAACGCGCGGCCCGGCTGGCGGCGGAAGATATGGGCGTGCTGTACGCGCTGGCCGCCGCCCGTCTGGGCGCGGGGCACGGGAACAGTGCGGCCCGTGCGATCGAGACGGTCATGGAACAGGGGGAATTCCGGGCCGGATTGCGCCTGCTGGTCCTT
>Ga0157365_10000931_pt1 | contig 12276 bp, 10 predicted proteins | sample AttsexASBM3_FD_111478 | JGI IMG/M metagenome (GOLD analysis project Ga0157365, IMG submission 111478) | Fungus gardens microbial communities from leaf cutter ant in Ribeirão Preto, State of São Paulo, Brazil - Atta sexdens ASBM3 | ecosystem: Host-associated > Fungi > Mycelium > Unclassified ... | reverse complement strand
CCATGGCTGCCAAACAAATATTCTAGGTTGCAGAATTTTATGTGGCATTTAGTGCCTGTCGTGCCGCACACGCCGCTAAGGCTGCTCCAATAATCCCTGCCTCTTCTCCTAACCCTGCCACAAGTAACGGAATATCAGCACAGGACTGCTCCCAAATGTGCGAGCGTATTTGTGTTTCCAGATTCTTGCGGTAAACACCGGTTGAACAGCCAAGGCCACCACCGAGAATGATCTTCTCAGGATCGAGCATGTTCACAACCTGGGCAATCAGACGTCCTCCCATTCCGGCACCATCCGCAATGACACGCAGTGCCATCGGATTCTCCAGTGCCGCCAGTTCCTCCAGACTGTGTACCCCATGCAGCAATGCTTCGCCCCCGCGCTCTTCCCACAAGCGCGCCATGCCCATTCCCGAAGCATAATCCTCAGGAATTGCGGATGCGAGTTCTGAACGGTCCCTGATCGGCACCGCCATTTCAGAACTGGCAAAATGGATCGCAAAACCATGCGCTCCTGCGTAAGGACGACCCTCAAGGCATAACGTGTAGCTCATCCCTGAACCAAGGGAGAAATAAGCGAAATTGCTACACCCACGCCCGGCACCAAATCGGGCTTCGGCAAAAGCTGCTGCACGGACATCGCTCTCCGCCCGAACCGGAACTCCCGTTATGCTCGACAAACGCTCAATGAGTCCCGGTAGGGGAAAGTTCCAGGCACTCCGGATTTCACCGCACAAATCCACCAGTTCAGGAACTGCTACGCCAACCGCGGCCATTGCCCCGTTATGAACACCATCAGGCGGCAGAATAGAGCCCAATAGTATAGTAATATCATTTACAATTACCTCGCCTGGCGCATCACGACGGGTCTGAATGCGGCAGACAGGCCCAAGAGTGCCGGTTTCCATGTCTACCCATGCTGCCGCGATCTTAGTCGCTCCAACATCAATCCCAATGGCATAGGAAGAAGATGCCCGCTTTGTCACAGGCCAAGTCGCCGCAGAACGTCACGATTATGTCGAGCAATGGGTAATGGCTTTTCCGGCGCACAGGGATACATATCCTGTTCCACCACAGCAAAACCATCAAAACGCCGACCTTTAAGAAAAGCTACGACGTCTGCAAAGTCCATGACTCCCTTGTCCAGTTCGCACATGACACCATTCTGAAAAACATCCATGAAAGGTGTCTGCTCTACCATGGCTCGCGCATGTATGGCAGCATCCATGTTTTTGAAATGATAATACGGAATACGGTCGGCATGGACACGCATGAAGGCCAACGCATCTCCGCCTGCATAGGCATGATGGCCAAAATCATAACAGAGTTCTACCAGGTCAGCAGGGGTATCCGTCAACAGGCGCAGAATTTCCTCTTCGCTCTCCACCGCTGTGCCCACGTGGGGGTGAAACAGAAGTCGCAATCCATATTCCTGCGCGATAATGCGCCCGGCCTCGGTAATCACATCCATCATGTGGCGCCATGTTTCCGGAGAGGCGGCGCGAGCCTGTCGGGAAGAATAGACGTCCGAATCATCCATAAGCAGAAGCCACGGCGTATTGATCGCAGACAGCGTTTCACACAATGGTTTAAGCCGAACTCGCAGCGTTTGCCAGGCATCTTGCCTCGCAAGTGGATGCACGAGAGCCGCACCACACAGCCCAAGATTGCGGGACGCAAGCGCATCCGTCAGTCGGCTGCGATCCGTGGGGAGATATCCCCATGGTCCCAGTTCAGTCCACTCATAGCCAGCCTGCGCCACCTCGTCGAGATATCGCTCCCAAGGCGTTTGGCGAGAGTCCTCAGCATACCATACACCCCAGGCATCCGGGGCCGTTCCAATACGAATGGTCATTGCGTTTTCTCCTCAAGAGCTTTCTTAACTGTCCAGTTTTCGGACCAATGGCCGCGACGAGCCATGGCCTCAAAAATTTCTGAAAGCCGACTCAAGCTGCCGGCAGCATCCCTCTGCCTATTCAGCGTTTGGTGAAAGCTGTTGGCTGCTAGCCACGCCACGCGTGGATAATCCATTCCCGTCTGCGCCACAGGACGCAGGACGGGACGCGCAAGCGCAGTCCTGATTGTGCTGAGAACCGGCAACGCCGTGAGCACAGCGGGATTGTTGAGAAGTGCGCGACGCGCAGGGATATAGGCCCCCCTGACAACACGCTCGCGCTCAACCTCTGGCGATGTCAAATAGCGCATTAACGAAAGAGCTTCCTCAGGATGAGGGCTATTCCGCGCCATGCCAAGGTAGACAGTTCCGTCAACACCACGTGGTGAATCGGATGCCTTCCCACGCGGCAGAGCCGCAACGCCGACTTTTCCGGCAATCATACTTTGCGGATCATTGACTAGTGACCAAGCATAAACCCAGTTCCGCATAAATACGGCATGACCAGACTGGAAAGCCCCGCGAGCAGCTTCTTCATCATCGGAGAGAACGCCAGAGGGTGAAATCGTACCAATCCATCCCGCGGCACGCTTCATGGCCGCACGAGCCACCCCGTTATCCAGATTAATCTGTCCATCTCCAGAAACGATGGTTCCACCTTCAGGGCCAAACCATTCCAACACGTTGCATATGAGGCTTTCTGCCGTACGCCCTTGCCAGACATATCCCCACAATGCGCTGTCTCCACGGACACGCTCCGCTTTCTGGATCGCATTTGCCTCGTTCTCCAGTTCGTCCCAGCTCTGCGGCACGGGCAATCCGTACTTCTCCAACAGGTCCCGTCGATAGAACAGAAGCCCGATATCGCGATACCAGGGTAACGCAACGTCATGGCCCGAACTGACGAACGGGCCAGGTGTCAGGTCACCATCACCCGCAGTACGGGGAATAATTCCCAGCCTCGGTGCCAGTGTGCCCAACCATGTTCCGTCCATCACCAGAACATCAACCATAGGCGACGGCGCGGAAAGCAACTGTCGATATAGCGGCAGGATCGCACCCCAGTCAGACGGTAGTGGGACAAGCGTCACGGTATTTCCGGTCATGAGTGCCCAAGCTTGCGTCTCGGAGGCGCAAAGAGCCATTTCTGCGCCATTCGACGAACAAAATACCGTAAGATTTTCGGCACGGACGCCAGAAGACAAAATCAGCACGCATCCTGCCAGAAACACTGATAACCGCCTCCTCATCGCGCGACCTCCCCGGACACACGGGCAGCCGCTACGAATAGACTGGCCGCAGTCAGTTGAGCCTGTGCCGAGGCCGTAAAAGGCGTAGCATTCCAGTCGTTATCGAATTGCGCATCCGAAAACCTGTTAGCCCATAAACGCATACTTTCGTCGATGAGCCACATCTTTAAAGCTTCCCGATCTTCGCCAACAGGTAATGCCGGCACAAGACGCCCTAAAGCCTGCACGAAAATACCGCGGAAAATTCGGCTATCGATATTCATCACTCCCGTAGCTTCACGAAAGCCCCCATCGGGCGTGGTACGTTCATCAATAGCTTGCCGAGCGATATGGGCAGCCTGTAGCAGAAAATAAGAATCCCCCGTCAGCATCGTCAAATGCCGCAAGGCGTCGAGAATGACTCCCTGATTATAGCTATAGGTGGGCGAGCTATTATTAAGACACCGAGCATCAAGACCATCGTTGACTGCATGAAATGTCAGGATCATGCCGCTGCCCTCGAACCATCGCCAACTTTTCAACGCCCACTCTCTATAAGAGTCCTCCCCGCTCATGAGGGACAAACGTGCGGCGACATCTATGAAAAGTTCGTTGGTAATCGCGTTTTTGTAGGTGTGCGCATGATCCCACCATACACCACCACCACACGCTCCACTCCAGTCATGCACAGTGAGCCTACTGAAAATACGGGCCGCATTTTTCAATGCCTTGCGTTGCCGCTCCCGATTCCCATCCTGAGCGGCCCAATCCAGTTCTGCTTCTGCCAGCCAGAGATCATCATCATTGCCATCCAACCCCCGATGATCTGCCAGTAACTCACCAGTAAGCGCGTGAAAGTGCGAATCACCCGAAGCTTCTTCATAGTCCATCAGTGTCGCGACAGTTACGAAACGCTGCCAGGCATGAAACGCGTCCCCGTCATGATGAGTGTGCAGTTCACGAGCGTAGTGCTCAGACAAAATATCCAGCGTCATTCTGGCCTGCTGAAGAGGGGGCGCCTTCGAAAAATCCACTGCCTTAGCAAGGCAGGAACCCGACCAGAAAATCGATGCAGCCACACTAAAAATTCCCGGCACCATTCGAAGAATGCCCGACATCACCGCCCTCTCTCGTTACGCGACATCGAAAAACAATAAGAGCTTGGAATACCCTTAAAGCCTACAGACCGCATTAAATACATAACTCGTATTTATATCCAAATATTTTTGTAATTTTGTTACAAAATGGCCCTATCCGATATTTAACACAGGCTTCACACAAATTACCTCAGAAACAGATTAAGCCCTCTCAGGCAGCGGATTTCCATGTTTATAGAGGGTTCCAGAAGGACGAATCGACAGAACGAAGGGGGCCGTATGTTTCTTCGTTGTATGTCCGAAAGATAAAAATTTAGATCAAAACATTTGTTTTATAGGCCAAAATCAGAAGCCATAGAGGACAATTCCTCATGTTTTCGATCGCCAAATTTTTTGCCCCTGCCATTGGCAACATCCAATAGGTCCACGTGCGTAGTGCGTGGTTCGTCTCTTTCCTTCAAGAGGGTCTGTTTGATGATATCGTTCAAAAAAGCTCTGACGAGATACCTGATCCCGCTGACGACAGTCAGCGTTATTGCGCCTGCACTAGCACAGCCAACTTCACACAAGGTCAGAACTCACAGCAAGAAAGAAGAACCCCGCGCCATTAATCAGGCCCGGGGCAAAGCGTCGGCGTCAAAACCGTCGTCTATCCCGCCACGTCCGCAGATTTTTGCTTCTGTCGGGAAGGCCGAAAGCATCAATGTTACTGGAACGCACGGCGGGAGCGTTGCCGCAGCCCTTGACGAGCAGCGCCACAGCGTAGGTGTGGCCAGCGTCATGTCGCGTGAGCAACTCGAACGGGCTCCAGAGACAAACCTGTCAGATATTCTGACACGTCTTCCCGGCGTCTCGGCCTATAGCGACATGGGGGGGGCCCAGGCTGCAACAGGAGAGTCTCAGTACATGACCATTCGTGGTCTTGACTCAAGCTACAACGCCTACACCTTGAACGGGGAGCGCATCGCTCCAGCCGATCCGTCCACACGCGCCGTATCATTCGATATGCTTGCCCCGTATGGCATCACATCGATTAAAGTGTCCAAAAGCACCACGGCCGATATGGATGGCGATGCAATTGGGGGCGCAATCGACATCAGAACCCCGACTGCTTTCGATTTTTCTGGCCCGTATCAGAAAATTACTCTGCAGGGCCAGTTAAACGACAAGGCGGCACAGATTGGTACGCAAGATCTTGGAGGCACCGCGCAGGTAGAATTCGCCCGTCGCTTCGGAAAAGATAATCGCTTCGGTATTTACGCCACGGGTTATTATTCTTCCAAAGGAGTACTGGCAGACGCCGTTGCACCGAATACCTCTTATTCTCCAACGCTTCTGTCACAGTCAGGGGTGACAAGCCTGAACCAGGCATCACAGCTTTCGACACAGCAGTTGAAGTACGATCTCTTCTCCAGTTCCATTAAACGGTATGGTGGCTCTCTTTCGCTTAACTACAAGGGTGATAATCAAGAGTTCTATGCCTTGGGAACTTATGGTCAGTACAATGTCAAAATGGACGATAACCAGGTCTCATTGCGCGGTGCAGATTCCGGTTACAATGCGAGTGGAATTTATCAATCCGCGAATGCAACCCGGGGCCAGTATTTTGAAACTGACGACTCAGCCCAGTTGTTAACCACACAGAAAATTGGAGGAATCACTCGGGCCCAGAACTGGACCATCAACTACGACGTGTTCAACAGCTATGGCGTACAATCAAGCCCGAACCAGGTCGAAGCAAGCATGTATGGCAATACAACCGTCGATGGCCCTTTCAGTTTTGATGTCGCCAATACAACACTGCCTCGCGCAGTTGCATCTTCCAGCGCCCTCGCAGAACTCTACAACCAGAACACCAATAAATTTTGGAAAACACAGGGACGTGACTCCCAGAGTACAGCGGACATGTTCGGCATTCACGCTGACGCTGCCTATCATTTCCATTCGGATATCCTGAAATCTATCGTCTTCGGCTTTAAAATTAGTGATACGCAACGCCAGGCTTGGCGTCATCCCTATTTTCATGACGATAATAATTTCGTTTATGATGGTCCCTTCTTCGGAGGCGAAAGCTGGGCCTATAATAATGCAGCCGGTCCTGTGGTGGGCAATATCCCTGGAAAAAATGTCAATGCCTTCGGAGGTGCAGCCGGTGATTTCCGCCTGTTGGATCGAGACTGGGTCAAGAATACGACTGTCCCCTATAAATATCAGAACGATCCCAACGGTGCAGGCGATTACACGAAAAATGACTGGAATGCGAATACCAGTCGTGGATCTGAACGTGTTTACGCAGCCTTTGTTGAACTCAATCTTCAGGCCGGTCCTGTCGATATCCACCCAGGATTTCGATATGAATACACAGACTTCAGCGGATCACATTGGAAATCCAATGGTGATGATGCGACCGGAGAGTTTATCAATATCAAACAGTCTTACGGTACGCCGCTTCCATACCTCAACATTAATTATCGCCCGACAGACCTCAGTGTCCTGCGCTTCTCCGTACGTCGTGCCCTTACACGCCCTGCCTTCGGCTTAATCAATGGCGCAACCTCGCTAACGCTTGACTCGTTAACCAACCGGGTCATTTCCGTATCTCAGCCCAACCCAAATCTACGTCCCACTACCGCTACGGTCTTTGATTTCTCAGGAGAGCTATATAACCATCATTCTGGAGTTATCTCGGCGTCCATTTATTATAAGCAGATCCAGAAGTTTGTTTTTACATCCGTTTCAGGCACGACAAACAGCACGACGCTTGGCGGTAACGTGCCAACCAATGCCTACACAAATAATGGTACCGAATATCAGATGCCTATGAACGGCGGCAGCGCAACGCTGGAAGGCATTGAACTGAACGCTCAGCAGACACTCTATTTCCTGCCAGGCTGGCTGAGTGGCTTCGGCGTCAATGCAAATATTACACTCCAGCATTCAAATGCCCAAAGTAACATTTCCGGACACCCGAACACGGCACTCCCACGCGCACCGGAAATGATGTATAATCTTGGAGTATTCTATAATTACGGCCCAATGCATTTCGACCTCAACTATAATTACATTGGTACGCAGCTTCTCAGCGTCAATTCTTCTCTCCCTGATTTCTATCTGCAACCGACACAGCGCCTTGATCTTAGCATGAAATACAAATTTGGCTGGGGACTAACAGGAACACTGGCGATGCAGAACCTTTTGAATACACCTGCTTATTGGGAGACGATGGGTAAAGGTAAGTCCTATCTTGCCTATGATGGTTCAGCTAATGGCGCCTTCGTCCAGACTGGTCGCACATATCTCGTAGGATTAACCGGACAGTTTTGATGACGATGTATAAAAAGTACCGTTTATATTGGGGAGTGGCCTTATTGGCTGCTCCTATTTTTGCCACGATAAGCGCGGCAAAAGCCAATAACCCTCTTGATCTCAATAACCTGCGATTGGATCAGTTGCAGGTTATTGGATCTCATAACAGCTATCACTCCGGCGTAGGGCCCGACATTCTTTCAAGAATACAACAAAATTCTTCCGCTCTTGCGAAATTACTTGACTATAGACATCCGCCTCTTTCTGCCCAGCTCGATCGAGGCATCCGTCAGGTCGAACTCGATATTTACGCTGATAGTCACGGTGGCCGGTTTGCAAATCCGCATAATCCTTATGCCCCGACAGAAAAATGGCCTCTTTCGCCGTCAGAAACAGCGCTCATGAGGCAGCCGGGCTTCAAAGTCATGCATATCCCTGACATAGACCAGCATGCCAACTGCCAACCACTCAAGGCCTGCCTTGAGAACATCCGCAACTGGTCTGACGCGCATCCTCATCATATTCCGGTCTTTGTTATCCTTGAAATAGAACAATCCAACGATCTTCCCGGCGCGACACCCGTTGAACTCTTCAATGCAAAAACGTTCAATGATCTCGACGCAACGATCCGGTCCGTTTTTTCAGTACACAACCTTCTGACCCCGGACGACGTGCGTGGAAACGCCAAATCACTTTCGGAAGCCATACGGGCACACGGATGGCCAACTTTAGCCCAAAGCCGCGGAAAAATTATTTTTCTTCTGGATCAACGAAGCAATGGGCCACTTTACCTAGAAGGTCATACAGGTCTGCAAGGCCGCGTCGCGTTCACAAATGCAGACCCTCACGCACCAGACGCTGCATTTACCGAACTCAACGATGGTCCTGTTCCCCAGATCACGAAACTAGCTCGGAAACATCTTCTTGTGCGGGCAAGAGCCGATGTAAACACTGTTGAAGCGCGAGAAGGAGACGTAGCACGACGGAATGCCATGCTGGCGAGCGGCGCGCAAATTATCAGCACAGATTATCCGGATAGCGAACCAGCACGCTGGAGTGGATACAGGGTCGGCTTTCCAGCAGGTGGGTCTGTTCGCTGCAATCCAGTCACATCTCCCACAGGCTGTGTTTCACGCCTCATAGACGCAGCGGATACACAAAAACTGCATTTACGCCGCGTCATTATGGTTATGCGTCACGGCATACGTTCGACGTTGCCAGGTCAGGAGCCCTCGACAGCAACTGTTAAGGGTGGCTGGCCAAAATGGGAAGTTGCGCCCGGAGACCTGACGCCACACGGCGCTATAGGCATGCGTGCTGTTGGGCAATTTGAACGTCAGTGGCTTAGCGAAAATGGTCTCATTTCAAGCGCTGGATGCCCCCCCTCTGAAAAAATCTCGATACGATCCAATTCAGAACGACGAACCATAGCCAGCGCGCAGGCATTTGTGAGCGGCTTCGCACCCACCTGTTCGATCGGCATCACGCATCAACCCGAAGGGACGGCAGACCCCATTTTCTCTCCTCTCGAAGCAGACCCCGCGCGTTTCGACATGCGGGCAATCGTCTCCCAGTTGCCTGACGCGAACAAAATATTCGCCCAGCACACGGACATGTTGAACGCACTTTCAAACATTGTCCGATGCACTACCGGTTTCTGCGATTTCCTCACAGCACCAAGCCATATAGAAGCGGGAAGCAGCAATCATGAATTGATACTTTCCGGCCCGATCCGCGACGCCTCATCTATCGCTGAAGCCCTGATGCTGGCCTATCTGGATGGGAAGCCAGAAATAAACAGCTTCAGCGGAAAACGCATCAACGCCACGACACTGGGGTCACTCTCTGCATTGCATGCAGCGATGCTGGAGACCATTGTACGCCCACCTGCAATCGGTGAGCCCTTGTCTCGTAACTTGAGACAGCGCATAATTACGGACTTAACCGAAAAAAAAGGTCATGATTATCGCCTGTATGTCGGGCATGATGACACTATAGCCCCCTTACTGGGCCTATTGGATGCACACATACAAGCACCAGGCTATGCAGCAGACGAAATCCCAGTCGGGTCTGCTTTAGGCTTTGCCCTGTACGACAACAACGCCGGCGCAACCTTCGTTCGCGTATTTTTCCAGTCCCAGACACCGCAAAACCTCCGAACGACACCTGAAAGCGCGTGGCCTTCGCTCAGCTTTCCATCAATACCAATCTGCAAAGCTGACACGCATCTCTGCACGATCGACGAACTGCTGTTTGTCCTAAAAAATGCTCAGTTCCGAAAGCAGTCTCTCTCAAACACAGGACAGAAATAATCATGAAACAAATCTCTCTTGGTTTGATTGGTGCAGGCGAAGTCGCCCAGCTCATTCATCTGCCAATTCTGAAACAACTACACGATCATTATGCGGTCACAGCTTTGTATGATCCCTCTCCTTCTGTGCTGGAGCAGGTCGGGAGCAACTGGAATATTCCTCATCGTTATACGACACTCGATGATCTCCTGTCTGACCCGACCATTGATGCCGTCATGGTTCTGAGTCCGGACCAGTTCCATGGGAGCCACGCCCGATCTGCTCTTCAGGCCCAAAAACATGTCTTTCTTGAGAAACCTGCTTGCCTGACCCTCACGGATCTCAAATCTCTGATTAAGGTAGAACGAGAAAGCAATCAGGTGACGATGGTTGGCTACATGCGCTGTTATGCACCTGCTTTCACACAGGCTCAGTTACTTCTGAAGAATATGGGAGAGACGCGCTATGTCCGGGTCCGCGATCTGATCTGCGAAGGACCTTGGTTTTTCAACAACTGGAGCCATGTTGCCACACCTAATGGTGACATAGCAGATGACCTGATCAATACAGGCCGCGCCAAGCGCCTTGCGGACCTGAAAGCTGTCTGCGGAGAAGACGCGTCGCCCACGATCCTGAAAGCTTATGAAGTTCTGACGGGTTTGGGCATTCATTCTCTTTCAGCCCTCCGCGTATTGATAGGCTCACCACAAAAGGTTATCTCAGCCCATATCGCGCAGGGTGGAACGCAAATCAACGCACTCCTGGACTATGGACAGTTCGTCACGAGTTATGAATGCCTGATTGACGACGTCGTTCGGTTCGACGCTACGATTGAAGTCATTTCCGCCCGCGAAAAACTCGATATCCATTACGATACCCCGTATATCCGCAATCTCCCGGGACGTACGGTATTTCAGACGAGCACAGAGACAGATAATACCGTTCAGAATTTCGGTCCTTTCTACAAGGATCCATTCCGTGTCGAACTCGAACATTTCTATGACGCTATCGTCGCAGGCACACCCGTATCTACCCCTCTCCAGGAGGCGTGGGCCGATCTCGATTTGTGTCAAAAAATCATGACAGCGGCCCGAATAAGCACAAAGTAATTTTGGATTTGTGCCGGTATATAATCTTGTTAGGAGGCTTTAGGCTGATGCTGCCGAGATATTAAAGGCGCCGTCGCGCATTATAAAATCCGTGGATATATTGGAAGATGGCAATGATTGCCTGCTGCCTTGCAGGACATGGACGGGTCATTTTGTATTCCGTCAATTTCTGCCGGAAGTCATGAGAGCAGTCTTGGCTCCCACGATCAAAGTGGAAAATACAGCCGGGCGAAGGCGTGCGCAGACGCATCGCCATATCAAGCGCTCTGATGGCAGGATCCTTTTTCATCTGGTCGCTTGCTACCCAGCCTATAACGCATCGGCTGAACAGATCGATGACGACGGCGAGATAGAGCCAACCTTCGTTGGCCCAGATGTAGGTCATATCGCTACCCATTTCCGATTGACGGCTTCGGCCAGGAAATCGCCGTCGAGCTTCATCAGCCGCCCGACACTACGTTCGCCAGCCTCTTTAAGCTTTGCGGTCATGCGGGGCCTGCTCTAGGTCTGCTTCTCAGGGCATACTGTTCGCGAATATGCGCCAGTGTCTTCACGTCGATGCGTTGGCTTTGGAAAACAGGCTTGGAAACCCAGGTACGATAACCGCGTGGGGAGATCTGCAAAACCCGACACAAGCCTCTTGATTGATCAGCAGGGACGCTGCTCACAGATAAATGCGAGCCTCACGTCTTTTGGCTCGCGAAGAACTGCATGACGTTTTTAGGATTTCCCGCTCCTCCCGCAGGATGCGGCTTTCCAGGCGAAGGCGCTCGTTCTCCCGAGCCAGATCCGCCGCCACGCAGGTCCGTGACAAACCGCTACTCAAGGCAATCCTCACTGCCTCATGGCGAAAGTCTTCTGTGTGTATCACCGACATGGTTCCGTACCTCTCGTGATGCAAGCATAAAATGCTCAGTGCACCAGCACAAAACCGTCACAAGTCCAGTTAGGGGGGAAGCGGAATGTCAGTTATTCGTACTCGAACGTAAAATAGCAGACGTTCTTACTCGCCTAAAATAGGTTTCGCGCGATGTTAATGCCCTCAAATCGCACGAAGCGATCAACATGCATGTGAACCGCCCCGGGATTGGCGGAGATTGGTTTTCTTAAGTTAGGCTGCCAGTGGGACGTGGTCCATAGCGGCATAAAACTGTTGCTCGGCCTCGGCCGGCGTGATGTTTCCGATGGGTTCGAGGATGCGTCGGTTATTGAACCAGTCTACACATTCGAAAGTGGCGTATTCCACGGCGTCAAACGAACGCTATGGACCACGCTTGTGGATCACCTCGGCCTTGAACAGACCGTTGATCGTCTCGGCCAGGGCGTCGAGCAGAAACCCTGCGGATGCTGT
>Ga0157365_10000930_pt1 | contig 12280 bp, 13 predicted proteins | sample AttsexASBM3_FD_111478 | JGI IMG/M metagenome (GOLD analysis project Ga0157365, IMG submission 111478) | Fungus gardens microbial communities from leaf cutter ant in Ribeirão Preto, State of São Paulo, Brazil - Atta sexdens ASBM3 | ecosystem: Host-associated > Fungi > Mycelium > Unclassified ... | reverse complement strand
GGGTTTGAAATCCTGCCGCGTCGGTGGGTTGTGGAACGGACCTTCGGCTGGATGATCCGCTGGCGTCACCTTGTGAAGGACTACGAACAGCGGATCGACGTCGCAGAGGCCATGATCCACATCGCCATGGGAAGCCTCATGCTACGCAGAAACGCTCATCCCTGAATTTCCAAAAGGGCTCTGACAAGGTATCCGGCCGCATTGCAACTCTTCTTACGCCGGTATTTTGATTTTGGAACAGGTTAACAATATTATAGGCTACGACATCAATATTTTATGTAAATAGTTAATGCAGATCAGTATCATGATTTATTCCACGTCAGCGACAGAGAATTTGTTAAATTATAACGCAATACTTACTCGTTTCCTTCGAACCAACTCGCAAATGCGGGAACGACTCCTTGCATCGCATTCCGTGCCCGATTCATGATCTGCACCTCGGTCTGCTGGATGGCTTCTTGCCAATTTTCGGATTGTACCAGAGCCAAGCTAAGGTCAGAGGCATCAAGCATGGCAAGGTTTACGCCCAGCCCCAAAGGCGGCATCAGATGCGCTGCATCACCGATCAGGGTCAGACCGGGGCATGGTGTCCAGCAGAAATCGGTTGTCAGGCTGAATATCGGTCGTTCGACGAAATCACCGCATGCCTGCAAAAGATCGACCAAATTGGTCCACCATGCATTGTAAATGCCCTGAACGAGAAGCGGCGCAGACGTAATGGCGAGTTGTTCTTTCAACCATTCCTGCGATCGTCTGACTGCGGCATAGATGCAAATACGCCCCTGGCCGTTACGTTACGCAAAGATCGCCTCTGGGCCGCCAAAGCAAAATAATGTGCCACGGCCCACCAGGTCGGACTGTGATTGCGTCGGTGTCTCGATCCAGTCTTCCAGAAAGGTAACGCCAGTATAGAACGGCAGTGTCCTCGTCAGCGCAGTCCTTGCACGCGACCAGGCACCATCGGCCCCGATCACAATATCGGCGAGGACCTCCTGCTTATTAGAAAAGCTCAAGGCATGGCAGCCGTCTTCTGACGCCCCGACTCTTTCAAGACGGTGATCCCATGCAAGCACTTCGTCTGGCAGAGCCGAAAGCAGAAGGTCGCGTAACACGCCACGGTCAATTTCGGGACGGTCGAGTGCCTCATCCTCTTGCGGTTCTTCCTCCTGAACCTCGCCAGTAAAAGGATCGACGTTCCTGCTTTCCTGATCTTCGTAGCGGGCAATCGCCTTGAATTCTTCGAGAAGCCCCGCACGAAGCAAGGCAAGCTGCCCTTTGTCCTCGTGCAGATCCAGCGTTCCCCCTTGGGCACGATGAGCACGCGAAGCGTCAGTTTCGTAGACGCGAACAAAATAACCATGCTGATGAAGGATAACGGCGGCGGTCAGCCCGGCGGGCCCGCCTCCGATGATTGCAATCCGTGGATGTTTTTGCATTGTGAGCGTCCAACCAGCCATATATATTGGCCCCGATATATTATACATCGGAGCCAATGTAAAATGGCAAAATTCCTTGTGCCTGATAATCCAGCCCGCCAGTTCACGCATGTTGCGCGCCTGTTGACGCGCTATTTCGACCGCAGGCTTGCTCCATTAGGTATCAACGTCGCCAACCTTTCGGTACTGGGCGCCCTCAGGAACTCGGCTCAACTGTCGCAAAAAGAGCTGACGGAGATCGGTCGTATCGGACAGCCCGCTATGGCACAGATGTTGGACCGGCTGATGCGAGAAGGGCTGCTGGTGCGAACTGCCGACACGGTTGATCGCCGCAAGGTCCTTTTCGCACTGTCACCGCGCGCACAAAAGTTGATGGCAACAATTGAAATCCATTTAAGAGACGGAAACGCGGAAGCGTTCTCTGTACTGGATCAGGACGAATTCGGAACGTTAATGAGGCTTATACAGCGCATCGAAAGGAGACTTGACGAACTAACGGACATGGATGCCTGATTGATCCGCAACTGCTCTTTTCTCTTATTTACTTCGACATGGGTCCTATCTCAATCTGTTTCATTTGGCGGATTAGCTTGCTCTTGGGCTGCCCTGACGTTCGACAGATGCTGCCACACCACCTCATTGGCCGGCGAGACATTATACTTTCGTCGCAAAAGCGCGGTCGACAAATAAGGTGTCTGGTGGTCCCGTAGCGGCAGGCGCTTCAACCGACTGCCCCACAGATCGTCAGTGCCCACCGGAATGAGCGCTATCCCCATGCCGCCCGCGACGAAACTTGCCAGCGACAATTCGTGGGTCATCTCCTGAAACACGAACGGCATGATGCCTGCGCCGGCCATCATGCCGTAGAATGCCGCCCGCAACGCTGGCAATCGGGGCTTCACATAGACGATAAAGCGTTCGTCTTTCAGCTCCTCGAGCCACACCCCACCACTTGAAGCGAGCGGATGCGACACCGGAAGAAGAACCTCGAATTTCAGCGGATATAACGTGCGTGTTTCGATGTCTGTGAGTGTCGCAACAGTTGGAAGGACGCCAACGCCAATATCCAGAGCGCCCAGACGAATCTGGTCGATCATATCAACCGTAATGCTCTCGGACAGGATGATGCGAATATCAGGATAACACTGTTCTATCGACTGCATCTGGTCAGGAAACACACGATAAACCCCCAGGCCGCCATATGCCAGACGCACGATCCTGGAGGATCCGTCTCCCACCAATGAAATATTCTGCAGACCGTATTCCACTACAGAGAGCAGTTGGCGCGCCACTGGCACCAGGGCGTCTCCGGCGGCCGTCAAATTCACGCCCTTCGACGACCGTGTGAACAACTTGACGTTCAAACTCTCTTCAAGAAGCCGTAACGATGTGACAAGAGCCGGCGCCGTCAACGATAATCTCTCAGCGGCAGCCTTCATGCTGCCAGCCTCCACAATCGCAAGAAACTGGCGCATCTGCCGCAGATCAAGCTTCGATCCAATGTCGGCTTTGGCCACAGTGATCCCCTCTCTTCTCTAGGTCCCAGCCCTCGATCGCCGAGCCGCACGCCGACGCAGCCACATCATCCAACCGGAAATCGTGAAAACCACGAGCGCCGTGCCAGTCATGGCCAATGTGACAACCAGAGGCCCTTCCAGCCATGCCGACTGGCCGAGTTTTCCTTCGTGAACGATGTGAAGCCATTCGAAAAAACGCGCACGGACTGGTTCCGAGCGTGGATCATGCAGAATTCTTGCCATGCCATGCGGCCCCACCTGCATCATGACCGGATTCTGCGATCCCAGTTCCGGAAACTCGGCTCGTATCCTCACGCCGCCCGGCGATGCGTTGAGCTGAATATCCGTCAAAACCGCACTCGGCAGCAGGTCATGAGCAGCCGATACGATATCTTTTATAACAAGCGGACGCGTATGTTCTGGTGCCAGACCGGCGTCTTCACGATGACGACGCATTTCGATAGCGGCGTGCCGACCATGCCCATGGCGATCATCCTGCATGCCGAACAGGCCTCTGGATCCCGGAAAGGCAAGGAGCGCACCACTGGCGGACATAAAAGCAAGCACGAGTGCCGTCCAGAAACCTACAGTAAGATGTATCTCTCGCCACAACCGATATCCCCGCGCCTTTCGGGAGATCGCAATGGTTTTTCTCCATTTTCCGGAGCGCCATAAATCCGGCCTCGGCCACCAGAGCACGACGCCGGTCATTGCCATGACGAATAGCAGAACGCCCATGATGCTCGTTGCCGTTTCGCCATAGGGCAGAAGCAATAAATCGGTGTGGAAGTGTCGCAGGAAAGCTATCGTCTTGGGGATCGAGGAGATTCCGTTGACGGCATCGGTCGCAGGATCGAGCGTTACGTCGAAAAGTGCATCCCGTCTCCCAGGAACTCCGAAACTTATCAAGGCGCTGTCACCTTCCCAACGGGGAAAGGAATAGTGCACGGCCATCATGCCCGGCGGTGCGTGCGCGGACGCGGCGGCAATCTGCTGGTCCAGATCCATGGATAACCCGACTCTCGCTACTCCGGGGCGACTGGCCTCGAAAAATGAGAGGCAAACCATCAACGTCCCGGTGAGCCCTTGGATCAGCAGTGGCAATGCGAGGACGAGTCCTACCCAGCAGTGAATTTTACGGAGCATCCTCGATATCCAAAATGTTGCGAATCATTCGCATATCCTTAGCGGCAAATATCTATGAAGCAAGGTGATTTCGAGGCTAAGTTCGTTATTATATATAGAGTGATGTAAATATATTTTATACCAAATCTAGTCAGGTATAAATATTACAAGAAAATCGTTCTCTATGTTTTTATTATTTGCGACTAATTATCATTACCTATAATGGGTGCTCCCGATAAATCTGGAGCCGCATGATGATTTTCCACAGGAGAGAGATCTATGCCTGCGTTTGCGCGGGATCGTTGCTGTTTTCAGCCCCGTCCGCCGCTTGGGCGGAAGCGCCTCACCCGGAGCAAAAAAAGCCGATCCGCTCGTCTCGCCCACCGAAAATCAATGCGGAAACCATTGATGTGCGGGCACGACGCCTGAATCTGTTTGCCTCCTACACAAGTGTCGCCACGAAAACGCAGACACCGATCGAGAACATCCCTCAGAACGTTACGGTCATCACCCAGGCCCGCATGAGCATGTTGAATTCGCGATCTGTTTCCGAGGCCGTGCGCTACGCGGCCGGCGTGTCGGATTACGGCTCCAAGGACGACAATCGCGGCTTTCAGGGAACAATCCGGGGCTTCGCATCCGATAGCTATCTGGATGGCACGCGAACTCCGGATGCGGCAAGTTTCCAGTCCTTCAGCATTGAGCCTTGGGGACTGGAGGAACTTGACGTGCTACGGGGTGCGAATGCTGCCCTGTATGGTGGCGGTCAGCTGGGCGGCATCATCAATGCCGTCAGCAAGCGCCCTCATGTGGACCAGCGTGACGAGATTCAAATCCAGACCGGTTCATACGACCGCATACAGGGTGCCGCGGATCTTGGAGGTGCCATCAACGGTTCGAAAACGCTCCTGTGGCGACTGAACGGGTTGATCCGCAAATCCGACTCATACGCGAAAAACATCATCAACAATGAGATCTATGTCGCGCCGTCCCTGCGCTGGATGCCGACGGAAAAAACCGATTTCACGATCCTCGCCAGCTTCGAGCAGGTGGATCTGAACTCGTCCGCACAGAACCTGCCCGCGCAGGGTACCGTTCTCCCGGACAAATATGGTCAGATCGCGCGGGATTTCCTAAGCGGCGACGAGAATTTCGATCTTTATTCAAAACGCCAGGCTGCCATCGGGTACGCGTTTACCCAGCATCTCCTGCCCAACTGGACGCTGACGCAGAACATGCGCTTCGCTCATCTTGACGTAAATGACCGTATCCTCCGGGCTACATCGTTTCTGCCCGACCAGCGGACGTTGACGAGAAGCGCGCAAGCCCAATCCGGCACGTTCAACAACGTTACGCTCGATACGCGTTCGGATCTCCATCTCACGACGGCGGGCGTCCACCACGACTTCATTTTCGGCGTGGACTTCCGCAGTGACTTCGTCTCCAAACGTATTGGCTCGGGGCGTGCGCCGTCACTCGATGTGTTCGATCCCGTCTATCTGCCTGTCGGACCGGCGGGATACGGCAATCGCACCAACACCAACGAGACCGAAACACAGACGGGGATCTATGCCCAGGAGCAGGCCGATTGGCACCGCTTTTTCCTGACCCTTTCCGGGCGGGGCGATTTCACGCAAAGTCTGACAGTCAACAACGCGAACCAGATGCGCACGCCGCAGAAGAACAACGCCTTCACCGGCCGCGTCGGGCTGCTTTATCAATCGAGGATCGGCCTTGCGCCCTATGTGAATTATTCAACGTCGTTCGCGCCGGAAGTCGGCACGACGCAGGACAATACGCCCTTTGTGCCGACACGGGGCAGCCAGATCGAAGCAGGCCTTAAGTATCGCCCCGTCGGCTCGTCTCTGAGCAGCCGTTTCATGATGACGGCGGATTATTTCGATCTTGTCGAACACAATGTGCTGACGCCCGATCCGACCAACACATTGTACGACATCCAGACAGGTGTGCAGCGGACCCGTGGCTTCGAATTCGAGGCGGTGGGCCAGATATTCTACAAAATCAGCATCCTGGCCTCTTTCACCTGGCAGGATCCCAAAATCACCAGGACAACCGTTGCCGCGCAGCTCGGACAGCGCCCGGTGTCGGTTCCATCGCATATGGCGTCACTCTTTTTGGAACGCGACGTCCGCCTTTCCGAACACATCAGAAGCGGCATCGGTGCCGGCGTGCGCTACACCGGCAATACGGCCGGCGCTCTGCCTGCCACATTCCTCGTGCCGAGTCAGCTGGTTTGGGACCTGCAGGCCCACGTCGACTTTCACCGCTTCCGCATACAGTTCAATGGGACGAACATTGCCAACCGCAAATATGTTGCCATCTGCCAGAGTGCTGTCGCCTGCGCCTGGGCACCGGGTCGAAGTGCGTTCGTCACACTCTCCTATCATTGGTAGGATGAGCCGCCGGGCGATCTGACCCGACATGCTGAGACTGATTACGTCCCGGTACGGCAGATTCGAAAGTCATAGCCACTACGAACCTTCATCGCTCGACCTGCAAATTTTCATATAGGCAGCGGGGCTATGTCCCGTGATCTTCCGAAATATTGCTGCGAAGGCACCTGGACTTTCGTAACCGACGTCAAGTGCGACGCTTGTAACCGCCTCCCCGCGTGCCAGCCTTTCCTGGGCATTGAGGATACGCAGCCGCTGACGCCAGGCTGTAAACGGCATTCCCGTCTCCGTCCCGAAATGACGGACGAAGGAGCGCACGGACATGGATGCCTCGATCGCCCAGTCCTGCTGCTCGCGCGCATCGGCCGGGTTTTCGCTCAGCGCATCCGCCACACGACGCAAGCGGCCATCCGTCGGAAAAGGCAGGGAAACCGATGCGCGGGGCAAGGATAAAAATTCATCCCAGAAACTCTCGGCCAGACGGGCGAGACTATCGCTCCAGGATTGATCCGACGCACAATGCGATAGCCGTTCGGCTTGCGCGATCAGGAGGGGCGTACCCCGCACGAGAAACGGCTGGGCGGATAACATCGTGGAGCGTGCCTGATCGATGAACAGGCTCCATCCGCGCACGGCGCCGTGCGAGCGGGCTGTATGACACAGATAAGGTGGCAACCACAAAGCCTGGCCGGGGCCGATCAGCCAGTATGCCTCGTCCGTCCGCATACCCATCACCCCACGCCCGATCCCGAAGATCTGACCACGGGAATGGGCATAAAGGTCCGCAGTCCGGCGGGTTTCCTGCTGCATATGCCCTCCCAATAGCCAAGGAAGATCCGCATCTGGACAGTCCATACAGGACGGGATCAGGGAGGAAGTGGCGTGCATGAGTCGAAATGTGGCTTACGTGATGAAGCACGCCAAGCCCCGCCCTTTTAAAATCTCGCATGAAGCGACACGGGCCCCCTGCGGATCTCGCGCAACCACAGCAAAGAGACATCATCATGAAAATCGGATTTATCGGACTTGGCGCCATGGGCCATCCTATGGCGAGACGCCTGCTCGACGCGGGACACCATCTCGTTGTCTATAATCGAACAGCAGCCAAAGCAGACGATCTCGTGGCTATCGGAGCGGTCCTGGTGGAAACGCCCGCCGCCGTCGCGTGGGAAGTCGACGTCGTCTTTTCGATGATGTTCGACGATGCGACCACCCAAGAGACAACGTTCGGCAAGGATGGGATCGCAACCGGATTGTCGTCCAAGGCCATTCATATCTGCTGCAGCACGGTCTCACTCGTTCAGGCGCGTCGTCTGCGCGACGGTCATGCGGAGCGTGGGCAGACTTATGTCAGCGCCAATGTTCTCGGGCGCCCGCCTGCGGCGGAGGCCGGAGAGTTGTTCGTCATGGCGGCGGGAGCACGTGAGGCGCTGGACCGCCTGGAGCCGGTGCTCAAATGCTTCGGACCGCATATCTTCCGAATGGGAGACGACCCCATTCAGGCCAATCTGGCCAAACTGTCGCTCAATTTCATGATCTATTTGACCATAGAGCAAATGGCGGAGGTGTTCGCGCTCAACGAGAAGGCCGGAACCGATCCACGCAAAATTTTCGAAGTCATGACGGGTAGCTTCTATAATGCTCCGGTCCACAGGAACTACGGCAAGCTGATGGTCGAGCACGATTACGACTATCCCGGCGCACCGGTGACGCTCGGCCTGAAGGATGTCAAGATGTTCATGGATGCCGGAGGCGATTACGGCGTTCCGCTGCCTTATGCCTCGGTCGTCCGCGATCGCCTGCTCAGCGCCGTCAGCGCCGGAGACGCCGATCGCGATTTCGTCGTGCTGCTGGAACGCGTGCGACAGGAGAGTGGCTTGAAGTAGGATGGACGGAAACCGCACGAACACATCGGAAGGCTTGGCCGCAAAAATGACGAAACGGGTTCTGGTGATCATGGGCAGTGTGCGGGCCAGGCGTCATTGTCCGACCATCGCACGGTGGGTTTCCGGGATCGGACAGGAGAGGACCAATCTCGCCATCGAGCTCATCGATCTCGCGGAATGGTCGCTTCCCATGGACGACGAGTCCGGCATTCCAGCACTCGGTCTCTACGAGCAATCCCATTCAAAAGCCTGGAGCGAGATGGTGGCGCAAGCCGATGGCTTCGTTTTCGTGACACCCCAATATAACTGGGGGTATCCCGCCGCATTGAAGAACGCCATCGACCACTGCTATCTCGAATGGAAAGGAAAACCTTTGATGATCGTGACCTATGGTGGTCATGGCGGCGGGAAATGCGCGGCACAACTGCATCAGGTGGCAGAAGCTCTCAAAATGACGCCCGTTTCTCCGATGCCCGCGATTACCCTTTCAAACGCCATCATTCGAGAAAATGCTCCTCTTGATGACGCGACCTTTGCAGCGGCTCTTTCCCCGGTCCAGAACGGTTGGACAGCACTCGCTGAAAGCCTGTCCTCTTCGATGTAATGTTCAAGCGCTCGTATCATCAGACGAAATCCGTCTGATGATACGGCCTGACGGAAAATCGTTCGGCGACGCCTGCCTCGCGGCGTATGAGCGTCAGCCGGGAGGTGACAGGCCGCCGAAAAACGCCGCCAGCCCCCGTTCGAAGCGGGCATCGAAATCACCGGCAAGAACGGCGTCGAGGCTTTGGGACAACGCTGGGAACCGACCGCCCATCGCAGAGATGAATTGATCCCGCATGGATTTGACGTCTTGTTCGCCGCTCCATCGCTCGCAAAAACCCTGTTCCTCGATTGTGAAACCCAGAACATACGAGACGAGATTGAACATGGCATCCGCCGCCGTCTGCTGTGTCAGCCCTTTACGCAGCAAGGCTGCAAGCACGATATCCGCCACTGCCAGAACGTTTTCGCCCATGACATAGGTGCCCGCATAGACCCGCGCTCCATCCCGACGCGACAGCAATGTCGCCCGCAACGCCGTTGCCAAAGACCATAATACGTCGTCTGGCTCTGCCGTCACATCCACCATACCGGCAACGGGCGCGATCAGGGCATCGGCCATCTGGTCGAGCAGGTCCTGCTTGGCCGGAAAATGCCAGTAAAGCGTGGGTGCCTGCACGTTAAGGGCTTTTGCCAATACACGCATGGTCAATCCATCACTACCGACTTCGTCGAGAAGTGTCAGCGCCGTGCGCACGACGGTCTGTTTATCAATTGCCATGCTTGACTCCCTAACATCGTTAGAGTCACTCTAACAACGTTAGATTGGAGTTTCGATATGAAAAATCTCGATGTCGTTGTGGTTGGCGGCGGCCCTGTGGGTTTGTGGACAGCCTGCGAACTCAGGCTTGCCGGACTTGACGTCATGGTGCTTGAACGCCGCACGGAAAGGGTCGCGCAGTCACGGGCACTGACCATTCATGGTAGGACGATCGAGTTGTTCGCCATGCGCGGCATCGCGGAACGTTTTCTTGCCGAAGGGCGTCCCATTTCGAACGGCCACTATGCAGGGCTCGAAACGCGGCTGGATTTTTCGTGCTTCGACACGCGCTTTCCCTTCACACTGTTTCTGCCGCAGAGCCGCACCGAAGCCCTGATCGAGAACCATGCGCGCGAACTGGGTGTGGATATCCTGCGCGGTCATCATGTCGAGCGTATTACCGGCAATACGTCTGATGGCTACGACCTCGTGGCCCGTCACGCGCATGGTATTTCCACATTCCATGCTCGCGCGGTCGTCGGCGCGGACGCGCGACACAGCATCGTGCGACAGGCGGCAGGCATCTCGTTCGATGGACACGATGCAACGGTAAGCATCATGATGGGTGATGTATGTGTAGATGGCCTTGAAAGCCCGCCAGTCCGTATGGTGACTAACGAACATGGTGGTGTGGCGATCGTGCCGGTCGCGGCCGACGGCACGATGCGCGTCATCATGGCGGACCCTGAACGCATGCATGTTCCTGTGGGGCAGCCGCTGTCGCTCGAGGAACTGACGACGTCCGCTCGCCGGATATTGGGTGCCGGCATCCGGCTGAGCGAACCGTCATGGCTGACCCGCTTCGGCGATGAAACGCGGCTTGCCGCGCGTTACCGCGAAGGCAATCTTTTTCTGGCCGGCGACGCTGCTCATCTGCATCTGCCCGCGGGCGGACAGGGCATGAATGTCGGATTGCAGGACGCGATGAATCTGGGCTGGAAGCTCGCGGCGGTGTTGAAGGGCGAGGCGCCCGACATCCTGCTCGATAGTTACGAAGCCGAACGCCGGCCGATCGGCGCCCAACTTGCGCACAACACTGAGGCGCAAGGCGCGCTGATGACCCATTTCGACCCGGCTCATCTCGCGTTGCGTGCCGAAATGTCGGACCTGCTGAAAATGCCCGAGGTAAACCGCGGCCTCGCGGGCGTACTGTCGGGCTTCGATCTCCGCTATCCCCCTGGCGGGATATTTGGTTACAACACGGAGATCGGCGAACGGGTGCCTGACCGGCCTCTGACGCTGGCGGATGGGACGTCGACGACCATCCATAGCTTTTTGGCAGATGGACGATGGCTCCATCTTTCTTTTGGAAACGGCGCGCGGATCACTTTGCCGGACTGGCTATCATCCGGGAATGTGCGCTTTGTAGCGGCGTCAGTCGATGCATCCGACACAGATGGTCAGGCTGCTCTTCTCATTCGCCCCGATGGTTACAACGCAGGACACAGGGCCCGTGTATCATGATGTCCTAAAAACCGGCTTTGGGCCGAAATAGATTTTCCACGCTACCCGGGTTCAGAAAATGCGACAATCGTATCTGGCCAGCAGGATTTGCGAAGCCGAACAGAAATATTGGGACCAGAATGGCCTCCTGCGCGCGCGAAACCTCGCAAGCTTTCACCCACGGTTCAACATGAAATGTAGCCGGAGAAACCTTAGGGCCGGTTAACCTGGCAGGATAGCGCGGGCAACCCGTATCATATCCTTCCGCCTCCGGATCGATGTAATCGTTTAGCACGCTTACCTCTATCCGATCGCCGGGCAACGAAGTTGCGCTTTATGGCGTGCATGACGACGTCTTCTCACGAGTGGCTTGGACATCAATTGCAGCACTCCGGATCGACAGTCCACGTTCGAGGGCAAGCCGTTGCAAAAATACTGCGATCTCCGGTGCGTCGCAACATGTTCTGCGTCCGGTTTCAATTTCTACAAACGTCACGACAGGCGGTTCTCCGGCGGGGATTGTGAGATGCTCTTCCGCGACACTGTAGCGCCAGCGACGATCGGTTCCGGTCGTGCGCACCAACACACCATGTTTTGCCAGGTAGGTGAGATTACGTTGCAGAGACGCACAACTCGATGAATGGCCGTCCGTCATTTCCGTGACGATATTCCATATTTCAATGGCAGATGCGTCATCGCCTGCACGCAGCACGGCGTGCAGCAGAACGGCTCGCAGATCCGTCATCCTGATCCCCGATCGCAGACAACGCGTTCGCAAGTGGACGAAATCCCCGCGATCCGCGCATCGTCCAGGCAGGATAGATTGCGGACTCGGCGGTGGGCGACGCCGTTCAAATGGATGATTCATGTTGGGCTTTTCCTTGTAACAGGCGCGCCGGGGACGCATGTGTCACAATCAAGACCGTTCCCGATGGATGTAGAACTCGACGGGCACGGTGAGCGTGACTGGATCCCCCGCCACGGTGTCGGGCGGCGCGGGCAGAGGCTCGGCGCGCCTCGGCAATGCCACTGCCTCCCGATCCAGCAGCGGATGACCGGAGCTTCTGGCGAGCGTGACCGACAGCACATGCCCTTT
>Ga0157365_10000929_pt1 | contig 12284 bp, 7 predicted proteins | sample AttsexASBM3_FD_111478 | JGI IMG/M metagenome (GOLD analysis project Ga0157365, IMG submission 111478) | Fungus gardens microbial communities from leaf cutter ant in Ribeirão Preto, State of São Paulo, Brazil - Atta sexdens ASBM3 | ecosystem: Host-associated > Fungi > Mycelium > Unclassified ... | reverse complement strand
GATGCGATCATCGGGACCAATACCTCGACCATTCCTGTCCATGTGCTCGCCCCTTTCGTGACGGGGCAGGAGCGCTTCCTGACTGTGCATTTCAGTAACCCGGCGCCGTTTATCCCGGGTGTCGAGCTGGTGTCGGGCACCGAAACGACCAAGGCCGTGGTCGAGACCGTGAAGGAAATGCTGGGCCGCGTGAATCGCCAGTCTGCCGAGGTCGCTGATCGGCCGACCTTCGTGCTGAACCGGCTGCAATATGTCCTGTTCAAGGAAGCGAATACGATCGTCGAGGAGGGGATCGCGACGCCTGAAGATGTCGATACGATCGTTCGGTCGACTTTCGGTTTCCGCCTGCCATTTTTCGGCCCCTTTGCCATCGCCGATATGGCGGGGCTGGACGTTTACGTGAATGGGTTCGTGACGGCCGAGAATGCGTTCGGGCCGCGTCTGTCCTGCCCCGATACGGTGAAGCGTCTCGTGGCCGAGGGCAAGCATGGCGTGAAGAATGGCGCGGGCTATTACGGGCAGTATTCAAAGGAGGAGGCCGAGGCGCTCGTGGCCTATCGCAACAAGGCCTACGCGAAGATGGCGGAAGTCCTGCGCGAACTCGGCCCTTCTCCGCTTGAATCCAAGAAGAATGCGAAGAGCAGGGGATAAGCGTTGAAGGCGGGGCCGGGTCAATCCCGGCTGCCGCTGCCAATCACGCATGGCGCCTCCATATGTGATCTCTGGCGAAGGCCAGCCTAAGTAGAGAGGAGACGGCTGAATGTGTTGGTGGGCACCGATGATATGGAGCAAAAGCGAGGAGTGCCACGGTTTCGCCGAGACGAAGTAATATGCGTCAAGTTGCTGGGGCATCCATGCAGGAAATCATGGCGTATCATGAAATTTCTTCGTGAGTATAGACGAATGAGTGTGATGATTTAGCAATGATGTCCCATATACTGGGCGTTAACGAAAATTCCCGACAAGTTCTTTCTTCCGAAATCTTGATGTTTACAGGCGAGATGATAATGATTTAAATGGAATGGCATTCACGTTTGTGGAACAGGACTGATAGATTATGTCTGGGCGGACGTCGTTGACTGGATTGCTGTGCTGACCGTCTCCAAGACAAGACGACACATGCTCCGGGAGCATGTTCATGAGGCCCATGAACGGCTCGATTTTTTGATCGGCCCTTTGGCGACCGCGCACGACTATGAGCGTTACCTGCGCGGCACAGCCGCTTTTCGGCTGGCCGCGGAATCCGCGTTCGAGAATGTTGCGTATCCCGGCTGGCTGCGGGGATGGCGTCCGGTCCGTACGGGGGATGCGCTCAAGAAGGATCTTTCCACGCTGCGTCTGGCTCTTCCCATTGTGCCTGTCATCACCCCGCCCTCGGGTGACTCAGCTCTGCTCGGTATGCTGTACACCCTTGAGGGCTCCGCCCTCGGGGCACGGATCATCGCGCGTCGAGCCGCTGCGATAGGATATACAGAGGCTCATGGGGCGAGCCATCTGGCGCACCAGACGGCCGCTCCTGCAAATTGGAAGGTGTTCCTTGAGAGGCTCGAGGACGCCCCCGTATTCGATCTCGACGAAGCGGGTTCTGCTGCTTCCATGCTGTTCCGGCATGCCTATGATGCTGTAACGCTGGTCGATCGAGCAGAGGATGTTCTCCATGGCTGAATTTGGTCAGGTCGATCTGACAAGCTGCGATCGCGAGCCGATCCATATCCCCGGGAGCATTCAGCCTCACGGATGCCTTGTCACCTGCACGATCATCGATTTTGTGGTTCTGCGACATTCTGCAAATGCGGCAGAGATGCTCGGTCACGAGGCATTGGGGATCGGTAGCGATCTTGTGGCCCTTTTCGGGTCCGAAGTCATTCATGACATTCGTAATGGTCTGACGCTGAGCGTCACTCAGCGTCGGCCTGTTTTTCTGCTCAGCCAGGAACTAGCGCCGGATGCCCGCTTCGACATGGCCGTCCATGTCGTGAATGGCGAGGTGGTGCTCGAATGCGAACCCGCTGCCGCGACTCATCGGGCAACGAAGTTTCTGACCCAGCTTCATGGCATGATGGATCGCGTCCGCAAGACGACGGATATCACGCGGCTTTTCGACGTGGTGACCATGCTGATGCGTGGACTGCTCGAATATGACCGGGTGATGGTCTATCGCTTTGCCGATGACTGGTCGGGAAAAGTCGTCTCAGAGGCCCGGGCGCTTTCGCTCGAGAGTTTTCTGGGTCAGCATTTTCCGAGTGCGGATATTCCTGCTCAGGCGCGCGAGCTCTATCGGCGTTCACCCATACGCATGATCGGCGATGTGAAATACACGCCTGTGCCGATCATCGAGGGGGAGGGGCTTGCCCCTCTCGACATGTCGCTGGGTCAATTGCGCAGCGTGTCGCCCATCCATTGCGAGTATCTGACGAATATGGGGGTGGGTGCCTCGATGTCGATCTCGATCGTGATCGATGGTGCACTCTGGGGCATGATTGCCTGCCACCATTACTCTCCGCGCGTCCTCCCCATCGCGGAGCGCGCGGTGGTGCAGATGTTTTCGGAGTTTTTCGCGCTTCAGATCATTGTCATCCTCAAGACGACGCGTCTCCAGGTTGCCGAGCGTACCCATGGGCTGATTGAGAGCGTGCTGCGCAATGCCGCTTCGGTTTCGGACATGCCCGCCTATCTGCGCGGGCAGATCAGCCGTCTCGCTCCTTTGATCCAGTCTGACGGAATAGCAATCTGGATCGACAATGAATGGACGGGCCATGGCATCTCGGCACCCAAGGAGGTGCAGAGCGAATTCGTCGAGCTGGCACGCAGGAAGGCCGGAACCCAGATCTGGCAATCTGACCATCTGGTAAAGGACCATCCCTGGATTGCGGCGCACACGGCCCATGTGGCCGGGGTACTGATCATCCCTATCTCCCCGCAGCCGGAAAACTACGTCTTTCTTTTCCGTCGCGAGATCGTCCAGACGATCAACTGGGGTGGTGATCCGCAAAAGACATATGAGCACGGGCCGCATGGTCCGCGTCTGACGCCCCGTCAGAGCTTCGCGATCTGGAAAGAGCAGGTGCATGAGCGCTGCCTTCCCTGGTCAAGCTTCGATATCGAGGCAGCCGGCCAGCTGCGTTCGGCGTTGATCGAGGTGATGGGCGTCTATCATCAGCAGCAGCTCTCAGAGCGCGCCGATGCCGATCTGCGACAACGCATGCTCAATGAAGAGCTCAATCACCGGGTGAAGAATATTCTCGCGGTTGTGCAATCCCTCATCGGTCGCCCCGTGGCCAAGGACCGCACGATAGAGGAATATGTCGAGGTTCTACGCGGGCGCATCAAGGCGTTGGCCAGTGCCCATGATCAGGTAGCCCGGACCGATGGCGGTGGTCTGCTGCGCACCTTGCTGGAGGCCGAGCTTGAGCCGTATCGTCACCAGCCCTCTGCTGTGACGCTGGAAGGGCCGAATCTCTGGCTCTCTGGACCCGCCCTGTCTGTTGCGGCGCTGACGCTGCACGAACTCGCGACCAATGCCGCCAAATACGGGGCGTTGTCCAAGCCCTCCGGTAACCTTCGGATCTCATGGTTCCTCGACGAGGAGCCTGGAAACTGGGTGCTGGAATGGACCGAGACGGGAGGTCCTCCGGTTACACCTCCCAAGGGGAACGGTTTTGGCTCGATCCTGCTCGAGCGTGCGATTCCCCACGAACTGGGGGGTACCTCGGTGCGCGAGTTCCGGCCCGAAGGCTTGTTCATCCGTCTGAGTTTCCCGGTGCGTCATGCGGTCCTCGTGTCCGAGACGGCTATTGAGCCTGTGGCTGAGGACCTTCCGATCGCCACCGCAGCACAATCGGAATTGCTGCACTCAGCCTATGTCCTGCTCGTGGAAGACCAATTGCTCATCGCGATGGAGACCGAGCAGGCGCTGGGTGCTTATGGCGTGCGGAATATCCGTACGGTCTCTTCGGTATACGAGGCACTTCAGGCAATACGCGAGCGCGCCCCCGATGTGGCTTTGCTCGACTTCAATCTGGGTAAGGAGAGTTCGCATGAGGTCGCGACTCTCCTGCGCAAGAAGCGTATCCCGTTCCTGTTCGCGACGGGCTACGCCGATCGCACGATGATCCCGCGCGAATTTCAGGATGTGCCCGTGCTGCGCAAACCCTATTCGATCAAGAATGCGGTGCAGGAGTTGCTCAAGGTGCTTCCCGCCTAAGCGGTCCCACATCGGCTGATTTCTCATGGTTTAACCGCAGATTGGCCATCTCGGCATTCCGAGTTACGGGTGGGCACATACTGGCGCCTGCTTGTCCGTTCCAAATAAGGGGCGCCGTCGCTAGCCTCTCTCCTTGTCTCCTCCGGAGCTCATGAGCCTCCTGAGTGATCTGGGATCGTTTCCTGTCGCTCCGTGAGTGCGGTTCCGTCGGTCTCCGATACGTAACGATCTTGCATGCGCCGAAATCCTGTGTGCGGGGGAGCAAACTGCGCTGGCAGCGCCTAACGAGGCTGCTGGACGCTCTTCGCGCGCGGTACTCGCCCTGTAAATCCCACAGAGGTCTCGCGACCGTTAGAGTATGGTCCCGGGAACACGCCTCTCACGCTCACGGCCAGGTTTGAAGGGGCGCAAGAGGCGACATCCGGGTCCGGGTCCGGACAGCGGCGCGGTGTGTGGGAAACCCAGACAAACCCTGCATTTCAGGGCGCGTTGTTCTTGACTTGTTCTGAGGCGTTTCCCATCTCCAAAGGATGAAAAAGACCCTCGCCGCACGTCTGGAAATTCTCTCGGATGCCGCCAAATACGACGCGTCCTGTGCGTCGAGCGGCGCGCGCTCGAAGAAGAAACCGAGTGAGGAAGGGTTGGGCTCTAAAGCGCCGAACGGGATCTGTCACGCCTATACCCCCGATGGGCGGTGTATCTCGCTGCTCAAGATCCTGATGACCAATTTCTGTATTTATGACTGCGCCTATTGCATCAACCGATCATCCTCCAAGATCGAGCGCACACGGTTCACGGTCGAGGAGATCATATGGATTACCCTGGAATTCTATCGGCGCAATTATATCGAAGGGTTGTTTCTCTCTTCCGGTGTCATCCGTTCCTCCGATTACACCATGGAAGAGATGGTGCGCGTTGCGCGTGAGCTGCGCCTGACCCACCATTTTCATGGTTATATTCATCTCAAGACCATTCCTGACGCGGCGCCCCATCTGATCGAGGAGGCCGGGCTCTACGCCGACCGTCTGTCGATCAATGTGGAAATGCCCACCGAGGCCGGACTGGCGGCCTATGCGCCAGAGAAAGATGCCGGACATATCAGGCAGAGCATGGGGTCGCTGCGCCTGCGTATTCAGGAGGCGGGGGACCGTACCCTGAGCGGGCGCAAGGCACGGCGCTTCGCCCCGGGTGGTCAGAGCACGCAGATGATCATTGGGGCGGACCGCTCGACTGACCGGGATATTCTGCGCAGCAGCGCCGCTCTTTATTCTGGGTATGCCTTGCGGCGTGTCTATTATTCGGCGTTCAGCCCCATTCCCGACGCGTCGGTCGCGCTCCCCTCGCAGGCGCCTCCGCTTCTACGCGAGCATCGGCTCTATCAGGCTGACTGGATGGTGCGCTTCTACGGCTTCTCTTTTGAAGAGATCGTGGCCGAGCGTCAGGACGGCATGCTCGATCTCGAACTCGACCCCAAGCTGGCCTGGGCGCTCCAGAACCGCGCGCAATTCCCGCTCGATCTGAACCGTGCCAGCCGAGAAATGTTGTTGCGAGTGCCCGGACTTGGGCCGCGCAGCGTGACCGCCCTGCTTTCAGCGCGCCGACACAAGGTGATCAGGCTCGAAGATGTGGAGCGGTTGCATGTGTCCCTGCGCAAGATCAAGCCTTTCGTCGTGACGGCGGACTGGTCACCGGGCCGTCTGATAGACCGAGATAATCTGGCGGCAGCTTTTCGGCCTCAACCGCGTCAGTTGAGCCTCTTATGAGACATATCACGCTTCCTCCTGATGCGCGCTTCGAGGCATGGCGTGTTCAGGCGCGTGCCGCCTTGGCGGAGGGCTTGGCCCCCGATAACGTGGAGTGGGTAAGCCCAGATCCTGCACAGCCGGAGCTCTTCTCCGCAGACGCCTCATCGGCCAGGCAAGGTGAGGAGGAATCTGTGGCGCGGCCGACCGAGCGCACGGATCACCCGGTCGGCCATGTGACGAAAGCGGCCCTCTTGATGCTGCGTTCGATCCTGCGTCATCATGACCCGGCGCGCTTCGCGCTCGCCTATCGCCTGCTCTGGCGTTTGCAAAGCGAACCCGCGCTTCTGGCGATTGCAACCGATCCCGACATCCGCGAGGCAGCGCGCATGGAGCATCAGATACGGCGCGACATGCACAAGATGAAGGCATTCCTGCGTTTTCGGGAGGCGCTTCCTGAGGGCGGCGAAGAGGCGGTCGGGCGCCGGCATTTCGTCGCCTGGTTCGAACCGGAAAACTATATCCTTGAAAGCGTTGCGCCATTCTTCGCTGAGCGGTTCTCGGACATGGACTGGCTTATTCTCACTCCCATCGGCTCGGTCCTGCATGAGAAGGGCAAGGTCACCTTCAATATAGAACCCTGCACCCCACCCTCCATGCAGGATGATGTCGAGGCGCTGTGGCATCGCTACTATCAGTCCATCTTCAATCCGGCGCGTATCAAGACCAAAGCGATGCGCTCGGAGATGCCCACGAAATACTGGAAGAACCTGCCTGAGACACGGCTTATCCCGCAGATGCTGGCCGGAGCGGAAAAGCGTGTAGCCGCCATGGTGGCGCTCCAGAATGACGGCTCTGCACCGGGCTTTCACGAGCGTCATCAGGCCGAGTGGGCACGACGGGAAGAAGTAGTGCGCGCGGAAAAGGCGGCGCTCGACGGTCTGCCTGCGCTGGCGCATGCCCTCTCGTCATGTCAGCGCTGCGCGCTCTGCCGCTACGCGACTCAGGTCGTGACCGGTGAGGGGCCAGAGCACGCGCCCCTTATGCTTATTGGCGAGCAACCTGGAGACCAGGAGGATTTGCAGGGCAAGCCGTTTGTCGGACCGGCAGGGCAGGTGCTTGATCGTATTCTTGGGGAAGTCGGGATTATGCGCGGTGAGGTGTATCTCACCAATGCGGTGAAGCATTTCAAGTTCGTATCCAAGGGGAGGCGGCGTATCCATCAGACCCCGGATCGGAACGAGATCGTTGCCTGTTCCTCCTGGCTCGAGCAGGAAATGGCCCTCGTGAAGCCTCGTCTCGTGGTGACGCTCGGAGCGACCGCTCTCCAGGCGTTTGAAGGGCGGATAGCGCGACTGGGCGCCACACGAGGTCGGGTGCGGCAGGATTATGGACGTCCTGCGACATTGGCCACCATTCATCCCTCCTATCTACTCCGACTGCCTGATCCGCAGCGGGCGCAGGAGGAGGAGCGTCGTTTCGTCCAGGAGCTCACGATGGCAAAAGACTGGCTCAGAACGGCATAGGCCAATTCAACGTCAATCGGGTCATCATCCGAGGGCCTGCCGATCGGACTGACTCTCATTCAACGACTGTCGAGCGCAGTATTCGAGCCGTACAAGGGAGATAGCCTGTGGGTGGCTCCGTCGCGAGCCTGCCCTGTCAGGGCAGGCGCGCGGAGAGGGGCTCAGGCCTTGCTCACGCTGATCCAAACGGCCGCATTGGCGGGCAGCATCTTATCTTCCCCGATTTCATGGCTCGCCACCAGAATGTCACCGGGGGGGAGAGCGACCGGCTCATTCCCACAGTTCAGGACCACCCGAACGTCACCATTCGTGAACTCGACAACATTCTCGCGTGGCGCGGCCCATTTCAGGACGCCCCTCCCGAGGTGGAATTTCTTGCGCTGGGTGAGAAGCGCGCGATAGAGGGCGAGGGTGGAATGGGGGTCCTTCTCCTCGACCGTGACGGCATACTCCTTGTACTGCTTCGGCTGGGGCAGCCATAATTCACCGCTTTCATTGAAGCCGAGCGAGGGTCCGTCTGCTTTCCATGGCATGGGAATACGACAGCCATCGCGGCCGATTTCCTTCCCCTCGGTACGGAAGAAGGCCGGATCCTGCCGGTACTTCCGGTCTAGGGTCGTATGGTCGGGCAAGCCAAGTTCCTCACCCTGATACAGCGTCGCCGATCCGGGCAGGCCGAGCGTCATGAAAATGACAGCCCGCGCACGACGCAGCCCGAGCGCTTCATTCGGCTGCTCATGGGCTGCATCAATACCCTGGGGGCGGGCACCCGCATCCTTGAGGCCCAGACGTGAGGCATGGCGCACCGTATCATGGTTGGACATGACCCAGGCCGTGATGGCGCCGACCTCGTGCATCGCCTCGAGTGAGTCGGTGATGATCTCGCGGTATTTCGCGGCATTCCAGCGGCAGAGCAGATAATCGAAATTGAACGTCTGCTGCATTTCATCCGGGCGCACATAGCGCGCGAGACGGGAGAGCGGCTTGACCCAGGCTTCGGCCACGAGCATCCGGTCGCCGGGATAGCTGGCCAGAAGCTTGTGCCAACTGCGATAGATGTCGTGCACCCCGTCTCGATCCCACATCGGCGCGTCACTGGGGGTCTTGTCGTCATCCTCGCCCACCATCGTGGCACGCTCGGTATAGGGGGGCAGGCCTTTTTCCTTGATGAGGCCATGGGCAACGTCGATGCGAAATCCATCCACCCCGCGATCGAGCCAGAAGCGTAGCACGGACTCGAATTCGCTTCGGACCTCTGGATTGTACCAGTTCAGATCAGGCTGACAGCTATCGAAGAGGTGAAGATACCATTGGCGTGGCTTGCCATCCTTGCGCTCGGGCTCGCGTGTCCAGGCAATGCCGCCAAAAACGCTCTGCCAGTTATTCGGGGGCTCGTCGCCGCTCTTTCCCTTGCCGTCGCGAAACAGATAGCGCTCGCGTGCGGCGCTGCCGGGTTCCGATACCATGGCCTCCTTGAACCAGGCATGCTGATCGGATGTATGGTTCGGGACCATGTCTGCGATCACACGCAGTCCATGGTCGTGCGCTTCCCTGATCAGCGCCTCGTAATCTTCGACCGTGCCAAAAAGTGGGTCGATCTTGCGGTAATCGGAAATGTCATATCCCGCATCGCCCTGGGGCGACTGAAAGCAGGGGGAGATCCACAACGCATCGATCCCGAGTTTCTCGAGATAGGGCATGTGATCGATGATACCCGGCAGGTCGCCAATACCATCGCCATCGGAGTCAGCGAATGAGCGTGGATAGACCTGGTAGATGACCGCGTCTTTCCACCAGAGAGGATGGGAACCGTTCTGTGTCATAGCCCTGCTTTCCATGAGGTATGTCTCAAGGAACACCGCTGCTGACGCCGGGTTGGTGCAGTCACACTAAATTGCAGCCCGGGAGCGGGGCGGGCGCGAAAGCGGGAAGCACTGCCGCCCCAGGGAGAGGGGGCGGCGTTGAAGCTCTCCAGCCTGTTCGCTGCCACGCATACCCGGTCGCTGCCGGGCAACGACCCGGCAGCGAATGGTCTTACTTCTGGTACCCGGCCTGACGGATCACGCGGTTGGTAGCAGCATTGGCGGCCGAGAGACCGGCATCCACGCTGGTCGATCCTGCCAGGATGGAGGCGATGGTCTGGCCCACCTGGGTGCCGATCCCCTGAAAGGGGGTGATGTCGACAAACTGGGCGCCGACATAGGGCCGCGGCTGAGCCGTCTGCCCCGAGGGGTTCGAGCTTTCGATGGCCTTCAGCACGAAGGAGGAGAAAGGCGCGACCTTCTGATACTCAGCTGACTGGTACGAGGAGCTGCGGGTGCCGGGCGGAATATTGACCCAGCCATCGGTCTTCGCGACGAGCTGGATATACTCCTTGGAGGTCGCCCACTGGATGAACGTGCTTGCGGCCTCGGCATGGGTCGAGGATGCCGGAATCGCGAGGTTCCATGACCAGAGCCAGGTCGGCCCGCCCTTGAAGCTGCCCGTCGGCAGGGGCGCAAAGCCGACCTTGTCCGCCACGCTGCTCTGCTTGGGGTCATAGACCGTGCCAGCGGCGCTGGTGGCGTCGACCCATATGGCGCAATGACCGGTTGCGAAAAGCGACAGATTTTCATTGAAGCCATTTGCGCTCGCGCCAGGGGGGCCGAACTGCTTGAGCAGGGAGCTGTAATAGCTGATGGCATTATGCCAGGCGGGGGTGTTGAGCGTGGGTTTCCAGGCCATGTCAAACCATTGGCCGCCAAAACTGGTCACCATGGTGGTAACGATGGTCATGTTCTCACCCCAGCCCGGCTTGCCGCGCAGGCAGATCCCATAGGTATCGGTCGCTTTGTCGGTCGTCTTCGTTGCGAAATCGCGTATCTGGTCCCAGCTCGGCGCCTCCGGCATGGTGATGCCGGCCTTGGCGAAGAGGTCCTTGCGGTAAAGCGTCATCACGCTCTCCGCGTAGAAAGGCAGGGCATAGACCTTGCCTTCATAGCTTACGCTCTCGCGCACCGGCGCGATGACGTCGTTGAGGTCATAGGCGGCGGGCAGATTATCGAACTTGTAGAGCCACCCCTGCTTGGCCCAGAGCGGTACTTCATAATTGCCGATTGTCAGGATGTCGAACTGCCCTGCATGGGTGGCGATATCGGTTGTGACACGCTGACGCAGGACGTTCTCCTCAAGCGTGACCCAGTTGAGATGAATGTCGGGATGGGCCTTTTCGAATACCGAGGAAAGCTTGCGCATCTCGATCATCTGCACGTTGTTCACGGTGGCGATGGTGAGCGTCGTATCAGCCTTGGCCTGGGCAGCGAGACCGAGCCCGAGGGCGACACTGGCCAGAAGCAGGGATTTCTTCATTGAGGCAGTCCTTGGAAAATCATGTGCGATTTGGCGCGATGGCGAAGAGTGAGAGCGTGCGCCCAAAACAGCCGGGATGGGGACAGTGACGGGTGCAGTCGGGCAGGGCGTGATGCCCCATGGGAGGCACCGCCACGTTCCAGCGGCTCAGCAACCGGAAGAAATGTAACAGGCAGGGCGTTGTCCGAGCCGCCTTCGGCCGATGGGAGATGCAACATCGAGAAGGGGCATTTCAGGCCTGAGCCTTGAGAAGGGGCGCATGGGGGTCCGTCTGTCCGGTTCTTCATACGGCACTCCTTGCGGAATGCGTTCCCTCACGCTGTCACCCTTTCCGGTAAATAACAAGAAGATGACAATGTCGTAACATGAATGTGTTAAGCATGACACGTACGCTTTTGCCGACGGGCCCCTAAAGCGGCAAAGATGGTAGAGTTTCTGTAACAATACATACACTCTGTAGTGCTTTGGCCCTAGTTCTCCGCATTCTTCTTGCTAGAGATCGGTCATAGGCATCGAGTTGGGTGTCTTTGCAAATATAGGAAGAAGACGAGCATGATCTCGAAAAAGACTTTCTGCCTGCTGGCTCTTGCTGCGGCACCTTCTTTCATGGCGCTGGCTCATGCCCATGGTCCGGCCCCCGCCCCGGGACCGGTCGGTCCCGTTCCACCACCGCCTGGTCATATGGGCATGATGCCGCCGCCACCGCTCATGGGACTACTGCGCGGGGTCGATCTGACCAAGGAGCAGCGCGACAAGATCCACACGATGATGCATGCGCATCGTCAGGAGCGACGCGAGGCAATGCATCAGCGTCGGGATCTTGATGGACAGATTGGCGCCCTGCTTCTGGCCAAAGGGCCGGTCGATAAGGCCAAGCTCGACGGCCTGATCAAGCAGAAGGAGGCGCTGAACGCCAAGGATGAGGAGGCCATGGCCGCCGACGCTGTCGCGATTCACGATGTGCTGACCCCGGAGCAACTCGACAAGGCCCGAACGACACAGGCCAAGCTGGATGCGCTTGAGAGCCAGATCCGCGATCTGCTGCGTCCCCCCCATGCCAAGAATGTGGCAGACAAGGATGACGACGACGCTCCCTGAGCGGCTTCCATTTCATGATGAGCCCGGGGGTATTCCCGGGGCTTGCTGATCGTTGCCGAGGGCAGGTGGCATCATTTGCGGCCTGTCTCTCCGTAGGTCCCGGTGCAGACCTCTTCACCTGCCCATGAGATGGATGGGTGACGCGTACGGGCTTCGCTCCCGCCGCTTGAGGGGGACAGTTCGCTCATGTTCCGTGAGGCGGTCAGAGGAGCGGTCCGGTTTTGCCTTGACTTTGCCGTCTCGCCCCTTTAGCTCCCTGTCCAGATTTGAAACGCCACCTCGCGAAGACTCGCGCAGTGGCGTCTTTCTGTTGCTTATAAGGGTTTCACGTGTTCGACACGCTTTCTGGCAAGCTTTCCGGTGTAT
>Ga0157365_10000928_pt1 | contig 12286 bp, 12 predicted proteins | sample AttsexASBM3_FD_111478 | JGI IMG/M metagenome (GOLD analysis project Ga0157365, IMG submission 111478) | Fungus gardens microbial communities from leaf cutter ant in Ribeirão Preto, State of São Paulo, Brazil - Atta sexdens ASBM3 | ecosystem: Host-associated > Fungi > Mycelium > Unclassified ... | reverse complement strand
GTCTGGGCTCAGCTCGGTGGGACCACCCTCAGTATCTGGGACATGGCAGAAATTCAAGAAGCGAATCGACAAGGCAAAGAGGTTCCTCCGACGTATGTCAACGTTACCGATGCAGTGCGCATTACCTTTTCTCTCTCTTTCTGCCCCCCCAGTTCTAATCATCACTAGTTTGTCCAAGTTCTCGGTTCTGTCACTATACCCACCTCAACATCTCAGTCCCAACAACGGTATACAAACGTCTTCACTCTCAACACCGCTGGTTCCAATCTCCTCCTTTTCTCCTGTCCATCAACACCCGCACTCATTTCATGGGCTTCCGCCCTCAGACTATCAGCATGGGAAAAATCGCGTTTGGAGGAAATCTACACTGCTCATCTGATCAGGACGACCCTTGATCGTGAGTCCCTTGTTAAAAAAACAACGTCCCGATCAGCTACAATGATGTGCGTGACCAGGCCCCAATGCCCCTACCTCATTGGTACGAGGAAAAATGGAGGCGTGGACAAAGATACGAGTTGCTGGTCAAACAGACTGGAAACGTGTCTGGATGGTCATTAGCGCCGGTCAAACCGACAAACCGAATTCCATAGCAGAGGGATCATCTTCCTCTGCCCAATTTCCCAAGAAAAAGAGAATTTCCAGTATTTTCTCTCGTGAACAAAGCCCTCAGCGACCAGCAGGCCCACTCAAACCCATCATCAACATGTATACCGGACCAAAACCGAAAGAGCGTAAAAAGGCCCTACTATCACTCAAAAATGTCACTCAGGCTTTTGCGGTTTACCCAGAACGACCGGAATTAATCAGCAGAAGTACATTGATCAAGGTTGAGGGGTTGTTGGGCGATGAGGAAATAGCGCAATCAATGAAATCAAGGGAAGGTTGGATTTTGATTATGCCCGAGATAGAAAGTTCTTCTGGTAATCAAGCAATGGAATTGCTCAGATGGATAATTGGTGCGTTCTAGTGGTCACGTTTGAAAGTTACGAGACTCATCAACCCCGTTTGATTAAGCTGTTCATGACTCCTTTCAATTGTACGGCCGACCTACCGCCTGGAATTGGGATCCACGGGAAGTTACCTCTTTGATGTTTGCTTATCCAATTGGTCCTCAGCGGAATGTGTGTACTTTGTTTTTTCCTCAGTTTCTTTTGTTGGGTCTTAGTCGATATTTACAGTTGCTCTTCCTTGATCGCGACGCCGTTGAAGGTATGGACCCTCGAGACGACCGCACGTCTGCCATCAGAAGTAAATTGCTCGAACTGTTGGCCGAACGCATGCGTCAACAACAACCTCAACTCGTACAACCGCGGCCTTCGCTAACGAATCGTACGTCATCTGAACAACCTTCCACTCTTCCCCCCATCACCGCTGGGAGTGAGCCAAATGCTCAGAATAGCCCCGCTTTACCTGACGGTCCACAGCTTCCCCCTTTGAGTTTCGCTGGTGTTCATAATCAAGACAGAGATAGGATGTTGACTCCGATTGCAGAGGGAGGTAGCACTATGACTCATGGTAGAGGAATGTCGGTGGATGGCACCATGAACGTGAATGCCCCCGAGCTTGTTGTATCTCCTAGCGGTCAGACGACTGCACCTGACAGACCAGACTCCCCTACCCCTCTACTCGACCAAGGATATTCAAGTAGCCCAGATCCTGCTCCCACTCCTCCTCCGATGAGCATCACGTCCGGCACGGGTGTATCCTTGAACTCGAGTGTGGTTGAACCTCGGTCATTTGTTCAGCCTGCCAGATTATCGAGTAGCGTCGACAGAAAAACAAGCTCACCGATTACGGATCAGTCATCCACAGTACCTCAAAGAGTCACCTCTGTATCTCATAGCCCACGTCCGTCTACCTCGACAAAAATCAATAAACCATTAGTTGTGGTCAACAAGGAGGAGGCCGAGGCAAGCAATGGTAATCAGCTTAATGTATCGCCGCTGGAACCCCTGGTGTCGCCTTATTCCCCCATTGATAGACCGGCAACATCAGTGGTGCTTGCGGAAAGCGACTCTGCAGGACCGAAGTCACCCAGTACGTCGGTTTTGACGTCACCTTATTCACAAGGAGATCATTATATTACTGGTGATACGGCATCGGTCTCAACTTTGCCACACTCTATAAATGATAGGCGGACAAGAGCTAGTGGAGAATTTCAGGGCTTAGGGAAAGCAAGCATGGACTTGCATGCTTCTTCTAATCGAGGAGGAAGAAGACCTTCCAACTCGGGTCAGACTCTCTCGCCTAGTAGTCCTGTTGCAAGGAAATCACCAGCAAGGGGGTCCCATGAACCAGATGATACTGAATTCAATGAAGTTCGCGCGTTATATCTCATGCATCAATCACGATTAGAAAGCGGTGATGATGCAGGACCGGTAGTCATGCCAAACAAGCCGCGTATAATTCCCATGCCCCCTGCGACTGATGGAGAGGATGAGGATGAAGATGATGAAGAGGAGGAGGAGGAAGAAGAAAGAGAGGGAGAGGAAGACCAAGAGAGTGAAACGGAAATTTCTCAACGCCCTGGTAAGGGTGTGTGTTTTTTTTCCTAATGTTTTTGGATGAAACAGTTAAGAATTTGAATGTTCAGCCGCATCATTTACCCACACGGACCGATCACCGCCAGTTCGACAGGGAACCCCAATGGCATTCTTGGAGAGAAATGAAGCTGGAATACCTGTGGCTTCTGCATTGCCTATGAGTCCTGCCGAGACTCAGGCTACGACTGTCCCAGTACGAACGAGATCGCCTGTAACCGGCGGCGGCGTCAATATGATGACATCATCAACTCGGGCTGGGATAGGACGCAAGCCGTCCGGAGCACGTGCTCGAGCCCATTCCAGGGTGCCTGTCTACAACGATCAGTATCTACAAGAGGAACGTCCTCGTCCTACAAGCGCGTCGGACATGCAGTCTCGATCGCCGCAGCCATCCAAGCCTGCGTTTCCTACTCATGACGATTCTACGGCGAGTCAGGACGTATTGGCCGCACTTTCGTATCTCGATGTCACGGATGATCCCAGTGAGTCATCCCCATCGCCGGCCAGGGTTGCTGCATCGGATGGCTATCAACAACTACCATCGTCTGTACCGAGTATCGTAGAGCCTGGGTCCGGTCCCCAGCAGTTCAAATCGTCTTTTGCTCCTTCTTCCTCCGCTGCTAGGCGCAAAGCCAAGGCACAGGAACAACAAGCTGCACATCATGCGGCTACCCATAAGCCAGGCAGGGCGAATGGGAAAAAACCCAAGGTTTCCGGGGCCTGGAATGATAGTACGGATGAAGAGGAGGATGAGGAAGAGGAGGAAGAGGAAGATGCAGACTCGGATATAGACCCTGCCGCACAGAGATCGGTATCTGGGCATGGACATGGTGCGAGGCCCTCGATGGCTTACGGTCAGTCTGCTGGCGATGGACAAGTATCTTCCCATCTCCGGGCTCCTCGCACGTTGCCTCAACCGCCTGGCTCCCGATCTGGTGAGTAACGTTTATCTTGTCTTTATACATCATGTTCTATATCTCGTTTATGTATGATCAGGCACTGACGATCATCATAATAATTTCCCTCCTCAACCTCGACGGCTCACTTCCGACCAACTCTCAGATCGACGAACGTACTATGGCGACGATGGAACCCAAATCCGATCTCAATCCGAATTTCCCCAACCTGGTGCAGCGAGAAAAAATCTTTGGAGTCAAGTTTTAGACCCCGGGAGGAATGGCAATTCCTTCGAGCAACAACAAAATACCCGAGACACCTTTGTGCAATTGGAACCTTCGGAGACTATGACAAAAGCATTCACGCCGCAAGGTTTGTTGTCTGCTGGGCTGCAGGATAAACAAGATCGATCCGCAAAGAGACAAGAGGAACTTGCGAGAGAGACCGGTGCCTCGCTCATCAACGTGCCGAACAAGCCGCCTCCTCCACAGACTGGTTTACTTGGAGCTATTACGGCACATGAGAGGGAGAGGAAGAGGGAAGGGGGTGTTGGTGCTGCGTTAACGGAGAGGGAGAGGGAGAAAAGGTTGGCTGAGGAGAGACAACGGAGATTTGATGAGCAACAACGCCAACAAATGGAACAGATGCAACAAGGTGGATCGATGTATGGATATGGGTTTAATCCGATGATGAACCCGATGATGATGGGTATGAACCCGATGATGATGAATCCCATGATGACGGGTGCGATGAACCCTATGATGACTGGAGGGGGGATGAACCCGATGATGACAGGTGGTGGGATGATGGGTTATACTGGGATGCTAAATCCTCAGCAAATGTATGCGGCACAGCAGGCGGCAGCGGCAGCGTATCAACAAGCCATGATGACGTTCTCGACTGCTGGATCGCAAGTCGGAGGAGATGGAGGACATCCGGGTATGGGTGTGATGGGACAGAACATGAATAGTGGGAATATGTCGCCTACAGGTCAGAACATGACAGGTGGGGGTATGTCAGGATTTGACCCTAGGATGTCGATGATGGGGATGCCGATGATGGGCGGTATGGGTATGAGTGGAATGGGTGGCATGGGTATGGTTCCGACTATGACTGGAAACTTTGACTCGAGGTTTCCACCGACGATGGGTGGTTCGCCTTCTAATAGTGGTGCTCATGGTGAAGGTGGTGGACTGTTGTCTCCTGCTGGGCCTACTGTATTTTCATCGCAGACTAATTCGCCTGTTGGGCGTGGATCGCCATCGACTCGGCCGGTGGACAGTAGCGACCGTCCTGGTACTCCTAAGCATTAGTTGCGGAATCGTGTAATGTCTTTCTTTTCTCTTTCTTTCTTTCTTTCTTTTCTTGTTGGAAAAAATAGTTGAGCATTGCAAAATTATTTTCATGTTGTGGTTTCCTATGCTAGATATCGGTATATATCATTCTCTGTTTTTATCTTTTTTTCCTGGCTTTGGAACCACCTATTATTACTCGCTCGTTCCTCACACTAGGCACTAATTGTCTATTTCATTTGATGTGTGTGTCTGAATTCTTTGGTTTTTTTTTTTGGGACGGTAGTGAGGATACCCACAGAGTGACGGTTCCTATGATATGGATTTTGAGCTGCTACTACCATGAGTCCGGTGGCTTGATTCGGTTTGGGTTTCATTTTTTTATCATCGTTATTATTATCTGTGTGGTGATTCCCCGTTGAGTCGGTGAATTGTTATGTACTTTATCGGAGGAATGCGCTTCATGTTCATGACAATTTGGTCACGTACAAGTCGAGACTGTGGGTTTGTCTTTTTGAAAGTTGTTTCCAGGTTGCGTTTGTCGGTTTTATGATATGCCGATTGATCCAAGTTTTTGATGCTTATCACACCAAGGAGTATAAGCATTGTAGGTAGGTCATCAAATTCGATAAAAAAAGAAAAGCAGTGATGATTCATTCATTCTAATGTTATCGATCCCTTGTATGAATCACTTTCATGTCTATCTGAGCGTCTTCATTAACACTTCATTACCTACTCACATTCTTTGATCGAATATGGGCGTAAAGTCTCTTTGGACACTCCTGTCTCCTGTTGGCCGTCCCATTCTGTGAGTATAAAATGCATATAGGATGACATATATCAATTTTTTTCTTTTTCCTGCATTCAAGCTTGGAAACGGTCGAAGGAAAAGTAATGGCAATCGACTCCAGTATCTGGATCTACCAATTCCAATCCACCATGCGCGACAAAGAAGGACGCGGTCTCGTAAACGCTCACGTCCTTGGCTTCTTGCGCCGCATTACAAAGTTGTTGTTCTACGGCATCAAACCCGTTTTCGTGTTCGATGGAGGTGCGCCAGCTTTGAAAAAGTCGACGTTGAATGAAAGGAAGAAGAAGAAAAGCGGGGCTGCTGTGAGTCATGAGAAGATTGCGGAGAGGTTGCTCGCTGCGCAATTGAGGCGAGAAGCTCTGAAACATCATGCGCAGTGCGTACACTATTTTATGGCAATGTTTTTATTATTGTTATTAATCTTTTTTTGCACATGGTCAACTTTGCTTTTACTTTCTGTCGTGAATAGAGGAAAGGTGTCGTCTGAAGGGAAAGGAAAAGAGAAAGAGAAAGCTCAGCCGGATGACATCCCTCTTGACGAACATACAGTCTACCTAGAGGACATTGACAGTTCGGTGCCCAAAAGACCAGCGAAAATCAAAGCTACTACTCCTACGTCAAGTTCCAAGAAACAGAACAAGTACCGTGATTATGATCCTTACTGTCTTCCCGAGGTAAACATGGAAGAAGCCATATCTAAAGCTACTCGAGCCAGCGTTCCTGACCCACGGTTTGCTACCGAAGACGAACTTCGTACATTTATCGAGGAAATGCGTCCAGAAGATTTCGACATCACCTCCCCCGGATTCCGCGAACTTCCCACTGAAGTCCAATATGAGATTATCGGTGACTTGAGACTAAAGTCACGTCAGACGTCTCATGCCCGCCTGCAAAAAATGTTGCGAATGGCTCCTACACCCATGGATTTCTCAAAGCAACAGATTCTCAACTTGAAACAGCGAAACTCCTTGACGCAACAGTTGTTGGTAACAACAAATAGTGTTGGAAGTGCTCATTTGACTATACCCGTACGGATTGCGAGCGAAAGAAATAAGCAGTATGTGCTTACCAAGAACGAGGGAGTAGATGGCGGGTGGGTCCTTGCAATACAAGACAAGACGGGTACCGTGCCGGAAAAGCCCATCCTTATTGATGTAGAAGAGCCAGCCGCGAAAGACGAGGATGAAGATGCGGATATGGAAGAAGTTGACACGTGAGTTGGCCACCGACAACAACCGAGAGATGGCACTTAATAAGGACTATCTATCAGCACTCAAACTGACACTATCATGGATAGTGATTTGCGACAATATCAGCGCGAAATGGCGTTGTCAGCCATCGCTAGCTATCATTCCCCGAAGAAACCAGCTCCATTGACTGTGAATTCTATAAACCCCAAGAAACAATCAAAACCACTGTTTGATCTTGACAGTGACGACGAGGATGGTGCTGCGATCCGCAACGCTTTAGAGGAACTCGAAAGCGAGGAGGACGAAGAACTTGCGTTTGCAATCCAAGCGTCTCTTGATCAGGGTCAATCTACTTCACCATGGAAAGCTTCAAGTTCTACTGTCTCGCCTCATAAACTTGTACACGAATTTCCGAGATCAGTTGGCACTCCAAGTGGCCAGCGACCTCCCCCAGAGGAGGAGATACTTGCGCCTTCTGGCCTTGAAACATTTCTAACTTTTGCTGGAACCGGAACAAGTCGAGAATTCATCAGTCGACGAGTATCTGGGACTCAAGGGCAAAGTAAGGTTTTTGGAGCCCCGTCTCCTCTACTCTCAGTCTCAAAGACAAACGCAATTCTGGCAGCAGAGGACAATGAAATCCCAGGAGGATTTGTCCAGCCTGTTCAACAGTCCGTTTCTCCTACGATACCTGCATCAACTGTGGTATCAGGCTTTCAGGCATTGACCGATTCAGAAGATGATATGGAGGAAGTAGAGGTCCCTGTAGTTCATGCCTTGGCGGACAAAACACACGAAGTGCCTGCAGAACGGTCAGAATCAGATTTAGTGCTCTCATCGATTGAAAGCAAGGATGACGAAGATCTTGAGGAGATTGAAGCTCCAGTACTCGAGCCAACTTCAAGCCCAGATGAATTGATCATATCACCCCGTGTATTCACAGAGTCCAGTCCCAGAAAATCTACACCCTCTCTTCTGCCAGACACTCACAATATAACACCTGATCCCGGATCTGTGGACGTATCTAGCGTGTTGGACCGAACCCAAGTCACCGGAACCCCAATATCTGCTCCAATGACTCCTGAGAAACAAGACAAAACTCCTCTTTCCTCTTGGTCAAGGTCTCCTTCGCCTTCTGGGAGTCCGCAAATGACACAGGGATTCGGAAAATCAAATATCACCTCCATGTCAAGGAGTGATGCTGTCCGCGAATCCGAAGTTGAAGGGGGACCCGTAGAAGATGTTGACGAACAACTCGAAGGAAATCACTGGGACGCGGCTGAAGAGATGGATTTGCATGCGGAAGAAGGTGAATTTGCTCGATTTATCTCGCAAGTGAAAGGCAGAAATTTGAATGACGTCAGACGGGAAATTGATGATGAGATCAAAGTACTGAACGAACAGAGGAAAGCTGCGATGAGAGATTCAGAGGATATCACACAACAAATGATATCTCAGATTATGGTAAGCTTAGACTAAATTCGTGACGGTCCCGAGACTCACTATGTCCAAAGACAATGCTGAGGTTGTTTGGGATTCCCTATATGACAGCGCCAATGGAGGCTGAAGCTCAGTGTGCGGAGCTTGTCTCTCTAGGTTTAGTCGATGGTGTTATCACAGACGATTCCGATGTGTTTCTCTTTGGAGCACAGAGAGTCTACAAGAACATGTTCAATCAGTCCAAGACGGTTGAGCTTTTTCTCCAGGCGGACCTCGAGCGAGAACTGGGTCTGGATCGTGATACTCTCATCCGGCTTGCATATTTATTGGGAAGTGATTATACCGAGGGGCTCAACGGTGCTGGTCCTGTTGTGGCGATGGAGCTGCTCAAGGAATTTCCTGGGAAAGGAGGACTTCATGAGTTTGCTGATTGGTGGCGAAGAGTCCAGGAAGGGAAAGACACAGAAAGCGAAAGCTGTACGAAAATTAGAAAACAATTTGTAGGTGTCTTGACTATAGATGGCATTCGAACTCTGATCGTATTGTCTAGAAAAAGAAGTTTAAAAACCTTTTTTTGGCTGCTGACTGGCCAAACCCCGCAGTGGTCAGTGCATTACTACTGATGTCTGGTTCAGGCACTGACATGTACCTGTAGTGGGAAGCATATCATCACCCGACCGTTGACAGCTCTGAAGAACCCTTCAAATGGGGTTTGCCCGACTTGGATGCCCTTCGAACGTTCTTCAAGCAGGAACTTGGATGGAATGAAACGAAAGTTGATGAACTTCTTTTGCCGATCATCCAGAAGATGAACCGAGGACGCACTAATACCTCGAGCACTACATCTGGCGTTCAAGGTAGCTTATCAGATTGGGTCAGTGCACGCGCAGGAAACAACGTAGCCGCTGGGAATTTGGCGCCGCGGAAAAAGGAACTTTATACTAGTCGACGTCTGCAGCAAGTTGTAGTGGATTTGAGGAAGACAAAACAAGCTGGACTTGTGGGTCCGAGTCAGAGCAACAGTAACAATGATCAAGAGGATAATAGAGAAGAGAATGACAAGGATCAGGCCAAAAAACGACGAAGAAAAACAACACCTTCTGCTCGTGGTGTGAAGACAGGGCATAGGAAGACCAGACCAGAAGTTTCAGGTGCGATCGTGAGGGGGAAGAGAAAGAGAAAGGACTATCAGGGGAGTACTGACGAGGATGAAAGTGACAGCGATAAAGCATTGATACCTGCAACAATTGCACCAACACGACCACGACTGCGTCCGCATCCTGTCTCCAGAGGAAGCTTGGCCGTTTATTCTGAACATGATGCACAGTCGTGACTTGACTCGGAGTCTCACTGATATTCTGGGCCAATCAAGGGCCAATCAAGTCGTTATCGACTACCTCGACTCCCCATTTTGAAATCAAGGCAGTAGATGACCTTTATTCAAACTTTCTCGTTTCTCTTCATTATGCTCCTCATGCCTGTATCACAACACCCTTGATGGATTTTAGAGAATGTATCCATGTAACAATACCTAGCTGTTCTATATGGTGCCTGATCCCTGCCCAATAGCTCACATTCAGCAAGAAGTTCAAGAGCTACTATCATGATTTTGATATGATGTGATGGACTGAAGTTGAGTGCACGTCAAATAATGTTCTCACAGATTGTTGGGAAAAGATAGGGATAGTGGCTGCTACAGCAGCAAGTGGCAATGAGCACCTTGTTGGATTCTGGATGTCATGCGAGCCTGTGCAATGCACATGATGGGATTAATTTGCTTGACATATTGATATTGGTAGCTACGTTACAAGATGAGTATCCAATATCTGTTTGTAACCTAACCTACCCTTTGTACCCACCCGCGTTCGTATTTCAACACACCTTGCTACACATTCACAAGATGTAAATTTGATAAAGTCCTTCAAGGTTAGGTGGATTGGATTCTTGATAATATGGGTGATAGTGAAGCAAGGTCAATAGATTGTGAGAAATCATCAGTTATCATTCTAGAGAAGAGAATGACCCTCTCTTATTCAGTTAATATCTCAGATGTCTCGGGATCGAGTAAACAGCTGACAGAGGATAGTGAGACTGGTCTCTATATAAGTCTGCTCTATACTCCTCGGTGTTAACTTGTGGCCCCAGGTGACAGGTAGCCCCGGATGACAGGTGGCATCATATTGATAACGAGTCGGCTAGAATGGTGTCGGCAGAGTGGAGACAATTGGAGGCAATGGAAGAATGGTGGTGTCAGTGGAATGGAGGAGTCGACACAATGATGTTGGGGCTTGGACATGTCTACTGCATCAGTCCATTATAATACCCTCTTTGATATATTCACAGAAAGGTATGAGTTAAGTAGAATCTTCTGGGTCATAAGTACTTCACTAAGGGTCTAGATTATAAGGTAGGGCTAGGGCCCACCAAAGGTAGGTCAGTAACTATCCACTACTTAAGGGTACCCTTGAAAGGTTTAGAGTCAAGAGCAGACTGTAGCTACACTTACCCCTACCCCTGTTAATACCCTGAGAGTGTACCCTACCCCTAGTGGGCCTTAGGTAAGGCTTGAGGCAGAATTAAACTATGCTCTATGAAAGGCCTATGGATGTTTAATAAACCGCAAGCCCAAGACCCATGTGAAACATAGTTTATTACTAATCTCCTATAAATAATTTATTTATTGTTTGGCTTGTCACTGTAGGGAATTTCGTATTCCGCATATTGGTTTATTACTAGATCGGACGTTATTCTCTTTACCCTTGACGTACTCCACCGATGATTGTGATATATCAATGATGTGAGATCATGATAATCGATCCCAGGAAGTAATTGATACCATAATAAATAATTTAACAGTTTTCTTAATATATCTGATGTCGGTTTTTCTATATAGTCTGGCTCAAATTTCGGCAACTAGTGTCAGTTCCTGGGCTCAATGGTTCACAACTCACACAAATATGTCTTCAATCTCTCTTCCCAAAATTCGTCCTTGCCTTCCCTCAGCATTACAGCAAAACAGTATAAAGCATCTAATACCCCTCTTGTCGATGGTATCACGCTACTTTTCTTGCATTGCCTCGGTGCATGTATGTTTTCTACTAGTTTCATCCTGAATTTGATCTAACAATTGGTAAGTCAAAGAGCATTGGGAACTTATCATTGATCACCTCTTCTCAATGTCTAATCCGAGCCATCCCAAAATTCGTGAGGCATGGGTGTTTGATTCACCTAGTCATGGAGACGCTGGAGTCCTAAATCGAGAATTACTAGACAAACAAACCAAAGGTGCCAGTAAGTCGCTTATTCTTGTCCCCTACAAAGTTATATAACCATTTCGTCTTGTCTCCTAGGCACACACAGTTGGGTCGCTAGTATTGTCCAATTTTTGCAGTCAGAATACGTGAAGGGACATCGTATCGTGATCTGTGGTCATTCTTTTGGTGCAACCATATCGTTGGTCTGCTCCCATCATTATTTCCTGGGCATTATCTGAAAACAAAAAAAGTGTACTCGCTGCCGCAGAAGTATACCCAGACTCTGTTTCAGCTAGCATCACTGGAATGATCCTTGTAGAGCCTTTGATGATGCAGCCTAAATTATGGGAAGAGGATTTTAAACCTCATCGACTCGGTGGATTGGCTCTTGTTTCCTCCAGAAAGGAAAGTTGGAAGTCCAAACAGGAGGCATTGTTGTATTTTCAGAATCAGCACGAATGGAGTACATGGGATCCTCGGGTTCTTCGCTTGCATGCTGTGTGTTTTTTCATCTTTGTCGATCACATTGTGCTCTTAATCCATTCTAGGAATGTGGTCTATACGAGCTCAGTAATGGAACGGTTGCCTTGAAATGTCACAGACAATTTGAAAAGGAAGCTTATGTAGACATGGATCCTCACGTTGATGCTCTCAAATGTCTTGGGAAAGTGTGTCGTGCTATACCTGTTCACATTATATGGGGAGAACGACCAAATTTCATGTATGGCCTTGACATAGTTGTCAGAAATTTTTATTGATATTTTTGTACTCTAGCCCAGCATCTGCCCAAGCCACTTTGAGTGAGGGTCAACCAATGGCATCAGTAACAACAGTAGCACGCGCAGGACATATGGTATGT
>Ga0157365_10000927_pt1 | contig 12290 bp, 10 predicted proteins | sample AttsexASBM3_FD_111478 | JGI IMG/M metagenome (GOLD analysis project Ga0157365, IMG submission 111478) | Fungus gardens microbial communities from leaf cutter ant in Ribeirão Preto, State of São Paulo, Brazil - Atta sexdens ASBM3 | ecosystem: Host-associated > Fungi > Mycelium > Unclassified ... | reverse complement strand
TTCTGCAAGCTCAAGGAATTCAAACGCATCGCAATGCGGGCCGACAAAACAGACAAGAGCTTCAGCTCAATGATCTATCTCGCAGCAGCCATCATCCATTCACGCTGAATCCCCACAAGCCTTTAGTCCATCCCTGACCTGCGCCGCTGTCAAAGACCCGGCGGGCGCGACGCAAAAACGGGGAGGCACGCGATATCTGTTGCCAGTCAGTGATCGTCTGAAGGCCGCCCGGGAAAAAACGATCTATCAGGCCACCAAAGGGGTGAGGGATAATTTCGACCGTTTCGTGATGTATTTTTCGCGTCTGCCCGACAAGGCGATTTTTGAAAGCCGTGATCTGCCGTGGATCGCGATGATCGAGGCCAACTGGCAGAAGATCAGGGACGAGGCCGTGGCGATCCAGACCGCGGATATCCCTTCGCTGGGGGATATCTCGCCCGATCGCCGGTGGCGGTCCTTTTTCCTTGAGGGATATGGCTACAAGCGCCGCGACAACCGCGCGCGCGTGCCGATGACGGCGGGGTTGCTGGACGGGATTCCCGGGCTGGTCACGGCGTCTTTTTCCGTGATGGAGCCGGGGTGCCACATTCCGCGCCATCGTGGCATGACCAAGGGGCTGCTGACGTTTCATCTGGTCTTACAGATGCCGCGGCCCGGGAGCAGTGCTGGATCCAGTTCGAGACGCCCGAGGGCCTGCGGGTGATCCCGTGGGAGAATGGCCGGACCCTGCTGTTCGACGACACCTATAACCATGAGGTGTTCAACAATACGCCCGCCCCCCGCTCTATCATGTTGCTTCAGGTCAAACACCCGTGCCGGTGGCCGGCGCGCGCCGTGTTGCAGGCTTTCATGGTGGGGGTGCGCTATTCCCGCTTCGTGCAGGATATCCGCAAGCGGCTGGACGCGCGGCAGGGCTGAGGCCGGGCGGCACCGGGCCGCCCGGTGGGCATCAATCGCGATAGTCGGGCTGTTCGCGGTCCAGCTTGCGGACCAGGGCGCGCCAGACAAGGCCGCCACGGTCTTCCTCGGCCATGTATTGCTGGTGCGCGCGTTCGACTGACGCGGCCGAGGGCTGCGTCAGGGCGGCGCCGGTGGCCTGCGCCGCGATCTGGATGCGGCAGGACTGGTCCAGATAATACATGCGATAAAAGGCTTCGGCCACGGTGGTACCGATGGTCAGCAGGCCGTGATTTTGCAGGATCATGGCCGAGGCATCGCCCAGATTGGCCACAAGGCGTTCCCGTTCGCTGAGGTTGTCGTCGGCCGCGATCCCTTCATAGGGGTGGATGGCGACGGTTTTCGTGAACTCCATGTTGATCTGGTTCAGGGGCAGGATGCCGTCCTTCTGGGTGGCGACGACCATGCCGGCATGGCTGTGGGTGTGCATCACGCACGCGGCGTCGTGGCGCTTGCGGTGAATGGCGGAATGAATGACGAAGCCCGCGGGGTTGACCGGCTGGCTGGTGGCCTGGGCGGGCAGGCCGTCGGCGTCCACTTCCACCAGCGAACTGGCGGTGATTTCCTCGAACAGGAAGCCATAGGGATTGACCAGAAAGCGGTTCGCATCACCGGGCAGGCGCACCGACAGGTGGGTATAGACAAGGTCGCTCATGCCGAAATGCGCGATCAGGCGATAGGCGGCGGCCAGATCGCGGCGAAGCTGAAGTTCCTGGTCGATCATGAATGTTTCCTCTGGTCTTGGTATCAGGGCCGGGGCGTTCCGGCGGTGTCGGTGTCGGCAAAATAGGCGCGCTGGTCGTCATCCCGATAGACCGCGAACAACGAGGCCGAAACCGACACCAGCAACGCCAGGCAATACAGGATGGCGCCCGGGAGTCCGGCGATCTGTAGAGCGGGCGCGCCGACATAGAAATAGGGGATCGGGCACAGGCCGATCAGCATATTGAGACCAAGCCATGCGTTGAGGACACGGCGGCGCGGGCGTGTGGTGGTGTGACCGGCGGGCATCAGGCGAACTCCGGCTTCAGGGTGGAGCCCGCGGCATCAGCGTCGGCTGGCAGGGGCGGCGTGCCGCTTGCGGTGAACAGGGCATCGACGCGGGCCTGTTCAGTGGCGGAGTGCGGGAACAGCACGGCGCACAGCCCATAAATCATGGCGTTGACCGCCAGCCCGATCAGGCCCGAGGTCAGGCCGAACGCCCAGCGCATGTCGCCATGCAGCCCGAGTTCCAGCCCCACGGCGGTGGCGAAACCCGCGGACATGCCCAGAATGCCGCCCAGCGCCGTGCCGCGCCGCCAGAACAGCCCGCCATATTGCAGCACCGCGATCTGGATGATGCCCTGATAGCCAAGGATCGCGACATTCGCGAGGTTGGGGATCGTCAGGGTCGAGATCCATCCGCCGATGCACATCACCACCACCATGCCGGTCTTGGCGGTCACGATGGACTGCCGATACGACAGGGGGCGCAGCCGGCCGATGATGTCGTTGGCGATCTGGGTGCCGAAGGACTGCACGGCGGCATCGGTGCCGCCCATGGTGGCGGCCAGGATGATGACGCCGGCAAGGCCGAGCCCCACGCTGCCGCCCGCACTGTGGCTGAGGGTGAACCACATCGAATCCGCATGGGCGCGGATTGCGGGCACCTGCGCTGCCAGCAGGCCGGTGATGACCAGCCCCACCGAAAATACGATGGACAGCGGTGCGCTATAGACCCCGGCCTTGAGCATGCTGCGCACGGAATCGGCGGTATAGAGCCGCACGAAGATGGTGGGGATGCACCACCCGCCGATCACCCCGGTTGCGATGATGGAAAAGAGATAGAGCGGCCCCTGCGCGGAGGCGGCGTCGGGGAAGGCCATCATGGCGGGCGCCATGCCCGACAGGCGGGCGCCCTGCGCCACAACCAGCCATGCGATCAGCCCGAACACCAGCAGCGTGCCCCCGCCATAGGCCAGCACACCCTGATAGAGATCGGAGATGATCAGCCCGCGCATGCCCATGCGCACCGTCCAGATCTGGCGCAGCAGGATCAGCCCGGCGCCCAGCACCACCGAGATGTCCATCGACAGGTGCCCGAACGACAGTTCATAGAACAGCGCGCCGAGGCTTTTGAACCCCAGCACCAGAAACGGCCCGAGCGACAGCATGCTGACCACCGACGTTGCGATCCCCAGCGCGCGCGAGCCATAGCGCAGGCCCAGCATGTCGGACTGGGTTCGCAGGTCGTGGTTGCGGCCCCAGATCCACACTTTCCGCGCCATCAGATACATCAGCACGATGGTCAGCATGGAATAGATCGGCATGTAGAACGCGATCACGCCCTTGCGTACGGCCATGCCGGTCAGCGAGAGCATGATGCCCCCGGGCCACCATGTGTTCAGAAACGACATCGCCTGGAACACCGGCCCGAACGACCGCCCCCCCACGGCATAGTCCGAGAAGGTGCGGTCGTGGACCATGTGGCGTTGCAGCACCACCACCAGCGCCGCGCAGAATGCGAACAACATGCCGAAGGTGACGATCATGCGTGTTTTCCCTGTCTGGTGGTGCCGGTCCGGTGGGTGGTTCAGAGGGGTGTTGCAGCCCGCTGCGCGATGGCGGTGACGTCATAGCGGCCCTGTGTCAGCAGGGCTTCCAGCGCCAGGCTTGCGCGCAGCACGCCCCGGTCGTCCTGGCTTTTGCCTGCGATCTGAAGCCCGATCGGCAGGCCGCCAGTGGAAAAGCCCATGGGCAGGGAGGCCGCCGGCTGGCCGGTCATGTTGTGCAGGAACGCGAACGCCCCCCATGTCAGCCAGTCGGGGAAGGAGGCATCGGGCACGGTCAGCCCCGCGCCGAACGGCAGGACCGCCACTGTGGGCGACAGCACGAAATCGACCGTATCATGCACGCGCGCGGCCATCTGGCGATAGGCGATGCGCTTGTCCCGGGCCGTGAGGTACTCCAGCAGCGGCAGTTTCGAGCCGATCTCGCCCCAGGCGCGATATTCGGGGTCCATGTCGGCGCGTTTGTCGGCGGGTACGTTGTCCAGTGCCTTGGCCGCCCCGGCCTGCCACAGCGCGCGATAGGTCGGGCGCCAGTCTTCCACGCCCGGCAGTTCCACGATCTCTGCGCCGCACGCGGCGATCATGGAGACGGCCGTGCGGAAGGCGGCGCGGATCTGGGGATCGACATCGAGGAAGCCGAAATCCTCGGTCACGCCCAGCTTCAAGCCCCTGAGGTCCAGCGGGTCGAGCGTGGGGGTGATCGGCTCCAGCGGGTCGAAGGTGAAGGGGTCGGCCACGTGGCGGCCTTCCAGCACGTTCATCATGCGCACGGCATCGGCCACGTGGCGCACCATCGGGCCGTGATGGGCCATGTCGGTGTAGTGCGGGCCATAGGCGCCCTGCGGCACGCGGCCAAAGCTGGGTTTGTGGCCGAAGATGCCCGAAAAGCTGGACGGGATGCGGATCGAGCCGCCGCCGTCGCTGCCGATGGCCAGCGGCCCGCACCCGGCCGCCATCGAGGCCCCGGCGCCGCCGCTGCTGCCGCCGGGGGTTTTGGTCGGGTCGTGCGGGTTGCGGGTGATGCCGGTGCGCGGGCTGTCGGTCGTGGCTTTCCAGCCGCCTTCGCAGGTGGTGGTGTTGGCCCAGATCAGGGCGCCGGCATCGCGCAGGCGCGCGACCAGCGGCGAGTCGTCCGGGGCCGGGGTGCTGGCAACCCATTTCGCGCCGCGCGCAAAGACGAAGCCTTTGGTGGCCGTGGTGTCCTTGACCGTGACGGGCACGCCTTCCAGCGCGCGGGCCGGCGTGCCCGAAGCCCAGGCCGCCTCGGCCGCGTGGGCGGCGGCAAGGGCTTCGTCGTGATGGATTTCGCAGAACGGGTTGATGACGGGGCTGACGGCATCGGCACGCGCCAGCACGTCGCGCATCACCTCGACGGGCGAGACTTCCTTGCGCGCGTAAAGCCCAAGCAGCGTGCCGGCATCAAGTTCACACAGGGGGGTGGTCATGCCTCGGTTCCTTCCAGGTGGATGGCTTCATCGACCAGGGCGCGTTCCAGGGCCGCGACCATCACGTCGATATCGTGTTTTTCGCTAATCAGGGGCGGACAGAATGCCACGGCATCGCCCATGGCGCGCGAAATCACGCCATAGCCCTGCATCCGTGCGGCGATGCGCGCGCCCAGCGCCCCGGGCGGCGTCACCGTGCGAGTGGCGACCTTGTCGCTGACGGTTTCGACGGCCGCGATCAGGCCGACACCGCGGACCTCGCCCACGAAGGGGTTGCCGCGCAGGGCGCGCAGGGCGCGTTGCATGTGCGCACCGGTTTCGGCCGCGTGGGCCACCAGGTTGCGTTCCTCGATGATGGCGATGGTTTCACGCGCGACGGCGGCGGCAACCGGGTGGCCGCTGCCGGTGAAGCCGTGGCCGAAGCTGCCCAGCACGGCGGTGTGTTCGGCGATCGGGTCGAACACGCGATCATTGATCAGCACGGCCGAGATCGGCATGTAGGCCGAGGAAAGCTGCTTTGACAGCACCAGAATATCGGGCGTGATGGCATAGGTTTCGCAGCCGAACATGCGTCCGGTGCGCCCGAAGCCGCATATCACCTCGTCCGCGACCATCAGGATGTCATAACGCCGCAGCACGGCCTGAATCTTGTCCCAATAGGTTTCGGGCGGGACGATCACGCCGCCCGCGCCCATCACCGGTTCGGCGAAGAAGGCGGCGATCGTCTCGGGGCCTTCGCGCAGGACAAGGGCTTCGAGTTCATCGGCCAGGCGCGTTGCGAATTCGGATTCCGTCTCGGACCCGGCGCCGTCTTTCCAGAAATGCGGCGCCGAGACATGCAGGAAGCCTGGCAGCGGCAGATCGAAGGATTCATGGTTGCGCGCGATGCCCGTCAGGCTGCCCGAACCGATGGTGATGCCGTGATATCCCCTTTTGCGGCCGATGATTTTCTTGCGCTTGGGCTGGCCCAGCGCATTGGCGCGATACCAGATCATCTTGATGGCGGTATCGTTGGCCTCGGACCCGGAATTGGTGAAGAAAGCCTTGCTCATGCCGCCGGGGGCCATGGTGACCAGCTTTTCGGCAAGGTCGATCTGCGGTGCGTGGGATTTCAGGGAAAAGCTGTGATAATAAGGCAGGGTCCGAAGTTGACGTTCGGCCGCGCGGATCAGGCGCTCCTCGCTGAAGCCAAGCCCCACGCACCACAGGCCGGACATCGCCTCCAGATAGCGGTTGCCGGCGGTGTCGATCACGTGAACGCCTTCGCCGCGTTCCATCACAAGGCTGCCGTGTTCCAGAGTCTCGCGCGCATTGCTGTAGGGATGAAAGACGAAGCGGGCGTCGCGACGTTCGGGCGTATCCGGGCAGGTGTTGGTCGGAGAGGGCAAAGTTTCTGGTTCCTGGCCGAAGGTCTGCGGTTCGGGGCATCTGTGTGCCGGGCGTTGTGGGCCGAGGCTAACGGAGGGACGGGCCGCATCCAAAGCGACTTTATGTTTTGGGTGGAAACATTATGTCTTCGCAATAATTTACCTTGCGTGTGGTGACAAAAAGTGCCCAAAATCGCGGCTTGTGGTGCTGTCGGGAGGGGGCGGTTGGAAACACGTTTGCCGATGCCGCCGTTCGGGGCGCTGCGCGCGTTCGAGGCCTATGGCCGGGCGGGCGGCGTGCGCAAGGCGGCCGAGCTTCTGGGGGTCAGCCACACGATCATTTCGCGGCATCTGCGCACCCTTGAAGAATGGGTCGGCATGGCGCTGATCGACCGTGCCAGCGGCAAGCTGACGACCAGCGGCGAATCGTTCCATCAGGATATCAGCCGCGCCATGCGGGCGCTTTCGCGGGCCAGCACACAGTTCCAGCCCAAGGCCGACGGCCCCTTGCGCGTGAGTTGCGCGCAGGGTCTGGCGTCGGCGTGGCTGGCCGGGCGGCTGGGGTCGTTCCGCCAGAAGCACCCGTTGCTGGATCTGATCATCCGGCCGCTGGACCGGTTGCCGGATTTCGACCGTGACGACATCGCGGCCGACATCCGCTATCTGCGGCATGAGGAACTGGAGCGTCTGCCCGATGACCTGACGCTGCTGGAAATCGCGCGATCGCCGATGTTTCCTGTTGCCAGCCCCGATGTCGCGCGGGAGGTGAACAAGCGCATCAACAGTGCGGCGGACCTGATGATGGAACCGCTGTTGGAGGCCGAAGACAGCCAGGAATGGCGCAATTTCTTCTTGCGCCACCACGTCAAATCCCCGTCCTTCCAGTCTTATGGCCGGCTGGGGCATGCCAGCCTGACGCTGGCGGCCGCGCGGCACGGGCAGGGTGTGGCGCTGGCCAATGTCTATCTGGTGCATGACGATCTGGTGAAAGGGCATCTGCAGCCGATCTTCGCGCCCGACATCCGCTATAACGACATCGTCATCGGGGCATATTTTCTGGTGGCCCCGGCCGTGACGTGGCGGCAGCCGCATTTCATTGCCTTCCGCAACTGGCTGCTGGCCGAGATTGCGGCGTTCAACCGGCATTGCGCGTCCAGCATGCAGTTGCGGCCTGATATCTATCTCTCGCCCCGGATCATCACCCAGCCCTCCTGAACGCTGTTCATGGCGCGATGCGGCGTGCGGACAGGGGGGCGGTGGTGCTGACCGCCTGGTCGCGCGTGCTCTGGAACACGCTGTAGCGATAGGTGCCGCCGGGCACCTGCCATGCATGGTGCGCGACGTCGAACCGCGCGACGGAGCGCGGATCCATGGTTGCGGTGACATCGGCCTGTGCGTGGGCGGCCAACTCGACGCGCTGCCAGCCGACAAGGCGCGCAACGCCGCCGGGGGGCGTGGCATAGAACTGCACCACGGTGGCCCCGGCACGGTCAGACAGGTTCGCGACATGTGCGCCCAGCCGCAGCCCGTGCGCGGTGGGGGCCGAGACCCGGAATTCGCTGTAGGACAGGCCGAACCCGAAGGGGAATTGCGGCGTCAGGGACGCGCGCTCGAACCAGCGATAGCCCACATCGGCGCCTTCATCGTAAAAAACGTTCTGATCCTGTTTGAGCTGGATCGCCACCGCGTCGTCCAGTCCGGCGCCGGGAATTTCGGGGCGCGGAAGCTGTGCCTCGTTCACCGGGAAGGTCAGCGGCAGCCGCCCTGACGGGTTGACCGCGCCATCGAGAACGCGGGCGATGGCCTCTCCGCCACCAGAGCCGGGGTACCAGGCTTCGACCACACCGGCGACGGTGTTCAGCCACGGCATGGCGGGGGGCACGTTGTTTTCCAGCACCACGATGGTGCGCGGGTTGGCGCGGGCCACGGCCTCGATCAGGCGGTCCTGATCGTCAGGCAGGGTTAGGTTCGGGCTGTCCATGCCTTCGTGCGACCACTGGGTTACGAACACGATGGCCACATCGCTGGTGCCAGCGGCTTGGGCGGCGGTGGCGATGTCGGTGCCGGGGGTGAAGGTGACGGTGCTGCCGCGCGGGGCTTCAAGCGTGCGGAGCCACGCCAGCGGCGCATCGGGGTCATAGGTTTTGGGGCCGTACCACACCTTGGGGCCCGGGTCGGGCGCGACATTGCCGCCGACCGGGATCACGTTGGACGACCCGCCGCCGGCCAGCACCCCGATATCCGCGTGGCCGCCGATCACCGCGATGCGCTGGCCCGGCCGCAGCGGCAGGACGCCGTTTTCGTTGCGCAGCAGCACGATGCCCTTTTCCTCGGCGTCGCGCGCGATGGCGCGGTCGGCCTGGATGTCGAGGGGGGCGCGTTGCACCGGGTGGTCGAACAGCCCGGCATCGAACATGGCGCGCAGGATGCGGTGGGCCATGTCGTTCACGCGGGCGGCGGGGACTGTGCCATCGGCCACGGCGCGGGCCAGCGGGGCCCCGAAGAAATGGCGCGAATCATAGGCCGTGCCGGCGGATTCCTGGTCCAGCCCGGCCAGGGCTGCGCGGGCGGTGGAATGCGTGCCGCCCCAGTCGCCCATGACGAAGCCGGGATAATGCCAGTCATGTTTCAGGATATCGGTTAGCAGATGCGTGTTTTCAGCGGTGTACGTATCGTTGACGCGGTTATAGCTGGCCATGATCGCGCCGGGGTGGCCGATCTCGATCGCATATTCGAAGGCCAGCAGGTCGCTTTCCCGCATGGCGTCCTCGGCGATCTGGGAACTGGCGAGCATGCGGGCGGTTTCGAAATCGTTCACTGCGAAATGCTTGATGGTGGACAGCACGTGCTGGTCCTGCACGGCGGCGACCATGGTGCCGACGATGCGACCGGCCAGCAGGGGGTCTTCGCCCGCGGCCTCGAAATTGCGGCCGGCGCGGGGGTCGCGTGCCAGATTGACATCCCCGGCCAGCAGCAGGTTGAAACCCAGCGCGCGGGCTTCACGCGCGATCATGGTGCCGCTGTGCCGTGCCACGTCCAGCGACCATGATGCCGCCAGCGCGCTGCCCGATGGCAGGGCCGTCGCCCCCGTGTCATAGCGCCGGGCCACGCCGAGGCCGGCGTTCGTCTCGATCACGGCGGGGATGCCCAGCCGGGCGTCGGGGGCCAGATAGGCCGCCGAATTCAGGGCTTTGGGCGGGGCTGCGACACCATAGGCGGTGGTGCCGTTGGCCGTCAGCGCCAGGCGCAGCTTGTCCTGCAGGGACATGCGCTGCAGCAGGGCATCGGCGCGCTGGTCGGGGGGTTGGGTGGTGGTGGCGGCCTGTGCGTGGGCGGCGGCGCCGAGGGCTGCGCACACAAGCCATGCCCGGCGGGCGGTGCGGAATCTGGTGGACTGCAATGCGGGGCCTCGCTCTTGGCCACGGCAGCGGTATGCTGCCGTAGCGTTTGGGGGATCAGAACCCGGTGGTGATGGTGCCGACCATCGCGAAGCCGCCGCCGATCTGATAGGTCGGGGCTGCAGCCGAGATCAGGGTGCCATGAATGCCGCGCATGGCGTGGGCATTGGAGGAGACCCCGGAGGCCCCGGCGTAATAGGTGTTGTTGCCGATATTCATGAAGTTGAGCTGAAGCTGCGGGCGTTCCATGGTCAAGCCACCGACATTGAACGACCGCAGGCGATAGCCCAGCGTCATGTCGGCCGAGACGTAGCCCGGGATGCTTTCGTCATTGACGAAGGTGCTGTAGCGTTTGCCGATATAGTTCAGGTTGAAATTGCCGAAATAGGTGCCGTCGTCATAGGCAAGGCCCAGAGCGGCGGTCCAGGCCGGCGTGTTGACCAGAACCTTGCCCGCAGTTGGCAGAAGGTCGCCGTTCTTGCGAAAGTTGTTGTCTGTGACGGCATGGACATACGAGCCCGAGAAATAGGGGCTGAAATGGTGCCACGGACGCAGGCCCAGTTCGATCTGGGCGCCGCGGGTGGTGACGCCACCCAGCGTGATGGGGGCATTGACCAGTGCGCCGTTGACGAAGGATGTCGAGAGAACATCGTGGTTTGTCAGGTTGTAGTTGAACGCCGCGACAGAGAGATGGACAAGCCCGGAATGGCGATAGCCGATTTCCTCGCCGATCGAATATTCATCCTTGATGCTTTGCGGGTGCGACTGGATCGGAACCGTGGATGAGGCATCGTAGATGTCGATATAGGCTTCGCTGCGGTCCGGTGCCTTGAAGGCTGTGGTGCCGTTGATATAGATCTGGTCGTGCGGGGTGATGTTAAAACTTGCCGATACCTGCGGCAGGGGTTCGGCATAGTTGCCGCCGTTCTTGTAGGGGTTGGCCCCGGGGATCAGGTTGGAGACCCAGCGCTGGATCATCACTTCCTTGAAGCCAGCGTTCAGCGTCAGGCGGTTGTTGAACAGCTTGTAGGTGTCGTCGAAATACAGGGAATTCATTTGCTGGCGATAGACGATATCCCAGCCCGAGATCACCTGGCCCAGCGAATCCGTCACACCATAGCGGCCCCAGGAGTTGGCGGGCAGGCCCTGCGCGCTGGTGGCGGCGTAGTTCGAACGTTCCGTCTGGTTCAGATAGGCATACATATAGCCGGCGCGGAATTCGTTATGTCCGCGTTTCCAGCTCAGGGTGTTCATCAGTGCAAGCTGGGCCTGATATTGCGGATCGTTGACTTCAACCGTCTGCTGGCCGGTTGCCGACACGTCGGGCAGCACCAGATGCCCGACGGGCTGCGTTCCATAAAAGCTGTGATCCTGGCTTATGGCTTCACCATAGTTTGAGGATTTGACGATGCTGACGAAATAGGGCGTCACGTTATAGGTCAGGCCGCGGCCGAGATTGAACACCGTGGGCGCCGAGATCGACATGGTGGTGTTGCGCCGCCGCACAAGCTGCCAGTAGCTGCCGTTCCCCGGCGTATAGACCGTGTTGTAGTACAGCGATGACGTGCCCTGGCTTTCAAACGCAGCCTTGGTGGGCGTTTTGGCACCGTTGCCGTTCAACCCGGCGCCCGCATATGACCCCCAGAAGAAATCGACGGTCGCGCGGTTGCCGTGCCCCCATTCCTTGAGCAGCTTGGCGTCCACGTGGTGACGCGTGATGGAGCCGGGCGTGTCCCAGAACTGGTTATAGCTGTAGGAATAGGACGCAAAGGCGCGGATGCCGGTGTGACCGATTTCGCCTGTGTCGAAGCGCATGAATTCCTTTTTCATGTTCCAGCTGCCATAGCTGGATTCGATCATGCCGCCCATCGTCTTGGACGGATCGCGCACGACCGTGCGAATTTCGGCACCGACAGCGTTATAGTTCGGGCTGGCGATGTCGGGCGCGCCTTCCATGACCTCAACCGATGTCACGTTTTCGGTGTCCGGGCTTTGGGCCAGCGGGTCCGTGCCCAGATAGACGGCATCGATCAGCGGCACGCCATCGACCAGCGTGCCGATCTGCGTGTTGTTCATGCCGCGGATGGTCAGGTTGCTGGACAGCTGGCCGAACGGATCTGACCGGGCATAGGCCACGGCGGGCATGGAACTGACCAGCGCCAGGGGCGTGGTGTTGGCGGGTTTCTTGGCGATGAAGTCGCGCGTGACGGCGCTGATGGCCTTGGGCGCGGTCTGCACGGCCATCATGCCGCCGCCGGGCGTGGTGTTGGTGACGCCGGTGGCCGTGCGCAGGCCGCCGGTGACCACCACGTCTTCGGCCACGGCGCGGGGTGTTGTGGCGGTCTTGCGGGCCTGGGGGTGCGGGGGTTTCTGCGCCGAGGTTTTCTGCACGGGGGCCGCGGTGTGCCGTGGGTGTGCGGGGGTGGCGCCGTGGGCCGGGCGGAGGGGGGCGGTTGCGGCCAGCATGGTCCCCGAAAGCAGGAAAACCATTGACGCGGGCATGCGGGTTCGTGTTTTGGCGGGACGTGACCCGCAGGTGTCGGCCGTGCCGCGCAAGTCATGGCGCATGGAACG
>Ga0157365_10000926_pt1 | contig 12295 bp, 7 predicted proteins | sample AttsexASBM3_FD_111478 | JGI IMG/M metagenome (GOLD analysis project Ga0157365, IMG submission 111478) | Fungus gardens microbial communities from leaf cutter ant in Ribeirão Preto, State of São Paulo, Brazil - Atta sexdens ASBM3 | ecosystem: Host-associated > Fungi > Mycelium > Unclassified ... | reverse complement strand
GCCACCACGTTGCCCGACAGGCCATAGACTTCCTGCAGGTTGACGTAATATTCCCCCACGCGGTCATGGCTTACGGCGCGGCCCGCGCGTTCCATGACCAGGGTGTGGACCGACCACCCGGTTATCCCCGCCATTTTTTCCAGGTCAAAGTTCACCTGCGCGGTCAGTTCATGCACGTAGCTCATGCCACGCTGCACGCCGCCATTGATCACGCCCATCGCTTCGCCCTTGTAGGTAAAGGCAAAGCTGACACCATGGTCCAGCAGCTTTTTGCGCAGGGGGTTGATCTGCGGGATCAGGTGGCCGCTGCCTGCGGTGGGGACATAGTACGGGTCTTCCAGATCACTGTCATGCTGGGCGTCGATCCATTCGGGCAGCAGGCCGGACGGGCCTTCATGGTAGGTCAGGAGGGCATCCAGTTCAATCTTGTGGAACGCCTTGCTGTCGCCGGGGCTGCTGACGGGGGCGACGCTCATGGTCGCAAGGCCGGCAGACGGATAGACCGGCACGCCGCTGGGTGGAATGGGGGTGTTGGGTGGCCTGCGGATGGCCCCGGGCGTCGGGCCCAGGCGTTCGGCATCCATATTGAGGCTGATCTGCTGTTCCTGCGTTACACCGGCCGAAGGCATGACCGAAACCGCGCCATTGGTAACGAGTGAGGGAACAGGCGGCGTAGCAGCAGGAATCGCCTGCGCCATGGCCCGCACCGTGGGCAGCGCCATGGCGCCCACGGCCAGCAGCCACCTGCATGCATGAGGGAACGGAGTGCGGCCATGCCGGTCAGGCATATGGCGGTTCTGTCGTGTCATCTGTCGATTTTCTCGTGGCCGGGCCGGATGGCGGGGCGTGAAAGCGCGGCAAGGATGCCTTGGGTGCGTGCCGCCGGGTCAGGGCGCGGGTGGACGCACGACGCAATCGGGAAAGCGGACAGATACGCGAAGGGACACGAACGGATGGGTCATGATTTTGGCAACCATTGTTTTTATTTTTGTGATGATCGATGCATATTTTAAAATTATCCAAATGTCAAACTCAGTGTAACTTTATTAATTTTGCACCGCACAAATTGTAATTTTATTACAAAAATCATTCTGCTTTCCGCCCTGCCGCCATCATGGTATCGCCCATGTCATGCCGTGGGGCAGGCCGGGAATGGGAGAATGGGGTGACGGCGCTTGTTCTGATGGTGGCGGGACTGGTGGCCGGTGCGGTCGTGGGCGGGTATGCGGTATATCTTGTCACGTCTTCTTCCGGCACCTGGCGCCGACTGCCTTATTATCCCGTCCGTTCCCTGGCGGACCCCGTGGCTGGCGGGGATGAAGACACGGTTACGGTTGACGAACTGCCGGTCGCCCTGGTGGTGCTGTCGCGTGGGGGGCGGCTGCTGCATGCGGGCGCGCGCGCGCAGGCCGAGTTTGCCGAAGGGCTGGGCACCCTGATCCGCCATCCCGCCATGCAGCGTGCCGTGGCCGAACTGCAGCCCGGTAGCATCCGCGAGGTCCGGATCGAAGCCGATGTGCCGGTGCGCCGGGTGGTACAGGGCTTTGCAAGGGCAGGGTCATGGCACGGCCACCCCGCCTGCGTGGTGGTGCTGCTGGACGCCACGGCGCATGACGCGCTGGATCGCGCCCGTAGCGATTTTGTCGCCCATGCCAGCCATGAACTGCGCACGCCGCTTGCCGCCCTGATCGGTTTTATTGAAACATTGCAGGGGCCTGCTGCGAACGATGCCGTCGCACGGCAGAAGTTCCTGGGCATCATGGCCCGGCAGGCCGCGCGGATGCAGCGCCTGATCGACCGGCTGCTGTACCTGTCGCGCGTGCAGATGCTTGAACACCAGCGCCCGCAGGGACAGGTGGTGCTGTCTGACCTGTTTGCCCGTCTGAATGACGAACTTCAGGGTAAACCGGCGGAAGACCGCGCCGCCGTCATCATCCATCCCGCGCCTGCGGGCACGGTGCGGGGTGATGCGGACCAGATCCTGCAGGTCCTTGTCAATCTATGTGAAAATGCCCTGCGCTATGGCCGTCCGGCCCCGCCTGCTGTGGCGCGCATCGACATCGGGGCGCACTGGCTGGAGGGGGGCGGGCTTGCAATTTCGGTGCGTGACAACGGGCCGGGCATCGAAGCGCGGCACCTGCCGCGCCTGACCGAACGGTTTTACCGTGTGTCCCAATCCGTCGGGCGCGGCGGGGCGGATCAGGGGACGGGACTGGGGCTTGCCATTGTCCGGCATATCCTTGATCGCCATGGTGGGCGTCTGGATATCGCCAGCACGCCGGGACAGGGGACGTGCTTTACGGTCTGGCTGCCCTGAGTGCGGGATGCCGCGTGTTTTCCCGCTTGACGGAAAATGGCCGTCCATGCTGTTGTTCGGGGGCGAGTAGAAGCGGTCGGGATTTTTTCCTGGGCATTGCTCCACACCAATCTGTTCCTGATTCGTGGGCCGCTGACGTGCAAGACATTTTACATGACAGGCTGTTTTCCATTGCCGTCCGGCCATGCCGGACCGTGCTGGCCGCGCCGTGTCCCGTCTGCCTTGCGTGCCCGGCAGGATATACCTTCTGACCGGAGAAGACCGCATGTCGACCTCATCCCCCGCCCTGCACGGCAGCGCGCAGTCCGAACTGAACCGTGAAGCCCGCATTGGCGGCCACGGCACCTGTGTCGCCCGTGACATTCCACAGATTGACCTGTCAGATTATGACAGCCGCAAATCCGTGATTACGGACGCACTATGGGACGCCGCGACGCAGGTCGGCTTTTTTCAGGTCATCAATCATGGCATTGACCCGGCGGACGTGGATGCCGCCTTTGCTGCCGCGGGCCGGTTCTTTGACCTGCCAATGGATGAAAAGACGCATTACGCCCGTCGTCCGGGGTCCAATGTGGGTTGGGAATACCGTGCGCAGGTCCGCCCGTCCACCGGGACACCGGATAACAAGGAATCCTACCAGATCACCCTGTCACAGATGGGCAGTGACATATGGCCCGACGAAAGTGTCTTGCCCGGTTTTCAGGCCCGCATGCGGCGTTTCGAACACCAGAACTGGAAACTGGGGATGAAAATCCTGTCGTGTTTTGCCCTCCGGCTGGGGTTCGATGCGGATTTCTTCACCCACAACCATGATCCCGCATCCGCCGGGTACCAGAGTACCCTGCGCCTGATCCATTACATGAGCATGGAAAACGCGAAAGACGAGGATTTTGAATTCTGGCGTGCCGGCGCCCATTCCGACTTCGACTGCCTGACCCTGCTGCACCAGCGGCCGGGGCAGGGAGGGTTGCAGGTCTGTCCCGGCAAGGATGCGGATACGACACTGGCATGGACGGACGTGCCGCCTGTGGCTGGCGCGGTGACGTGCAATATCGGTGACATGCTGATGCGCTGGAGCGACGACCGCCTGAAATCCACCCTGCACCGGGTGCGCATGCCCCGGCGCGATGAATATCTGGGTCCACGCCTGTCATTGCCGTTTTTCTGTCAGGCCAACCGCGATGCGGTCATTCAGGGGCCGCAGAAGAAATACGCACCGATTACCGCCCGCGACTATCTGGATGAACGCATTCGCGCCAATTACGGCAGCCGCACATAAAATGCTGTGCGGGACAAGCCTTGCCGGAAACGTCTTATGAACGCCCGATGTTTCCGGGCTGCCCCCGGGGGACAGTGGTCACGTCCCGAAATAGTTCTGGCGTAGTTCACGCCGCACGAAGTCCAGGAAGAACCGCGTGCGTGAAGGCAGGTGCGCACGGGAGGGATAGACGGCATACAGCGTCACGTCCTCCCATGCGTAGGTGCTGAGACATTCGATCAGCCGGCCGCATTTCAGGTCATCGGCAATATCCCACAGTACCTTCAGCGCGATGCCGCGTCCGCTGACCGCCCAGTCATGCACGACCTCGCTGCTGGATGTGGCAAGGCGGGGGGTGACATGAATTTCCTTGCGCACCTTTCCATCCAGATAGGCCCATTCATTGAATATGCGCTGTCGGCGGATCAGGCAGATGCAGTCATGTTTCAGCAGGTCATGCGGTGTTGCAGGCAGTCCCTTGCGCGCACTGTATTCCGGTGACGCGCAGACAACGCGGCGGCTGTTGATCAGGCTGGTGGTCATGACTTCCTGATCCGACGGCATGCCGGGCCGGATGGCAATGTCCAGTCCGTCATCAATCACATCCAGTCCCGCGTCCGACAGGGTCAGGTGCACGGTGACATCGGGGTACTGCCCCACAAAGGCGGCCACGACACCGGCCAGCAGTTTCCGCCCGATTTCCGACGGCACGCCCACCCGCAGCAGCCCATGCGGGATACCGGCGCGCGCGGTCAGTTCGGCCTCGGCTTCCTCCACTTCCTGCATGATCCTGACTGCGTGTTCGTGCAGGCGCTGGCCTTCCGCCGTCAGGGCGAAATGGCGCGACGTGCGCGTGACCAGCCGCGTGCCCAGACGGAATTCCATGGCGCTCAGGCGGCGGCTCATGGCGGCGGATGACATGCCCATGGCGCGTGCGCATCCGGCAATGCTGCCCGCTGCGGTCAGGATGCAGAAAAACTTCAGGTCACTGATTTCATCCGACATGTGACATTCCATGATTGCGTCTGACGTACGGTTGGCGTGCAGCCGCATGCCCTACACGAAGATGTGCAGATCCGTATTCTGCGCACCCTTCCACTGTTATCGCAATATCGGGTTCTTATGTCGGATACAGTACGATCCATGTCTCATACTTCCCTCAAAACGGCTTTGTCCGGCAGGGAACTTCTGGATTGTCCAGTTCTGAACAAGGGAAATGCATTCGACAGACGTGAACGTGACCTGTTCGGGCTGCATGGCCTGTTGCCCGCGCGTGTCGCCACGCTGGAAGAACAGGTCGACCTTGCCCGTGCGCGGCTGGCGGCGCTGCCGGACAATTTTTCGCGACATATTGCGCTGCGTGAAATCCAGGATCGCAACGAAACGCTTTTCTACGCCATCATTGATCAGGCGCTGGAGGCGTGGCTGCCCATCATCTATACCCCCGCGATTGGCCGGGCATGCCGGGAATTCAGCCATATCTGGACCCGTCCGCGTGGCCTGTTCCTGACATATGCGGATCGTGGCCGCATTGCCGAGATCCTGCCCGACCCGCAATGGGACGGGGTACGCGTGATCGTGGCCAGTGACGGCGGCAGCATTCTGGGCATTGGCGACCAGGGGGCCAATGGCATGGGCATCCCGATTGGCAAGCTGTCGCTCTATACCGCCTGTGGCGGTCTGGACCCGGCCCGTGCGCTGCCTGTCCTGCTGGATGTCGGCACCGATAACACGACCCTGCTGGAAGATCCTGAATATATAGGCTGGCGGCACGAACGCGTGCGCGGGGCGGATTATGATGCGTTCATTGCGGAATTCGTGGCTGCCGTGAATGCGCGCTGGCCCAATATCGCCCTGCATTGGGAAGACCTGTCGGGTGCGGACGCGCTGCGCATCCTGCGCCGTTATCGCGACGGAATGTGCACCTATAACGATGATATCCAGGGCACGGCAGGGGTGACGGCGGGCGCGCTGCTGGCCGCGATCCGCGCTGGCGCGGCCCCGTTGTCCGACCAGCGGATCGTCATTTTCGGTGCAGGTGGCGCCGGGTGCGGCATTGCCGACCTGCTGGCGCAGATGATGGTGGCGGATGGCATGACGCCCGATGAGGCAAACCGCCGCTTCTTCATGGTCGATATTGACGGACTTGTGCGTGATGGCATGGATGGGGTGACCGAAGGCCAGCGCCCCTTCGTGCAGCCTGCCGATATTGCGGCAACATGGAATGTGGCCGATCCCGCCCATGTCACGCTGGCCGAGGTCATGGAAAATGTCCATCCCACCATGCTGATCGGGACATCGGGGCAGGGCGGCGCCTTTACCCGTGACATCGTGGCCCCCATGGCGCGGCAGTCCGTGCGTCCGGTCATTTTCGCCCTGTCCAACCCCACCGCCAATATCGAGGCAACGCCCGCCGACCTGCTGGACTGGACGGGGGGACGCGCAATCATCGGGACCGGCGGCCCGTTCGCGCCGGTGGACCATGACGGACGCAGCCGTCCGGTGGACCAGATCAACAATTCCTATGTCTTTCCCGGCGTCGGCCTTGCGGTGGTGGCTGGCGGCATTACGCGCATGACGGATGGCATGTTCCTTGCTGCCGCCCACGCGCTGGCGGGGCTTTCGCCCGCCGCCGGGGCCGATGACCGGACAACGGCGCCCCTGCTGCCCCCCGTGTCCGAACTGCGCACCGTGGCCATGGCCGTGGCGCGGGCCGTCATCCGGCAGGGGCAGGTGGAAGGTGTTGCCCCGCAGGCATCGCCTGAAACGCTTGAGGCTGCGTTGAAGGATGCTGTCTGGACCGCGCGCTATCGCCCGTATGAAAAGGCGCAGACCTCCCGATAGGGCCGCTGCGGCGATTTCCATGGGCAAACGGCTTCGATAAGGCGAAGTAATAACGTGTCCGCCATGCCATGACGGGCAGGATCAGATGAATATTTCCCGCTTTATGCCCGGGCCGACCGTGCGCTGGCCTGTGGGTGGGGACATGCTGCGCTGGCTGTTCTGTCCCACGCCGCAGGCGGTGGCGTTCGCGCTGCGCAATACCATTGCTTCCATCGTGGCGCTGGCCATTGCGCTGTGGATGGAACTGGACAGCCCGCAATGGGCGGTCGCCACCGTATGGTCGGTGGCCCAGGTGCGCCGGGGCGAAAGCATGTCCAAGGCGCGGTGGCGTATCGTGGGCACGCTGGCTGGCGCCATTGCTGCGGTGGGGTTCATTGCCGCCTTTCCGCAGCAGTCATGGCTGTTCTTTCCCGCCGTGGCGACATGGATCGGGCTGTGCAGTTTTCTGGCGACGTTCTGCCTGAACTTCCGTTCCTATGCGTTCGTGCTGTCGGGCTATACCTGTTCGATCATTGCGGTGGCGGCGGCATCCGAACCGGATAATGTCTTTTTCATCGGGATTTCACGCGCCACCTATATTGTCCTTGGCGTGGTGTGCGAGGCGGGAATGGCCATGCTGTTCACCATCGGCCTGCCCACCCGTGCGCGGGCGACAATGGTGGCGCAGGTGGAAAACGTACTGCACCGCCTGGCGGTGCTGCTGCGTGAAATCGTGCTGCATGACCGCGATACGCTGGTCCATGCCGGTGAATTTTCGGACATGGTGGTGTCGGTCCATCAGGGGCTGGAATTTCCGGCCATAGAAATGGGGCGGCAGGTGCATGCGGGCGACCATGCCCGCGCTGTCCTGGCGGAGGTCTCGATCCTTGTAACCCGTCTTGTCGGACTGTCCGGCGGAGCGGAGCGGGCCGTGCTGGCGGATGACGGGGTGCTGGCGGATACGCGGGGGCAACTGCTGCATTTATGCGACCGTCTTGCGGCCTGTCGGCTGAAATCCGGCGCGCTGGATGCCGTGTACGATCAGGTTGTGCATTTGCGCGCCCTGTTCGCGCGGCGTTCGGCGCATGGCAGGCAGGAAATGGACCGCATTACCCACGGCGTCCTTGCGGCGACGATGGTGGATCTGGAAACAGCGCTGGACCACTGCCATGCCATTTTCAGCCCGCCGCCCCATGACCGCTTCCGGTTTCATCTGGGGGGGCATCGGGATATCCGGCTGGCGTTTTATAACGGGTTGCGCGGGGCGGCGGCCATCATGCTGGCGGCTTTTGTATATGAATGCACGGCATGGCCCGGTGGTATGGGGTTCATTGCCATTACCACGCTGGTCTGCGGCCTGTTCGCCACACGTGAAAACCCCGTCGTGGGCACGACGCGCTTCCTGTCGGGGGCCGTGTGGTCAGCCATCGCGGCGGGCAGCCTTGATTTATGGATACTGCCTTACCTGACGGATTATGAGGAATTTGCCTTCGTGCTGGGCATATTCCTGTTCGTGGGCGGGCTTGCCAAATGCAACCGGGGCACGGCGGGGGCGGCTGCGGCATACGGGCTGCTGATGCCCAACCTGCTCATGCCCGGAAACCAGAGCCGGGTGGATGAAGTCACGTTCCTGAACGCCGCCTTCCATACCGTGCTGGCAGTGGGGCTGAGCGTGCTGGTGTTCCGGCTGGTCCTGCCATTCCGTGCGCGTGATGAACGGCTGCGCTTTGGCATGCATATACGTGGTGAACTGCGGCGGCTGTGTCTTGTCCCCCTGCCGCCGTCGCCCCAGTGGTGGATTGGCACCAGCGTGGACCGTATCGGGCGCATGGTGCGCCATGCCACGCAGGAAAAGGATACCACTGCTGTGGCCGGTATCCGGCTTATGCTCATGTTTTCGTCCGTAGGCCTGAATATCCTGCTGTTGCGCCAGCTCAAGCGCCAGCGGCGCGATACGGTGTCGGACGTGATTACCGCGCTGCTGCGCGCGCTGGTGCGTTATCGGCCCGTCAGCCCCCGTGGCATTGCCGTGGTCCGGGCCACGCGCAGGCGGCTGGCCCGCATGGAAAAGGCCGATCCCGGCAATGGCAGGTTGCTGGAAGTCCTGGCCTGCCTTGACGGGATCAGCCGCACGGCCACGGCCTGTGTTGCCGCCATGGCGGCGGGGGTGGAATAATTCCTGTTATATCAGGAAACTGATAATGGGAAAAAGCGTCACAAAACCCTTCTTTTGTTTGTTCAGCCCTTCTTCCGGCGCGGCTGGGGCAGGGGATAACGGCTTTCCCATCCACCACCCAGTGCGCGATACAGATGGGTGACGGAAGTCGAGACCGCGACATCAGCCTCGATCAGGCGCGATTGCGTATCCAGCAGCCGGTCCTGCATGTCCAGCACGTTCAGGAACGCGGCTGAACCTTCGGTATACTGACGCTGTGCGGTGCGCACGGCAATCTGGTTCTGGTCCACGGCGGCAGCCAGCCGGTCGCGCTGGTTCTGGGCCGATGACAGGTCGGCCATCGCGTCATCGATTTCCTGCCATGCCTTGAGCATCGTGCGCTGCAGCATGATCGCGGCTTCCTTCTGCTGCGCCTTGCGCAGGCGAAGCTGCCCCGTCAGCCGTCCACCCTCGAATATGGGAAAGGTCGCGGTCGGGCCGAAACCGTACTGGCGCGATGCCCAGCTTCCCAGCCCGCTGAACTGCAGCGCCTGCACGTCCAGACTGCCCGACAGGGTCACGCGCGGGAAGAAATCGGCAATGGCGACGCCAATGCTGGCGGTGGCGGCATGCAGTCGTTCCTCCGCCATCAGGATGTCAGGCCTGCGTTCCGCCAGTTGGGAGGGCAGGCCCGCCGGAATGTCACGTGGTACGGGCGGCACGCCACCCCCCGGCCCAAGGCTCCGGGTCAGTGCGCCGGGTTCGCGCGCGACCAGAAAGCTCAGGGCGTTGAGCAGATGTGCCTCCTGATCCTGCAGGACCGGTAGGCGGGAGCGGAATTCCTCGTACTGGCCCGCAGCATCGGCCATGTCCATGCGCGTCGCTGCCCCTTCGTTCAGGCGGCGCGTGGTCAGGTGCAGCGTGTGGCTGGCCAGGTCGATGTTCTGCCGGACAATGGCCATGCGCGCCTGCACGCCGCGCAGGTCAAGGTAGTCCTGCGCCGTTTCCGCCATAAGCGAGACCAGAAGCCCGCGACGCATGTCCTCGGTCGCGTGCATGGCGGCGGTGGCGGCTTCGACCTGACGGCGCACATGCCCCCACAGGTCCACCTCCCATGACGCATTCATGCCATACTGGGGCAGGTTGAAGGACGGGTTGCCGATCGATCCGGGCAAGGCCGTGGGGCCGAAGCCCTGCGTGCCGCTGGCGATCGTGCCGGCACCCTGCTGTTCCATGGTGCCCAGCAGGCCCAGCACGCCATTGGTGCTGGCGCGTTCGCGGGCGTAGGACGCATTGGCTTCGGCATGGGGGAACTGTGCCGCGCTTGCAATACGACGTTCGGCCATGCTCTGGGCGAAGCGCCACGACGCGGCCTTCAGGTCAAGGTTGTCCTGCGCCACCTGTGCTTCCAGCGCGGTCAGGGTGTCGTCATTGAAAATGGTCCACCACTGCGCGCCGATCGTGGCGTCAGTGACGTGGCTTTCGGCGGGCGGCAGGCTGTCATGCCATGCCGCAGGCGCGGGCTGGGGCCTGTGGTGGTAACCGGGGCCGACCGTGCAGCCTGTGGCAAGCAGCGCGGTCATGGCGCAGGCCAGCAGCGCCCGCATGCGGCGGGGGGGCTGCATGGTGGCGTTACTGCCAGGCATAGCGGGCCTCCGTCGCGTGGGGGCCGTCCGGCGGGGTAACGGTATCGATACGTGCTTCGACCGACATGCCGACGCGGATCAGTCCCGCCAGATTCTGTCCGGGGTCGAATACCAGCTTGACGGGAATGCGCTGCACGACCTTGGTAAAGTTGCCGGTGGCGTTGTCCGGCTGGATCGGGGCAAAGGCGACGCCGGTGGCGGGCGCCAGACTGTCCACATGGGCATGCAGCGGATGGCCGGGGAAAGTATCGACCCATATGGTGGCGCGCTGCCCGGTGCGGACATGGGTCAGCTGTGTTTCCTGAAAATTGGCCAGAACGTAGGCCGCCTGCGTCGGCACCACCGCCAGCAGGGCCGTGCCCGCATGGACATAGGCGCCCACGCGCACGCCACGTTCGCCCACCACGCCTTCGACCGGAGCGGGAATGGTGCAGTAGGACAGGTTTAGCGCCGCCGTATGTTCGCGCCCGCGTGCCTGTTCCAGCGCACCCTGCGCATGCAGCAGGCGCGCGCGAAGGACCGCGACCTGATCGGTTTCGGCTTCGACCGCCGCATTGTCATGGTCAAGGCGTGCCTGCGCTTCAAGCAGGCGGGCGGCGCTGTCCTGATTCTGTTCCAGCGTGCCCGACCCGTCGGCCGCCAGGTTGTGGTACCGCCGCGCATTCTGCTGTGCAAAGACAAGCTGCGCCTGATCCGCGCTGACGCTGGCGCGGGCCTGCGCGATCAGGGCCGACTGGCGCACCAGTTCGGCTTCAAGGTTCGCCACGTCCCCCTGTGCTGCCTCGCGTTCACCCGTGGCGGTTTCCAGGGCGGCGCGGTAGTCCTCGTCCTCGATATGGGCCAGCTCCTCGCCGGGGTGGACGGCTTCGTTATCCTGCGCGATCACGCGGTCGATGCGGCCGGGCACCTTGGGCGCCACGGTGGTGAAATCCGCCGTGACATAGGCGTCGTTGGTATATTCGCTGGTGCCATTGCCCGATACCAGCCGGTCGGCGGTCCAGGCGGCCGCAAGCAGGACAACGACCGTGGCGCCTGCGAGGATGATGGGTTTCTTGTGGGGCATTGTTTTCGGACCCGATCATTCAGGGCGCGGCGGGTGCGGGGACCGGCGCACGCGGGGGGTAGACGCGTCCTGGCAGGATGGCCGCCAGAACAAGGAAAAAGGCACAGATCCACATGACCAGCAGGTAGATGTCCGCCAGCGCCAGCACGGTGGCCTGTTCATGCACGTAGGTATGGAAAATCTGCAGTGCGTTGCGCGCCACGCGCCCGGCATCGGGCGAGGTGCCCGCGATCTGCCCGGAAATGGGATCGCCCATGCCCGACAGCGCCGTGCCATGCGTGCCATGAAGGTCCAGCAGCATGGTGGAATGATACTGCTCGCGCCGGCGCAGCATGACTTCGAACAGGGCGGTGGCAATGGCGTTGGCCATGCCCTTGAGCATGTTCACCATGCCCGAGATCATCGGCCCGTCCGCAGGCCCCAGCCCCAGCGCCGCCAGCATGAGGGTGGGAATCACCACCATCGGCTGCCCGAACACCTGAAGGATCTGGATGACCAGGAAATTGTCACGCACCCAGTCGGGCGTCAGCCACGTGCCCAGCCATGCCGCAACCCCAAGGCAGACAAGGCCGATGGCCAGTATGTACCGGCAGTCCACCGCGCGGATGTTGCATATCGCCGCCGTCAGCGGCAGCAGGACCAGTTGCGGCAGGGCCACGACCAGCGCGACGGGCGCGGCCTGAACGGGCCGGTAGCCGCGTATGTCGGCAAGGTAGGTGAACGGGATTTCGGTCATGAGCCCGCAGATCATGAGGGACGCCACCAGCGTCAGCAGCGACATGGCGATATTGCGATTGCCCCAGAACTGGATGCGGAAGAACGGGCTGTGGTGGAACCATTCATGCGCAAGGAAGGCAATGAACAGCGCCCCGCCCCAGAATGTCAGGTGCGTGATGACGGGGGAGCGGAACCAGTCCAGCCGGTCCCCCTGGTACAGCACGGTCACCACGCACATGATGGCCGGAACCCCCAGCATGAAGCCGCGCCAGTTGAAATTGCGGAACCGTTCCCAGTGCGAGGGGTCGCGCGGCAG
>Ga0157365_10000925_pt1 | contig 12303 bp, 9 predicted proteins | sample AttsexASBM3_FD_111478 | JGI IMG/M metagenome (GOLD analysis project Ga0157365, IMG submission 111478) | Fungus gardens microbial communities from leaf cutter ant in Ribeirão Preto, State of São Paulo, Brazil - Atta sexdens ASBM3 | ecosystem: Host-associated > Fungi > Mycelium > Unclassified ... | reverse complement strand
TTGGCTGCCTTTACGGCGGCGGCTCAGGCAGCCCCCGTTTTCGATCCGACCGGTTTCGATCTGCGCGAAACCAAAGCATTCAGCATTGCTGTTCAGCCCGCAACCACGCTGGGCCAGACACAGATACATACTGAGGCACGCGCGCGGCCACAGGGGTATGCGCCCTATCGTCTTCTGCCCAACGGGCTCTCCCTGACCAGCGATGCACGCAAGCCAACGGCTTATCACGCGCGCCAGCCTCGTACCGAGCTGTCGGAGGCCCATCCATGGCGCGTAAGCGATGCACCCGCCATGCTCGATGTTTCCCTTCAGATCGACCGTTTTCCAAAACGCGGCATGCTCGTTCTGGCCGAACTCACCCCCGATGACGATGCTGCGCCAGTGCTGCGCGTCATGGTCGATGGCGATCGTCTCGTTCTGCGCGGCATGATCGGCAATGCGCCTGAAAACGGGATTGTGCTCGGCACGATAGATGGCACGCACAGGGCCCATATTGTGCTGCGCACGCAGCCCGACGGTCATATCGCCACCGAGGTCAATGGTACCTCCGGGCAGTTCCGTCTGGAACCGAAGGCCATGAGCATTCCCGTCACGTTCCGCACCGGTGCCTATGCCGTCGATGACATCGGCACGTCACCCGATCAGGTCACGGTCACGCTTACCGGCTTGAAAGTGGAACATGGCGCGGCCGGCTCAGGCCTTCGCACGTAGGATCACGATCCCAAACGCGATAAAAACGCATGCGGTCAGGCGGTTGAAAGCCCGTCTGACCGGTCGGCGCGCCAGAAAGCGCGACAGCGACCGTCCCCCCAGACCGTAAACGGTCAGCCACAACCCGTCCGAAAACAGATAGGTCAACACCAGTATGCCGAATTGCGGCAATACCGGGCGATGGTGATCGATGAATTGCGGGAAGAAGGCCGCCGCGAAAAGCAGGAGTTTGGGGTTGCTGATACCGACCAGAAAGCCGGTGCGATAAAGCACCCAGGCACTCGTTTTCGGCGTGTTCGTTGCGGGGTCCTCCGGCACTTCCGGCGCATCGCTGGCACGCCAGGCCTTGATACCGAGATAGACCAGATAAGCCGCGCCGGCATAGCGTATGACCTCGAACAGATGCGGCATGGCGACAAGAACCGCGCCGATGCCGACGACCGACAGAACGAGCGCCAGAAGCAACGCCGAGATACACCCGGCCATGGCCGCCGTGCTGCGCCGAAATCCAACCTGCACGCTTCGACTGAGCGCATGCATCATGTTCGGCCCCGGCGTAGCCGAAATGAAAAAGACCGTGACCACGAACAGCCACCAGGTTTGAAGTGTCATCGATACGGTCTCGCAGGGCTAGTAAAGGGAAAGCCTCGCAGGAATGGGTCGAACGGGGCGCACTCGTACGACCCATGCCTGCTGGAAAACCACGCAAGCCTGCCACATCTTCCATTCCGCGCAAAGAACGGAAGCAGCAGCCAGCCCCGCGTTCCGGACGGCAGACGGGCACTCTCAGACGAATGCCCATAATGGAACAGATCGGACCACACCCAACCGGATTGCATCCGGTCGTGCCGCCGCCAGCCGGGAAATATCAGCCTTCGAGCGACTGAAGCTCGAACAGACGACGATAGATACCGCCCTCGCGTCTGACGAGTTCGGCATGAGAACCGTCTTCCTTGAGTTCGCCCTTGCTGAAAACGAGAATGCGATCCAGCTCCATGACGGTGGAGAGACGATGCGCCACCACAATCACCGTACGCCCTGCCATAAGACGATGCATGGCATCCTGCACCAGAACCTCTGACTCGGAATCGAGGCTCGATGTCGCTTCATCGAAAATCAGCAGAGGCGCATCGGCCAGAAACGCGCGCGCAATCGCGACACGCTGACGCTCACCGCCCGACAGCTTGACGCCACGCTCCCCAACCAGTGTAGCATAGCCTTCGGGCAAACGTTCGATGAACGCGCTGGCATTGGCAAGCTGGGCCGCACGTTCGATCTCTGCCTGCGTGGCCCCCGGTCTGGCATAGGCGATATTTTCTGCCAGAGAACGATGGAACAGCATCGGCTCCTGCGGAACGATGGCGATATGCGCGCGCAGGGAGTCCTGGGTCACATCGCGCACATCCACCCCATCAATCAGCACACGCCCTGCACTGGTGTCGTAAAGACGCTGGATAAGCTTGGTGAAGGTGGTCTTGCCCGAACCGCTCGGCCCGACCAGTGCAACACGCGATCCCGGCGCGATCGACACGTCCAGATCGCGGTAGAGCGGTGTGTCCTGACCGGGATACTGGAATGTCACATCCTCAAAACGCACCTGTCCCTGAGTAAACGCGGCCTTGCCTGCGCCCTTGCGATCCTGCACGCCCGGCGCTTCGTCGAAAATGGCCACGAGCTCTTCCATCTCATTGACGGAACGCTGGACCTGGCTGACCTGCTGACCCAGATCGCGCAGATAGCCCTGCACCAGAAACACCATGGTCAGCACATAGGCCACATCGCCCGGTCCTGCCTTGCCTTCCCACCACTGCCAGACAATCAGCCCGACCAGCAGCATACGCATGACAAGCGAGGCAAAGCCCTGCAGATTTGCGCTGTTCGTTCCCCTGATCCAGGTGCGCGCCGTACGTCCGCTCCAGGCACGCAGGATACGGCCCAGACGGCGCTCTTCGCGATGCTCGGCACCGAAGGCCTTCACCACGGCATTGCAGGTCACCGCATCGGCAATGGCGGCGCCCACTTTCGTATCCCAGCGATTGGCGGCCCGCGCCGAAGGGGCAACATAACGCAGCGTCAGCATGACAGAAAGCCAGGTGAACAGCACGACCGACACGGCCAGCACGGCCCCCATGAAGGGCGAATGCCAGGCGAGAACGAGCGTGGTACCGGTCAGCACCAGCACTTCGGGGGCGATCAGGAGCAGAAGCGTATCGTCGAGCGTATCGATGGCCCACATGCCGCGTGTCAGCTTGCGTACCGTGGAACCTGCAAAATTATTGGCGTGCCAGTCGGTCGAGAAGCGCTGCACGCGCGCAAATCCCTGCGACAGTGCGCGCTGCATGATAGCGAGGCTGAGATGGGTAATGCCGAGATAGGACGACCGGCGCCCCAGCAACCCGACCAGCCCCAGGGCGATAAGACCGCCCACCATGAAAAGCGCGTCGTTTCTCAACACAAGCTGCGAGGCGTCATGGGGTGCGCCACCGGCATGGCTGGAAATATCGGTGACCAGACGCCCGGAGAGAACGGGCGTCGCCACATCGGCAATGGTCGCAAGTGCTATGCCGAGCACGGTGCGCGTCAGGAAGGCCGGATGCTCTAGCCATCGGCGCATGACAAAACGCACGATATCGACGAACGCGATATCGCGTGTCTTGTTTTTGGGCTGGTCGGTGTCGGACACGAAAGAAAGCTCCTCCGCCTGACGATCGACCGGGCGGGCATACTGGAAGTGCGGTGCGGGAAGCGCTTATTGTGGGGTGTCGAACGCCCATATGCAACATGATGAAACGGTTACGATGTCTCTTCCTTCGGCCAGAAAGGCCATGACACGCGCTCAGGCACGCCAGTTCATCACCGCACTGGCCGAGGCCAATCCCGACGCGGAAAGCGAACTGGTCTACAAGGACGCGTTCTCGCTTCTCGTTGCCGTCGTGCTCTCGGCGCAGGCCACGGATAAATCGGTCAACAAGGTGACAGAGGGCCTGTTTCGCGATGCGCCCGATGCGCGCGCCATGGTCGCGCTGGGCGAGGACGGCATTGCGGCACATATTCGCACCATCGGACTGTGGCGCGCCAAGGCGAAAAACGTGCTCAGACTGTCGGAGCAGCTTCTGGAACGGCACGATGGCGAGGTGCCATCGGATCGCGATGCGCTTGAGGCTCTGGCAGGCGTCGGGCGCAAAACCGCCAGCGTGGTGCTGAATGTGATGTTCGGTGAAAGCGCCATGGCGGTGGATACGCATATCTTCCGCCTGGGGAACCGCACCGGCCTTGCCCCGGGCAAGACCACGCGCGCAGTCGAAGACGGACTGATCAAACGCATCCCGCCTGAAATGCTGCGCCCTTCGCATCACTGGCTGATCCTGCATGGACGCTACGTGTGCAAGGCACGCAGCCCCGAATGCTGGCGCTGCGTAGCCTTTACGCCTTGTCTTTTCCCCCTCAAGGGCCAGATCGTGGAGAGTAAAGGAGAACCTGCATGAGCACTTATATCGTCTTCACACGAGAAGAAATCCTGAACCCTGACGAGATGGCTACCTATTCGAGCCTGGTGGGTGAGACATTCAAAGGACATCCGGTCAAAATTCTGGCCGCCTATGGCGCACAGGAAATCCTCGAAGGTGTAGGGCCGGACGGCGTTGTGATCGTGGAGTTCCCCAATCGCGAAGCGGCTCTGGCCTGGTACGACGGTGACGCTTATCGCAAGGTGCGCGAACATCGTTTTCTGGGCGGCAAATATCGTGCCACCCTTGTCGAGGGTGTCTGATCCGGGCTGACAGCACAATCGGGCCGCCTTTTGGCGGCTCGAACACGCCTGGTCTTGTCTTGGAGCAGCGATGGCTCCCATAGCTGCCAGATCCCATCGAATCTGAAACGGTTCTGCCCCCTTGCAGGCACCGATATGAACATGCGGGTTACGCGCAAATCCATTATTGCCGTCGCGTGCCACGACATCCCCTGCCCCAGGCTCAGGACTGACGCGACAAAACAGCGCAATCCCGGAATGGGATAGATTGCCCGGCGTCGCAAAATCCGGTCGCTCCGATGACATAATGTGAGAATCTGGACGAAGGGCGTGCGTTCACGTTTTCTTGCAGTAAATATGCCCCCTCCAGCACCAGCGACGAAGAGATTTAATGTCCTCACTCAGCCTTTTTGCGATCCTTCTGACGCTTTGCACCATTTGCGGCATTCTCAATTACAAGCTGCTCAAACTGCCGATGACGATCGGCATATTGCTGATCGCCCTTGTTGTGTCGCTGATTGTCAAAGGGCTCGATATCGCTCTGCCGAGTGTGGATCTGCATACGCTTCCCATGACCCTGCTCGCCTCGGCCGATCTACCGGGCAATCTGCTCGATGGCGCGTTGTCTTTCCTGCTTTTTGCAGGCGCGCTTCAGGTCGACACGAAGGAGCTTATGGAGCGCAAGTTCTCCGTGCTTTTTCTCGCCATTATCGGGACGATTCTTGCAGTCTTCCTTCTTGGTGGCGCCATGTACTGGGTCATGGGAGCGGTCGGGCTGCCCGTTCCCTTTCTCTGGTGCGTGGTGTTGGGGGCGATCCTTGCCCCGACCGATCCCGTGTCGGTGGTGGGCATGCTGCGCAGGCTCGGCCTGCCGGGGCCGATACAGGCCATCTTTGCAGGAGAAAGCCTGTTCAATGACGGCATAAGCATCGTCATTTTCGGCCTTGCCATGACGCTGGTCACCGGTGAAGCGCATCACCTGACTTTCATGGACGCAGCCGAGGCCTTCGGGATCGAGGCGATCGGCGGTGCGGGGCTCGGTTTCGTGGCCGGGCTGATCGCGCTGCTCTGCTTTCGGGCGGTACGTGACAGCCATTTGCAGCTTCTGGTTTCACTCAGCCTTGCTGCGGGCACGTTCAGTCTTGCCCATGCGCTGGGCATGTCGGGTCCGATTGCCGTGGTGGTGGCAGGCTTATGTCTTGGCAGCGAACGCGCAAGAAGCAGCATGGACGAGCACGCACGCGAAGAACTGAACAGCTTCTGGACCCTCGTGGACGAAATCCTGAACGCGCTCTTGTTCCTCATGATCGGCTTTGAGGTTCTGGCTGCCATCCCGAGCCGACATGCTCTCTGGGCGCTACTTCTGGGTATTCCGCTCTCCATTGCAGCGCGTGCGCTCAGCGTGTTTCTGGCGATCCTGCCTATCCACCTCTATGGCGAGCATCGCGGGCGCATGCTGGCCGTTCTCACATGGGGCGGACTGCGCGGCGGTATCTCGCTCTCGCTCGCCCTGACCCTGCCAGCCGGACCGATGAAGGATATTCTGGCGCCCATCTGCTACGGGATCGTCGTGTTCACCATTCTGGTTCAGGGCCTGACCATGGAGCGCGTTGCGCTGCATTTCTATCCCAGAAAAGATCAGGCCTGAGGCGAAGCCTATTCTTCCCGGGCCAGAGGCAGATTCGGCATGCCTCTGAAACCGGGACGCGGGACCCAGAGCCGTGCCCCACGCCACGCGCGATCGGACAGGATTTCGAAGCCCGCCGCCCCTTTCCGGTTTCTCCGCCTGCGCACCATGGCTGCACCGTCACGCCAGACCGTAAACCGATCGATGAAAAGACCTGTCTTGCATGTATCGGGCAGCGGGATAGCGCTCACTATCAGAGAAGCGCTTTCACAGTTCGCCTGTAACAGCGCTGGGGCCATCGGTCGGAATTGCAGCCTCACAGCCTGCTCCCCGACACGGAAACGACATCCTGCTTCGGAACAGGAATCCGATTGTGCCGACGCCGTGACAGGTAACGGCCAGGCCTGCTGCCACGACGTCAGAATTCGGTTTTCGAGCCCGTTATGCGGCCCCGCTATCCACCGGTCGCGATCCTGAAAGGCGATCAGCCCTGCATCGGGAGAGACCAGCACGAGCGGTCTCGTGCCAGACAGAGGCGACAGCACGGCAAGAACCATGAAGGGCAGAAAGACGAAACGCGCCCTGCCTCGCCAGAGGCATAATCCGCATAGCCCTGCCATATAAAGCACCACTCCCCGGAACGGCATGTGCGGTACGGCAATATGAGCCAGGGGCAGTGCAGCAACACGGGATGCCAGAAACGAGATAAGCCCTATTCCCTGTCCCATGACCCAGAGCGGCGCAGCCGCAGCTCCGAACGGCATGAGCATCAGGGCGCAAAGCCCTGCTGGCATCACGCAAAACGCGGCGACAGGCACGGCCAGAAGGTTGGCCATCACAAACCAGGGCTGGAAACTGCCGAACCCCGCCATGACAAGGGGCAGAGTCGCGCCTCCTGCCAGAGCACTGGTCAAAACGAGCAGCAGAAGATGATGTTCCACCCCACCCTGACGACCTCTTTCGGCCCGCCGGACGAACCAGGGGCGCAGAGCGTCATACCCCGCAATCAGGGCCATTACGGCCGCAAAAGACATCTGGAAAGACAGATCAAGCACGAGAACCGGCGAGGCGATGAGCAGCACGAAAGCCACCAGCGCAAGGGAGCGCATGGAGAGAACGCGACGCCCGCTCAGCAGCGCCAGCGTGGCCAGACCGGCCATGCCGAGACTGCGCAAGGCAGGCAGGTGAGCCCCGGTGAGCATGACATAAACCGCCCCGACCCCGATCGCTGCAAAGGCGGCGATTTCACGACAGGGCAGACGCAGACCGAGCCAGGGCCAGAGAACGAGCATCTGCCTTGTGACGAAAAACACCGTGCCCATCACGAGCCCCAGATGCAGCCCCGCAACGGCCAGAATATGCGCAAGGCCCGACGCCGCATAGTCCTGTCTCGTCTGCTGGCTGATCGCCTCGCCATGACCGGCAAGAAGCGTCGAGGCAATGGCTGCACGCTGGCCATGCAGGTGATGGGCAATCACCGAAGCGATCAGCCCTCGCCAGCGCCCCAGCCTGTAGCCTCTGGAGGCTTCGAGAATGACAGGCACGCCCAGAACACGCCCTGTTCCGGCCAGCCCCTCGAACCATGCCTCGCGCTGCCTGTCTCGCGCACCGGGGAAATCGGGCCAGTCCGGTGGGCGAAGCACGGCGCGCAGTCGCAGGGTCATGCCCGGCTCGTAATCCCGGTCGTCATGCGCAAAAAGCAGCAGGTCACGTCTGAGCGGAGCCATGCCGATATCCACACCGGTTTCGAACACGGCATGTTCGATGCGCAGACGTTGCAGGACCTGCCCTGCATCGCGCCTTGTCGCAACATCGGCCACCACGCCATGCATCGTCACACCGAGTGAGGGCAAAGCGGGCATGGGGGGCTGTCGCAATGCCTGCCCACGCGCAACGAGAAAACCCAGACCGGTCATGATTATGACAAGACCGACGCTGCGCGTGCAAAGCCGCTTCCAGCCCGGAACAAGCACGAGCCCTCCCGTCAGAACACAGGCGCTCGCCCACCGCCCCCCCGGCTCATAAAGCGGAAGAAAATAGACAAGGCATCCCGCAGCCCATGCCACGGCCAGCCATGCGGCAAGCCCCCTGCCCTGAGCCAGAAGCACACGCTCGCAGCGTTCGAGACTGCGAAACACGATCACGGGGTTTCACCTTGCCCCTGTTCGCAGGACGCATTCCTGCCCACACGCCCAGGAAAGCGCCTGTCAGGGGGCGTCGGGCACATGATCGCGGTAACGATCCCAGTGATGGATCAGCTCTGCCACGACCGGCGCCCCAACCCGCTCGTTATTGTCGAATGCGATGATCTGCCCCGGCCCCTCATCGCCCATCGACTCGGTCAGGGAGACACCCGGCGGTGGCATGGACGGGTTGGAACCCGAACGCAGGACCATCACGCGCTCAGGATCGACATAGCCCCATTTGGCAAGAAGACGCATCTGCTTCTGGTTTGTCTGGCTTTCCTCATTGGTCATGACGAAAACGCCCTGGTTCTTCGTCCAGAGTTTTACCCAGTCCTGCGCCCAGCCGTTGCGTGCTTCGCCATGCCAGTAGCGCATGGCACCCAGCGTCTCGCCCATCACGATCATGGGGGGCTTGCTGGCTGGAAGGCGCGCAGGCCAGGCTGCCCGCCTGCGTGCAATTTCGGGGTCGTCGGCAAGTGCCACATTCCTGCTCAGACCATAGGCCCAGCGTGCCAGTCCCTGATTGAGCGAATAGGCCTTGGTCAACTGCGCCACATCCGTGACCGAACCATAATGGTTGGGATTTTCAGGCAATGCGTTGGGACGATCTGCACCGATGGCATACAGCCCATAAGGCCAGCCTTTAGGAATGGAGCGATCGTCCAGTTCGCGCAGGGCATCGCCATCGACAACCCAGCGTGCCCAGGCCACGCTCCCGACCGACGCCACATTGGGATTCACACCCGAGATCCCGGTGAAGATCCAGTACGTCTTTTTCAGGTCGAAAGCCGGGTCGAGCGCAAGCGCCATGAGCTCGGACGCGCCGGAACGCAGCACGATTCCATAAACCCCGTCGGCATTGCGCCTGAGGATCGGCTCTTTCACGCCACGCACAGGCACCTGCCGGTCGAGATGCTCACGCTCGACCCAGTCCTGATATTCACCCGGTGCATCGCCAGTATCGGCCCCGTTTTCCCACCCAGCCACAATAATGACCTTTGGCTCCAGTGGCGCTTCAGACGCTGAGACTGCCCCTATGGAGGCAATACAGGCAAGCGAGGAAATCAGGTACGGGACAAGACGACTTTTCATATCGGGATCGTTACATCGAATACAGGATTCTGCAAATACCGTATATCAGGGTCGCCATATCAGGATCATCGTCTGGGCGGCTTCTCTGATGGCATAGGACTCTTCATGAGGCTCTGCCCTGCTTCCGGGAGAGGAGCCTGTCCCATCGATCCCGGTTTTCCCATCCGGATTTTCAACAAACGGGTTTCAGGAGAACGACTGTCTTCTGACAGGGCTAAAGGTCATGCGGCCCAAGATACCGACCCCGATGACAGGGTGCCCGCACACCGGACAACAAATCGCCATCCGGTAGTGCAGCGCACTCAATCATGCTATGCACGCGCCATGACCGTTCGCACACGCTTTGCCCCTTCTCCCACCGGCTTGCTGCATATCGGCAATGCCCGTGCGGCCCTGTTCAATTTCCTTTTCGCCCGCCATCACGGTGGACAATTCCTGCTCAGGATCGAGGACACGGATCGCGAGCGCTCCACGCAGCGCGCGGTCGATGTGATTTTCGACGGACTGGCCTGGATGGGCATCACTGCGGATGAAGAGCCCGTCTTCCAGTCCACGCGTCAGGAGCGTCATACGGAAGTGGCGCATGAACTGCTGGAGAAGGGTCTGGCCTATCGCTGCTATTGCACGGCCGACGAGCTGAAGCAGATGCGCGAAGACGCCATCGCGAACGGCCAGCCGCCCCGCTATAACGGGATGTGGCGCGACCGCGACCCGTCAGAGGCCCCTGAAGGGGCGCCTTTTGCGGTGCGCCTGAAAGCCCCGCGTGAGGGCGAAACCATAATCAACGATCTGGTTCAGGGCGAGGTCCGCGTGGCCAATGCCGAAATGGACGATCTGATCATTCTGCGCTCCGATGGTACGCCCACCTATCTTCACGCGGTGGTATGCGACGATCATGATATGGCGATCACCCATGTCATCCGGGGTGACGACCATCTGACCAACACGTTCCGTCAGGCCATGATCTATCGTGCCATGGGCTGGGATCTGCCGAATTTTGCGCATTTGCCGCTGATCCATGGCCCCGATGGTGCCAAACTGTCCAAGCGCCATGGTGCACAATCCGTGGTGGAGTTCCGCGATGAAGGCTTCCTGCCGGAAGCGCTGTGCAACTATCTGCTGCGTCTGGGCTGGGGTCACGGCGATGCCGAGATCCTGAACCGCGAGGAACAGATCCGCCTGTTCGATCTGGATGGTGTGGGGCGCTCGCCGTCACGCATGGACTACGTCAAGCTCACGCATCTCAATGGCGTCTATATGCGTGAGGCCGACGATGCACGCCTGACCGAAGACGTGCTGAATCGTCTGAAGGAACGCGAGGACGTAACGGTAGACGATGCCCTGCGCGCGCGCGTGCTGACCCTGATGCCGGGGCTGAAGGAACGCGCCAAGCTGCTGACCGATCTGGCTGACAGTGCGGCTTTCCTCGGGCGGTCGCTGCCCTTTAGCTACGATGCGAAGGCACAGAAGCAGCTTTCGGAAGAGGGCAAGGACGTGCTGCGCGGTGTCGCGCAGGCGCTCGCTCTGGTCGAGCCCTTCAAGGCCCCCGCCATCGATGCGGCTCTGCGCGAATTTGCCGAAGCCAAGTCCATCAAGCTGGGTCAGGTCGCCCAGCCCCTGCGTGCAGCCATGACAGGCAGCACGGTATCGCCCGGTATCGATCTGACCCTTCAAGCCCTTGGCCGGGACGAGGTTCTGGCCCGTATAGGAGCCGCGATCGCGCATGGCTGAGACGCTCACCCGACGGCATCACCTGCTCGGCCTTGAGGGCATGAGCGCCGATGAGATCACCCCTTATCTCGATCTCGCGGCCAATTATGCCCTGCTGAGCCGTTCGCGCACCGCCCCGCGCGATGCGCTGCGTGGCCGGACGGTGATCAACATGTTCTTCGAGGACAGCACGCGTACGCGCACCAGCTTCGAGCTGGCGGGCAAGCGTCTGGGCGCGGATGTCATCAACATGACGGTCGCGACCTCTTCGGTGAACAAGGGCGAAACGCTGCTCGACACGGCAGCCACGCTCAATGCCATGCGCTGCGATCTGCTGGTCGTGCGTCATGCCGCCTCGGGTGCGCCTGCCCTGCTGGCGCAGAAAGTCGAAGCCAGTGTGGTCAATGCCGGTGACGGCATGCACGAGCACCCGACACAGGCGTTGTTAGATGCGCTGACCATCAAGCGTCATCTGGGTACGCTCAGCGGTCTGACCGTCGCGATCTGCGGCGATGTGGGTCATAGCCGTGTGGCACGCTCGAACATTCATTTGCTGACCGCCATGGGAAGCAAGGTGCGTCTGGTGGGGCCGCCCACGCTGGTGCCTGCGGCTATGGCCTCTCTGGGGTCGGTATCCATTCATCACGATATGGAAAGCGGGTTGCGCGACGCCGATGTGGTGATGACGCTGCGTCTCCAGCGCGAACGTATGGGCGCCGGACTCGTGCCGAGCGCACGCGAGTTCTTCCGCTTCTATGGCGTGGATAGCCGTCGTCTTGCACTGGCAAAGCCCGGCGCGCTCGTCATGCATCCCGGCCCGATGAATCGCGGTGTCGAGATTGCCTCTGATGTCGCCGATTCAGCCCAGAGCGTCATTCAGGAACAGGTCGAGATGGGTGTGGCCGTACGCATGGCCGTGCTCGACCGACTTTCACGCATGCGGATTGCGTCATGACCGATCTCGTTTTTGAAAACATCCGGCTGATCGACCCGGTTTCCGGCCAAGATGCGCCCTCGCGTCTGCGCGTCTCGAACGGTCGCATTGCAGGGCGCGACAAGGTCGGCGCCGAAGGTATACCGGAAGGTGCACAGAGCATCGACGGCAAAGGTGCCGTGCTTTGCCCCGGTCTGGTCGATATGCGCGTCGCGATCGGCGAACCGGGTTTCGAATATCGCGAAACCATTGCCTCCTGCGCCCGTGCGGCCGTGGCGGGGGGTGTGACCACGCT